>JABAHS010003431.1_pt4 | contig 13405 bp, 19 predicted proteins | sample 7062111 | NCBI WGS metagenome assembly JABAHS01 (sample SAMN14534600, study PRJNA622989) | marine sediment metagenome | biome: marine biome [ENVO:00000428]; feature: marine pelagic biome [ENVO:01000023]; material: deep marine sediment [ENVO:00002113]; isolation source: pool of 4 deep marine... | reverse complement strand
AAAGAACCGACTGATTTCAAAACGGCATAAGATTGAGATGCAAATTGGGCAGGAATTATTATTTCCAGTGAAAGGTTTTCAGATTTTAGAGGGATTATCGATCGTAATTTTTCTACGATGTCTTTGACTTGCTCATCCACACTTTTTTGGGGATCAATAGAAAGTCTAGCATCTTTGAGTGCTTGCTCTATTCTCAATGGAGGATGTGGTAGATGGGTTCTAGGGTCGACATAGGTTTTTGCTATAAACTCTACTAGTTGTTTCTTTTTTTCCTCGACCATTTTTCTTCTTTGATCAGTTGTTAGATTCAGATCACCTTTTTTTAGAATAATTTGGACAATCTCTGATGGATCTTCAGTCTTGAAAGCTTTTACCAATTTATCCGTAGAGGGTTTGGTCCCTTTGCTCGAATCAGTATAAATGTCATCAGAGACCAAAACTGATGAAATATCTTTTTTCTTTCCTAATTTGTAATCTAATGCAGGATCTGGTTTTACCAAAATTTCAAATTTTTCACCCTCAAAAGAATATCTTACCACGGTNNGAATAGGGTTAGACAAATCAGTATTTATCTATAGGTAAAACTAGCTAGATTTTTATGTGGACTTTGAAAATTTTCGATTAAGATTTGTCTTCTTTAGAGATTATTTCAAAAGATGAGCGTAAAATGTCAATCAAGCTAAAAGGAGTTCCATTACAATATGCAAATGCTCTAAGACGTTTGTGTCTAAATGGTGTACCAGTTTTTGCCATTGATACCGTAGATATTATTGAAAATTCATCAGTATTGCCTGATGAAGGTCTTGCTCATAGATTAGGATTAGTACCATTAAGGACTGATCTTGCTAGATTTAATGAACCTGCAAAATGTGACTGTCAAAGTGAAACAGGATGTTCAAATTGTAAAGTAATGCTTGTTTTAGATTCGGGAGACACTGATGTTTCAAAAACTGTGTTGACCGACNNNNACGAGGTAGAGAACACTCAAAATGGAATTCCTCTAATATTGCTACTCTAGTGGAAACAGAAAAGGAAGACGAGAGAATCCTAACAGTAGAGTCTACTGGAGCCCTAAATCCTGAACAAATAATTTTGGCAGGAGTAGATGAACTTGGAAAAGGAATTCAAGAGTTCAAAAGTATGATTGACGAATTAAACGAATAGTCCAAGCACACATGTTATATTTGGGTTTTAAACCGCATTATTCACATGACTAACCAGGTTGTAATACAGATGGCAAAGGATCTAAAGAAAGCATCGGCTAAAAATAATGCCCCAATATGGGCAAAATTGGCTGAATATGCCTTAAAACCATCTGTCGCTAGAAGAGACATCAACTTGTATCGAATTGGTCAACTGACTAAAGATAATGATACGGTGGTATTTCCTGGTAAAGTTCTTGGAACAGGAAACATCCCTCATAAAATTACACTTTGTTCATTTTCAATTTCAGATTCAGCTGCTACAAAAATTATTGAAGGAGGAGGAAAATTAATCCCTTATTCAGAATTAATTGAGAAACATCCTACCGGAAAAGGAGTGGTTCTACTTGGCTAGTCAAGAAAGTGCAATTGCAATAGATACCCCTATTGTAGTAGATGCTACCGATCACATTGCAGGACGTCTTTCTTCCCATGTTGCAAAATTACTAATCAAAGGTAATAGAGTATCAATAGTAAATTGTGACAAAATTATGATTAGTGGAACTAGAAGTAACATCATAAGTGAATATAGAGAATTTTTAGAGATTAACAGTATCAATCATTGGAAACATGGACCAAAACATCCAAGAAGACCAGACACAATAATGAAAAAAATGATACGAGGAATGTTACCAAAAGAAAAACCATCTGGAAAAGAAGCACATAAAAGACTAAGAACATACATAGGAAGTCCAAAAGAAGTAAAGTCCCTTAAGAAAATTAAATTCGAAAAAGCTATGATAAGAAAATCTTCTTCCAATTACACAACCATGGCAGACCTTGGAAGAACTGTGGGGTGGACTGAATGACCGTACCAAAAACAGAAATTTATTTTGCTACACGTAAAACTGCTAGTGCACATGTATACATTACAAAAGGTAAAGGCATCGTAAGAATCAACAATGTTCCAGTGGAAATGATTCCTCAAGAAACAGCAAGAGAAGTTATTTTAGCACCCCTAGAAATTAGTGGTGACCTAAGAGACAAAATTGACATTTCTATTAGGGTAAGAGGTGGAGGAATAATGGGACAAGCAAGTGCCGCAGCTACTGGAATATCAAGGGCATTAACAGGATGGACAAAATCTAAAAAAGAACCAAAGGATCATCCATTTCCTAAATCAACTCGGGAAGATCTTAGACAAAGAATTACCGATTTTGACAAATATTTGATTAGTGGTGATGCTAGAAGAAAGGAACCAAAGAAATTTGGCGGTCCAGGTGCTAGACGAAGAAAACAAAAATCATATCGTTAGACCGTGAAGGCAGTAATTTTAGCTGGTGGAAAAGGAACTAGAGGCAAACCCTATACTGAATACTTTCCCAAAGCCATGACTCCTATCAATGGCAAACCATTGATAGATTATGTCNNAGGAAATTATCATAATTTCCGACTATACAGGATTAGGAGGACAAATAAAAAATTATTATCACAAACCAAAAACCAGAAAAAAAATCTCCTTTATTCAAGATTCTCAAAGTGGAACGGGGGGAGACCTTCTTCATATTGAAAAAAAACTGAAAGGCGAAAACGGATTCATATTATGGTTTGTGGATAATTTATGCGCAATAGACCTAAAGAAAATGTATGAATTATTCAAAGAAAAGAAGAGTAGTGCATGCATTGCAACTAGGACAAAAAGAAAAGAAGAGACAGGATTTGCGGTTGTAGAAAATGGAATAATAAAACAATTCAAAGAAAAACCAATTATGAGTCTTCCAATGGCAGAGTGTTTAGGAATTTACATTTTGGGTAAAGAAGTTATTAAAAAAATAAAGGAGAAATCAAGACAAAAGGAAATCAACTTATCTTTTGATATTTTAGAAGATATGTCAAAAGAAGGGAAAATAAGCGCATATGACATTGGAATTAAAGATTGGATTGATGCAGAATCTCCAATGATGTTAGAAAGAAATCAAAAACAAGTAAACAAGATCATAAAACAGATGGGATCATAGAATCTTTTTCAAATTTACCTATATTTTCTTCGTATTGTAGAGTTAAAGCAATATCGTCTAATCCTTCAAGGAGGATCTTTTTTTTGTAAGGATCAATTTCAAACGAAATTTTTTCTGATGAAGATATCAAAATCTGGTTCTCCAAATCAACTTCAACTTCCCCTGTTTCTTTTTTTAATTTTTCAACAATTTGTTCATCTAATTTTATGGGTAAAACCCCATTTTTGAAACAATTACTATAGAAAATATCTGCAAAAGAAGGAGCAATTATTACTGAAAACCCATAATCTTGTAATGCCCAAACTGCATGTTCTCTACTAGAACCACATCCAAAATTATCTCCAGTTACAAGAATTCTTGAATTTTGGTATTTTTCGTCATTCAAAACAAAATCAGGTTTTTTATTTTCATTTGAGTCATATCTCCAGTTATAAAACAAATATTTCCCAAAGCCTGACTTTTGAACCAATTTTAGGAATTGTTTTGGAACAATTTGATCAGTGTCAACATTTACCTCATCAAGAGGAGTGATAATGGTTTTAATTTTTTGAAAGGCTTTCATTTTAATCCAAATCCATCCCTCTTACATCGACAAAGTGACCTTCAATAGCAGCAGCGGCAGCCATAACAGGACTTACTAAATGAGTTCTACCACCAGTACCTTGTCTTCCTTCAAAGTTTCTATTTGAAGTACTTGCACATCTCTCTCCAGGAGATAAAATATCAGGATTCATTCCCAAACACATACTACAACCAGCTTCTCTCCATTCAAAATTAGCATCTTTGAAAATTTTATCTAACCCCATTTCTTCTGCTTTCTTTTTTACCATTTGAGATCCTGGTACAACCATTGCACGAACATTTGGAGAAACTTTTTTGTCTTTAATTACCTTGGATGCTTCAATCAAATCTTCCAATCTAGCATTGGTGCAAGAACCAATGAACACCCTATCAATTTCAATTTGGGTTATTGGGGTTCCTGGTTTCAGGTCCATGTATTGAAGAGATTTTTCAGCAGCTTTTTGTTGATTAAAATCTTCTTTAGAGTATTCCTCCGGATAAGGGACAGTTGCAGTGACATCACATGTCATGCCAGGATTTGTGCCCCAACTCACCTGAGGAACAATATTGTCAATATTCAAATTGAAAGTTTTGTCAAATCTGGCATCAGAGTCGGTTTTGAGGTTTTCTCGCCAATACTCCACAAGAGATTCATAATTTTTTGGAGTGAACTCCCTACCCCTAAGATAATCAAAAGTCTTCTCATCAGGGGCAACTAAACCCGCTCTCGCTCCACCTTCTATTGACATATTGCAGATAGTCATTCTCTGTTCCATTGAGAGGTCAGTTATCCCTTCACCAGAATATTCCACAACAGTTCCTGTTCCACCTGCAGTTCCAATGTTTTTGATAATAGAAAGTATGATGTCCTTTGCAGTAACAGCATGAGGATTTTTTCTTTTTCCTTCAACTTTAATCTCAAATGACTTTGGTTTCTCAAGCCAGAGTGTTTGAGACGCTAAAACATGTTCTACCTCACTTGTTCCAATACCAAAAGCAAGAGCCCCAAAGGCACCATGAGTTGAAGTATGGCTATCTCCGCAAACAATTGTTGAACCAGGTAAAGTAATACCTAGTTGAGGTCCAATGACATGAACAATCCCTTGATTAGGGCTGTTTATATCAAATAATTTAATTCCAAAATCTTTGCAGTTTTTTTCTAGGGTTTTGATTTGAATTGAAGATGTTTGATCAATAATTGGTAAACTTCGATCAGTAGTGGGCACATTATGATCCATCGTGGCAATGGTTAGATCAGGTCTTCTAACTTTTCTGTTATTCATCCTCAATCCATCAAAGGCTTGAGGAGAAGTTACTTCATGAACTAAGTGTCTGTCGATATAAATTAAAGAAGGACCGTTGTCTTTTTCTACGACAACATGTGCATCCCAAATTTTCTCAAAAAGTGTTTTACCCATTTTTAATCTAATCTGGTTTGTATTTGAACAAACCACCTGCATCTATTATTTTACCAATAATTTCCGAAAATGGTTTCATTTTATATGTTTGATTTTTGGTGATGTTTTTTATTTCGTTTAATTTAGTGTTAATTTCTATTTCATCTCCTTCAGAAATTCCCTGATATGCGTCTTCTTCAATTTCGATTGGAAGCAAAAAAGCTCCATCCACTGCATTCCTATAAAAAATTCTGGCAAAGGAAAGGGCAAGAACTGCTTTAATTCCTGAGTGAGAAAGCGCTATTGGAGCATGTTCACGAGATGAACCACAGCCAAAATTTTTTCCAGATAAAATAAAATCACCCTCTTTTACTTTGGAATGAAATTGAGGATCCAAACCCTCCATTGCATGAGTGGCTAATTCTGCATAATCATGGATTTTTAAGTACTGACCAGGGATGATGACATCTGTGTCAATATTGTCTTGTTCATATTTGATTACGTTACCTTTCAATTCAAATCCCTCGGATCAGTGATTTNNTGCAGCTGCTACAATTGGGGAGGAAAGATAAGTTTGAGAGTCTACATGACCCATTCTGCCAGGGAAATTTCTATTGGTAGTGCTTATACAAATTTCATCTTTTGCAAGAACACCCATATGTGCACCACAGCACGCGCCGCATGTTGGTGGGCCTACAGTCACACCAGCGTCTAAGAAAATTTTAAGCAATCCGTTTTCCATTGCTCTTTTATAGATAGATATAGCTGCAGGTAAAACTTCGGTTCTAATCTTTACTTTTCTTCCTTTAAGTATTCTAGCGGCTGCTTCTAGGTCTTCGTATTTTGCACCAGTACAAGAACCAATATAGGATTTATCTAAATCTACATTTGGAGCTTCCCTTACAACTGAAGTGTTTTCAGGAGAAAACGGTTTTGCAACAACTGGTTCCATCTCTGAGCCTTCATATTCATAAATTTTTGAATATTCTGCATTGTCATCTCCTTTTACTAGAGTTATCTTAGATGCTCCACGTTTTGTTAAATAATCAACAACTTTTTGATCAGGTTCTACTATTCCATTTTTAGCTCCTGCTTCTGTAGTCATATTACACAAAGTTAATCTACTTTCCACAGACATTTCTTCAATTCCACTTCCTCCAAATTGCATGGTTTGGTATGCTCCTCCATCAGTTCCAATATCACCAATTATTTTTAAGATAAGATCCTTGGCCATGACATGGTCAGGTAGCTTACCATTAAGTTTGAAGTACAAAGTTTCTGGAACTTTAAACCAAATTTTTCCATTAAGCAAAACATAGGCAATATCAGTGTGTCCCAAACCTGCTGCAAATGCACCTAATGCACCAGTAGTATTTGTGTGAGAATCTCCTCCCACATACACCTCACCCGGTAATACCATAGCTTCTTCGTGAGATATGGTGTGGCAGATTCCATATTGGCCCATACCGTACTTGAAGTGCTTTTCTATACCGTAGTTTTTTGTAAAATTTTGTAATTTGACAATATTTTCAGCTGAAATTTTTTCTGCAGATGGGACGAAATGGTCTTCGGCAACCCAAACTTTAGAAGAATCCCATAATTTATCGACATTTATTCCCTGTTTTTTCAATTTATCAAAAACTTTGATCACACCAGGACCCGAAACATCATGGACCATCACTTTATCCACATTAGCAAATACAACATCATCCGGCGAAACTTTCTCTTTTCCTGAAGCACGGGCGATAATTTTTTCCACTATGTTCATAACCGGAAAAACCTGTCCTTCAGATTAAAAGCTTTTCAGAAGAATAAAAAAGAAAGAAATTCTCTTCAAATCATGTCACTTACCGTATCCCCTCTAATAGCAACTAGAAAAAGAGGCGAGTTTGATATTTTTGAAGATTTTGTAGAGACTTTAAAGAAAAATCAAGAAAATATTAGAGAAGGAGATGTTTTGGTAATTTCAACAAAATACATCTCCAATTCGCAAGGAAGGATCATAAACATGAAGGATGTAAAACCGTCAAAAAGAGGCGATGAAATTTCAAAAAAATTTCAAATAAAGCCTCAGATTGCTGAAATAATTCTTCGTGAATCAGACAAAATTTTTGGAGGGATTTCAGGCTTTGTTATTGCTTCTTCAGACAACATAATGGCCCCCAATGCTGGAATTGACAAGTCTAATGCTAAAAAAGGTCAAATCATACTTTATCCACAAAATCCATTTTTGATTGCAGAAGAACTTAGAAGAAAAATTTTCTTGGAATTTTCAGTTCATATCGGAGTTATTCTTGTAGACAGTCGTCTTATGCCGGCAAGAATTGGTACATCAGGAATAGGGGTAGCTTGTGCTGGAATTGAACCTGTATTGGACATGAGAGCAAAAAAGGATCTCGATGGGAATCCACTCAAAGTTACTTTTCAAGCTGTAATTGATAATATTGCAACAATTGCAAATCACAAAATGGGAGAAGGTTCAGAATCAAAACCATTTGCAATAGTTAGAGATTCTGGTGCAAAATTAACTGACAGGAAAATTAGTCCTTCTGAGATGGCCATATCACCAGATCAATGTGTATATGTTCGAGGTTTGGCAAATGCGTAAATTTGAAAAAATTCCCCTTGTGCTTTAAATAGAACCTTTCTTTTGGTCATTTTGATGGAATACCTCACTAGTTATCCCAAGACAGTTTCATTTTTGGATGGACTAAAACATAGAATTAACGTAGATAACAAAGAAGGCGTAGAACAATTACACATTGTAGTTAAGAAAAATTTTGATGAGCTTTTGAAAATTTTTACTTCGGAGGGATTTACTAAAGTAAAATTTGAACACAAGCAACCAGATCAAATTGGAAATGGTCTCAATTTAAAGTTGAAAAAACCTTGGGAGATGCACGTAAGAATGGTAGATTTGAAAAAGGGATTAATTGGAATCCATGCAGAAGTTGAAGTCTCAAGAGATTATCTTCAGCATTTATTTTCTCAAAGAACTCCGGTGGTTTATGAAATTGAAGAAATTTTGAAGAAATATCAAGTAGAATACAATATTTGGCACGATAAAATTAAGAAAAATGTTCAGACCATTTTTGACAATTACAAGGTAAAGCTTTCAACACCAAGTTTGCCTGTTTTTGCTTGGAAGCCAATGTTATTTGTGATTGGAACTATAGGTATTTTTTACATGTGGAAATATATCAATACAATCTAAGAAATTTAAATTCCCAGAGTTTCGTCTTTAGTTAATTCTAGAAATACTTTGTCTCCTACTGACAGACCCATCTCTTTGTATTCATGCATCTCCAGTTTTAATTGAGTAATTCCGCTTTGCATGCCAAATCCTCCAGCTCCGGAAAGCATCTTATTCAGATCTTTCATCATATCGTTCATGTTACTAAATCCCATTACTTTTGGGCCTCCAAATGGATTTTGAGGAGAAGCTGTTCCTTCTTTTAGGTCTTTTATTGATGATAATGAAACTACAACATATGGAGCACCGTCAGGGGCAGCATCTATACTTTTAACAACGAATTCTTTCTTCATATTTCAACTATAATTTCATGCCTTATAATTTTAGTTTTTATCAATTATGAGTATCCAAATTTTGAACCTTTAATTACAAATTTTACCGATTAAGATTTGTGTCTGAAAATGGTTTGAAAACCCGCTTGAGATATTATGGAATATCTCCCTGGGAGATTGAGGTTCTGTACAGTTATCTTAATGCAAGATTTTCTATATCTCAAGAGGAAATTGAGCAAGAAGATGAAGATTTTGTAAGTTTTCTTGATTGGGAAATCCCTTTAACATTCAATGAGGAATTTTTCAAATGGTTTGAATTCAAAAGGTGGGAAAAAATCAAAGCTGTCTTTAAAGAAATGAAAAGACGAAGAGGATCTGGAAATGCGATCAAAATAAAAATAAATTTTCAAGGAAATCCAAGGATTTCCTTCATTTTAGATACTGATGAAAGACAATGGTATGATAATGCAATTGAAAAACTAGACTTTGTTTTAGAATTATTACCATATCACATGGATCCTGAAAAATTACCATCAGACGTGTTGGAGTTAACATACAGATTCGATCCAAAGGCAATTCGATGGCGTCTTAATTTCGCTTTGGCAAAAGAAAAAAAATATGTATTTCGGGGAGACACTTGGAATCCAGTTAACTAAGATCTTTTTGTAATGGTTCTAATAGTTCATGCAATTCTTTGTATTTAGATTCTAAAAATTCCAAGGCATCTGTAAGTTTTTTTGATTTTCCATATTTGTAACGTATTAGTTCACGATGATGCCAAAATGTTTTTCCATCATCAACAGAAATGGTCGTGAAAAAATCAGGTCCCTTCAATTCGTCAGGAAGTTTGACATCATAGGGAAAAAGTAATTCAACTATAAACCATTCATCACCATCTGGATAATCAGAACCTGTTTCAATATCAAAAAAAACATGTAACAAATCAGATTGCATTAAACCATCATCATTAATTGATGGATGTTTTATTGCCGATTTTTTAAAATCAAGATTTACTAATTGAGGTTCAAAAAACCCTTTGATCATAGATTTTCGAAAAATTTTGTTTGCTTCGTTTATGTTCAACCGCAGAGTGATCTAAAAATAAACTAGACTATAACTTCTTAGGTCGTATCTATCCTAAACCTCTAGTGAATCAAGCAATTTGGATACATCTGTTGTGGCTTTACCATCTTTAGATATTTTCTGTTTGGCAGGTGGATTTTCCAGATAGTTTGGAATTTTATCAGTAAGCCTAGTTGTAAATGGAGAAATTAAATCATTTTTGTAGAAAATTCCTGTTGGAATTTTGCTTCCCCATTCTAAGGATTTGATCAAAGCTTGGGCTAATTTTTCATCAATCTCTTTATCATCTGCATAGTGTACTACTGGATCAAAATGAGTATCTTCAAGTTTATAGATTCTTGAGTGTCTTTCAGCAGCTTCTTTGGCCAAATCTGCTCCAGCGTACCAATCTCTTGTATTGATGTCGTTGTAGGTAGGGCATGGTTGTAAGACATCAAGAAATGAAAGTCCTTTATGTTGTACTGCTTTTACGATTAGGTCTTTTAGATGACGGACATCATAAGAATAAGCTCGTGCAACAAACGTGAATCCACTTGCGACTGCAAGACCTATTGGATTTACATTATAATTGGTGTTCGGTGAGGGAAGTGATTTTGTTTTTTCTCCTAATTTCAAGGTGGGGGATGCTTGTCCTTTGGTCAGCCCATAAACGCCATTATCAAAGATGATGTAAGTCATATCGATATTTCTCCTACCAGCAGCAACAAAGTGACCTGCACCTATTCCTAAACCATCACCATCTCCACCAACTGCAACTACAGTCATTTCAGGATTTGCAAGTTTTCCACCTTGTGCAAATGTTAAAACTCTTCCATGGAGGGTATGAACCCCATAGGTATTGATAAAATGCGAAGTTTTTCCAGAACATCCAATGCCAGAAAAAATTGCAGCTTTGTCTCGTTCAATTCCCATTTCAGCTAAGGCCATTTGTAATGCATTTACAATTCCAAAATCACCACAACCAGGACACCAATCATTGTGTACTGTTGTTTTATAATCAGCTAGTTTAAGCGCCATGTTCTAATACCTCTCGATGATTTGCTTTGTTTTGAATAATTTTCTTAAGGGAATCATAAATTTCAGTACTAGTCATTCCTCTGCCGGTATATTTTAAAATAAAATAATCTATATCTTTGGTGACATTTTGTTTGAAAATTTTTCCTAGTTGTCCTGAGTGATTTGATTCAATATCAATTATGGTTTTGGTATTTTTAAGAAGAGACTTTACAATTTCGGAGGGAAATGGATGGATTAATTTAATTTGTAAAAATCCAATATTGATGCCTTCTTTTTTGAGCATATCAAGGGCATCCAAAATGGGACCCTTAGTTGAACCCCAGGAAATTATGGTGTAATCCTCAATTCCATGGGAAACTAATTGCTCATTTTCTGGAACTTGCTTGAGAATGAGATCTAGTCTAGACATTCGCTTATCCATCATCTTTATTCTCATTTGAGGATCTTCCGTAATATGACCAAATTCATCTGATTCATCACCAGTATTCCAAAACACCCCATTATCTAGACCTAGTCTAGAACGAGGAGAAATACCATCTTCGGAAAATGCAAACCTCTTGTATTCTCCGTCAATTTTGTCTAGTAATTTTCCACGATTAATTGTGATTTTTTGAGGGTCAAATCTTTTACAAGTTACCACGGAACTTGAGAGAAATTTATCCATCATATGTATAACCGGAACTTGGTACACATCTGAATAATTAAAACATCTACCTGTATCATAGAAGCTTTCTTCAATATCTCCTGAAGCATAGACAATTTTGGGGAAATCCCCAAAACTACCAGATACTGCAAAAGATAAATCATCTTGACCATGTCGTGTTGGAAGTCCAGTTGAAGGCCCACTTCGTTGATAGAGAGTCAAAACAATTGGGACTTCATTCATCCCTGCCCATCCTATTGCTTCAGTCATTAAAGCAAAACCCGGTCCAGACGTTGAAGTTGAGGACCTTGTTCCGGTTAAAGCTGAACCTATCATCATACCGATTGCAGAAATTTCGTCTTCTGTTTGTATAACAGCAGTTGAGCCAGGTCGGTCATTTTGAACTTCTAAAATTTCATTTGATTCTAGAAAAACACTCTCATCTGATGCAGGAGTAATTGGATAATACGATTGGAAACGACAGCCACTTACCATTTTCCCAATTGATGTTCCCTGATGTCCTTGTACAAGAATAGTGTCAGGTTGTTTTTCTACTCCCGGTAAAGATAGAGGGAAATCAGTAAATTTTGAGGTGGCAAAATTGTAAGCGTAATTTGCAGCTTGTTTGTTTATCTCAGCAATTTGAGGTTTTTTGGAAAATATTGAATCAATGGATTTGAGAAGAGAGTCCGGAGGCATTTTTATCAATCCTAGAGACAAAGAAACCCCAATTACATTATACATCCTTACTAGTCCTTTGAGTCTTGGATTTTCAGTTTCTTCGGCAAGACTTGCAAGGACAGTCTTAAATGAAACAGGGTAGAGTCTAACCCCTTTCTCTTTTGCTAATTCAAGGACACCTTCAATGGTGAATGGTTTATTTTTTGATTCAAGTTCCTCATGTAATCTTTTTTTAAAAAAATTATCCAATGTATGCACAGATTCGGTTGTGGTATTTTGTAAATCAGAGTCATAAATTATAGCTCCATCAGAACTTACTTCTGAATAATGTCGAAATATCGTTTCTGCATCAAAAGAAATCATGAGAGTTACATCATTAAGATTTGAACGGATTTGTTTGTCAGATATTCTGACAATAAAATAACTGTGCTCCCCTTTGATATTAGAATGGAATTCTCGTTTTCCAAAAACCTGATATCCTAATTCAGCACAAACCTTGGAGAAAACATTAGCCCCAGATTCTACTCCACTACCTTGTGGTCCTCCAATAAGCCAAGTAAAGTCAACAGAATCCATAGATAACTACCAAATTTTTGCAGATATTAATAACGTGGTAAAAATATTTTACTAACCACCTGTAGCTGCATCAAACAACGCACATTCACATTTATCACGTTCTCCACAATAAGGACAAACACAAACACATTTTTCAATCGAATTTCCACATTCTACACAAATAGCAAATTCTTCTTCCTCTTCAGAACCCATCTGAGAAGTCTAGAAAGAAATCGTATAAATGGTTTGAGATAAATTTCATTAATGATGCAAAAAAAAAGAGTGTTTCTTACAAGAACACTTCATGATTTTGCATTAAAAGAATTGAAAAAACAGTATGACATTGAGGTTCATTCGGGGAAAATTCCGATTCCAAAGAAAAAACTCTTTTCGAAAATTAAAGATGTGCATGGACTCATTTGTTTTCCTTATGACACAATAGATAGTGAATTAATTGATAATGCAAAAAATCTTAAAGTAATTTCCACCTACAGCGTAGGTTTTGATCATATTGATACAGAATATGCAAAAAGGAAAAAAATCAGGGTAGGATATACACCAGAAGTATTAACTGAGGCTACAGCAGACCTTGCCTTTGCATTAATGCTTGATGTCATGCGTCGAGTCTCGGAAGGTGATAGGGTAATTAGAAGTGGGAGATGGAAAGAGATCTATGGTGCATATGATTATGTTGGTACTGATTTGCAAGGAAAAACTTTGGGAATATTAGGTCTTGGAAGAATAGGAGGAGCTTTGGCAAAACGTGCTAAACCTTTTGATATG
>JABAHS010002583.1_pt1 | contig 13422 bp, 12 predicted proteins | sample 7062111 | NCBI WGS metagenome assembly JABAHS01 (sample SAMN14534600, study PRJNA622989) | marine sediment metagenome | biome: marine biome [ENVO:00000428]; feature: marine pelagic biome [ENVO:01000023]; material: deep marine sediment [ENVO:00002113]; isolation source: pool of 4 deep marine... | reverse complement strand
CCATTGGCAAGAAGGCAACTCTGTTGATCTTATGCGCTCTATGTATTCTTTTCCTGGTCAATGTCAAACGCTACAATTTCATCTCCGATGATTCGTTTATAACCCTGAGATATGCGCGAAACCTCGTACAAGGTGAAGGCTTAGTCTTCAATCCGGGCGAAAGGGTTGAAGGTTTCACCAGCATGCTGTGGACCCTGCTGCTTTCATTGTGCGGCCTGATCGGCTTAGATTTGCTTGCAGCTGCGCGAATTCTTGGTGTGGTAGCCGGTCTGGGCACCATCATACTGACGTATCGGCTCTTTCACGCCTTGAATACTTCAGACGTCCCGTCTGTGCTCGGTCTATTTGCCCCATTGATTTTGGCTGTGAATGGTGCCTTTGCCTGCTGGGCGGGTTCGGGAATGGAAACAGCTCTGTTTGTCTGTTTGACGGTGGGCAGTTACCTCATGGTGCTGGAAGAAAGATGGCTTCTTGCCGCAGTGTTTACCTCAGCCTGTATCCTGACTCGGCCGGAGGGAATGCTGGTATTTGGCTTGCTGTTTCTGTTTCAGTGTATTCGGGCATGGGGGGACAAAGAGAGACGCTGGCTTGGATGGCTGCTGGCTTGTGGGCTTACTGTATCAGGACTGGTCGTTTTCCGGTTTTTCTATTTTCAAGATTGGCTACCCAATACCTACTATGCAAAAACAGGAGGGGGATGGAACCAAATTGTACGCGGTTTTCAATACTTGACTGAATACTGTGCAGACTACGAGGGTTTCCTCTTGATGGCTGCACCGGTGGGGTATTTTCTCCTAGTGGGAGAGCGCAAGTCGCGCTTTCTAGCTGTTACTGTGGTCGCCCTTTGGGGAGCAACCGTGTGGGTGGGTGGAGACGGTCTTCCCATGTATCGCTTTGCCCTGGCCCCGCTTCCTTTTCTCCTGGTGTTACAGGGAAGACTCATCCAGAACCTTTGCCATCATTTCATTAAGTCTAGCCGCTACTCCCCTAAGCTGGTGGGGGTGGGGTATAGCCTTGTCATAGTTGTTTTATTTTGGGCCGCTATTCATCTTTCAAAGCCCATAGTAGGGTCGCACTATCGCCTTTATGAATACCAGAAAGAGGTCGAGATACCTCGATGGACACGTGTTGGCAAGTTGTTCAAAGAGAACGTTTCAAAACAAGATAGCCTGGCGGCAGTACCAATTGGGGCGGTATCATACTATTCTGAACTGTATGTTTACGACATGCTGGGTCTTACCAACAAGCACATCGCCCGGCGTGAAATGGTTCAAGCGGAGATCGGCTGGACAGGTCATGAAAAACACGATGGTCAATACATCTTGAGTCAAAAACCAACCTATCTGTTGCTCGGCAATATTGATGTAACCAACAACCCACGCAACCCGCAGAGCCGCCCTTTCATCCCCTATTTCAATAAATATGTATGGGAACGCGAGAAAGACATGTTCGAGACCGACCTGATTTTCAAAATGTACGAACCTCGATCCGTAGAAATAGCCCCCGATCAGTATCTGAATTTCTATGAACTGAGAGAGGAGTTCAGGTAAGCGCTCAATATGGGGTTGTGGTGTCTTGCTGGTTGCCTAGTGATTGTGCACCCTGGGGGCGCAATCCTACCACAATGGATAATTTTCCGAAAACCAACCCTTCGACCGCTTTCTAGGCCTTGATCATATTCTCATTTCTTCGCCTCATAAAACCAGGAGTCAGTCATGATAACAAGTGTAAAGCTTCAGTGCTGCGGTTTACCATCGTCGGCTGAATCCACTTATTAGGGCATGCTCTTTAACACCACGATCCTTGAGAATAAACACTGAAGCTAAAACTCCTGGAGAGAGCAGCATCATAGGCTTCACCAATTTACCGAGTCCTTTTGGGTATCCCATGAAGAAACTTCTCATGATATCGAGGCCAAGGAAGACGCAGAGAATTGTCGAGAGTAAAACCACATAGGAGATCTTGCTCCGGCGGGATTCCATCCCCAAAAGCATAATCGCGTAGATGGGGACAATACGTTGACTCCCCATGGTAATTGAGAAGAACATCGGAACGAGCACAAGGAGTACGAGACTGGCACGAAAGGATAGACGGTTTAGGAACCGGGCACCATAGATTGCCAAGGAGACGACGGCGATGGTGAGCTTATTTAAATTTGCGAAGTAATAGGGCCCAAATAGATTCCAAAATGAAAACCAGTACGGCAAGCGAGCTCCCTCTAAAAGCGATCGCCTTTTCCAGCCCTCAAGGGCGTCAGGGAAAAACGGTATCAAGGCCAAACAACAACCGAGAAGAAAAACTCCGACGAGCTGAAAACATCTCACAAATTTGCGGCCGGGAGCCATATGTCGATGTGCATCAATGAGCATGAGAGGCAAAAGAAGAACCGGGACCCCGAGCCATCCTGTGAGGATGCCCGCTACAAAAAACGACCAGAACTCCGAGGCTGTAGCCGCCAGGAGTATTAAGAGGGGGGGGATGAGCAAGAAGATAGCCTTGTCTTCGTAGCTCCGGAAAAAGAGCACATGCCACAGGTAAGGATTGAACAGAAGTAGATAAGTAAGAGACATGTCCCAGGTATCAAGGAGACCTCTTTGGTGCAGCAGATACAGGGTAACGAACGTCAGTATGAAGATAGACAGTGAATATATCACGAAGCCATCAAGACGCCACCATACATAACGCTTGACTGCATAACAGATGTTGTAGATGGTGAGCTGCAGTCCCGTGTAGTCAAGATACGAAGGCCGACGAAATGATTTGCGCACGTCGTCAACTTTTACATCCGGGGCTTTATAGGGATCTTTACCGAAAAAATACAGCGAGGAGAAGTAATTGTAGATTCTGTAGTTGAAACCGTTTACTCCTCGCACGTGAAGCAGCAGTGCCGCACCCACGCATAAGAGTAGTGCTATGATTAGAATACAAGTACTGGCGCTAAAGCTTTGTCTGCTGAAATACATGTTTGCTTTCTCTCACCGCTCCAAGCTTAGATTGTTCTTGTCATGAACCACTTAACAATATGGAAAGTCTCTCAATTCTTTGATGAATTCAAAAAAGAGCAGCAATTTATCCGATAATGCTCGTAAGAATGAAAACGAGAAATACTGAGATCGATATCCGCTCCTATCAAAACCGAATCATACCCTCATCGATCTCTGCAAAAAAAAGGCCAACAGCTTTTTCACTGAGGCAACCGGCAGGCGGATCTTGAATGTTGCATGGCACCTAAACGTCAGGAACTCTCTCTTTAACGTCCATAGAGATAGATTCCAGTTGGTTTAAATCCTCAGTCAACTTGATGAAGGAGAAGCCGGAAAGGATGTTGATCACGAGGTGGCATTGAGAAGCCCCGAACCACCAAAAGATAGGGTTATGCTATTCTTACTTTGAGGGATAATTTTCAAAAAATTTGCCCCAGGTAGTGTTCATCTTTATGGTTTCCATCATGCGTTTTCCTTTGAAACGCCACCAGATAAGGTCATGATAAACGTAAGATCCCAGCACAAACAGATACACCAGGGGAGTCTGGAAAAGAAGTCTCTGGATCCTTCTCAGGGGACTAAACCAGAACAGATGACCAAAACGGCTAGCGAAGTTGTGGCCAACGGAGAAACCAAAGTTCATTGAGAAAATATCCTCTCCAAGAATCTCTATTTCTTCCACTCGCCCTACCCCAAGACCGTCTTCGTGAGCTATTCTGATGTAGTCAATCATCATGGGATCAAAGCCCATCATTTTTGCTGCCACCGCATCTATTGCCACTGAATCAGAACTCGCAAGAATGAGTCCCTTCTCCACTGGAATCATGGTGCGGGGCCCCGGCCCGTTGCCACAAAAGGTTCCGTCCATAACTGTAAATATTCCGGGATGGATTTCTTGTTGAATGGCGAGTAAGTCCACTAAGGTTTGGTGAATGACACTGTGGGTATAGTGGCGGCGGGTGCTCAGAAGCCCTCCAAAGGCATTCTTCATTGCCCCGGTAGTTGTAGTGTAAATGTGGCATTTCATTGTCGGTAGGTGGATGATGTTTTTTCCTGAAAAGAAGGTAGGTATTTGGATACCCTCTGGATAGATTTGATCGAGCACTTTCATCTTGGCTTTGGGACGATAGATTTCCCAGGTGATATCCTCGGGCAGAAAGTTATACTTTTCCTCTATGCGGTATCTTTGATATATCTGCGCTAATTTGTTAAGCCTGCCGCCCTTATAGGGATCCGTTACCACTGTGTTGTTATGTACTGCCACCAGATCTGAGAAGCCAGCCGCCTTCAGACCCAAAATACTCCCTTCCAGTTGCCATGGAGTGGTGTTGGCCGAAAGAAAAGGATAGTGCCATGAAATGTTGTCTTTTAGAATGGTGGTGGCTTCAGAATGCAAAGCCGTTTTGACGCCAGCCATCTCCATGATGGTCGGGATGTCCTCCAGGACTTGCTCTGGAGAAGTTTTGATAACTGCCACAGTGGACTTTCCCATATCTCCCCTTTTGGCCATTGGTACGATTTGTTTTTTCACCCTTACTCTTATTCCCTCCTGTCAAGGAGGAGAAAATTGTGCTGTTGGCTGTTGGGCACTAATTGAATACATAAAGCAAGAGATAAAAAGATATCAACCAGAGTACGAGGACAACCTGCAAGAAGATGTCTCTCAATAAAATGGCTGTGGGCGACCCACTTATCTGGTGCACAAATGTTAGCTGCATATATCGTAGAAAGCCAATTACCACCCAAAAAGTTGTCAGGTAGAGCTGATTGGTACCGTGTTTGGAAACTACTTCGGGGGAAACAGTATACAGAATATAGCTGACAATGGTGATGGAAGTCATGGCGACCATGCCATGAGAGACAAAATCCATGTTGTAATGAGGTAACGATCTTCTCGCGTTGTTGTGGCCTCGAGCGTTCAAGATAAGATCGTCTCTCCGCTTGGCCAATGCCAGGAAAATCGACAAGAGGAAGACCATAATAACCAACCAGTGACTTACTGGGACCTCGGCAGCAATACCTCCGGCAAAAACCCTCAAAACAAAACCGGTGGCGATACAAACAACGTCGATGATAGCGATGTGTTTCAGGCTAAAGGAGTATGCAAGATTTAAAAACAGATAAGCCATTAAAATGAATATTAAATTATTGGACAAGAAGATGAATGATACGGTGATGGCAAGCACCAGAAAGGTTAATAAGAATCCAGTTGCTTGTTTGGCAGTGATTGCTCCACTGGCAATGGGGCGCAGTTTTTTGACAGGGTGGAGACGGTCTTCTTGAACGTCAAGTAGATCGTTCAGTGCGTAGACAACACTGGCAGTGAGACAAAAGGCAAAAAAAGCCCAGAAGGTATTAAATACAGCTTGCAGATCATTCAGCTTGTGCCCGAAGAAAAGAGGAATCCAGACAAAACCATTTTTTACATAATGGTTGGGACGAGCAAGCCTTATATAGTCTGATAATTTAGCCATATTTTCTCGTCAGGTCTTCAGGAAAAAGACAAGCCAGGCTTTCTCTAAAGCCACAAAAGTGTCTTGCAAACTAACGAGATTTCGCACCCATCCTTCTCAGTCAAAAAATCGAAACCATATAATCGCGAAAATGGCCTTTACCCCATCCTTCCAGCCGATCTTCTTGCCCTCGGCGTAGGTGCGGCCACTGTAACTGATGGGGGTTTCATAGATGCGGAAGTCCTTTTTTGCTATTTTGGCAGTAAACTCTGGCTCGAACCCAAAGCGGTTTGACTTGAGTTGCATGTCCCTGAGAACTTCTCTCCGAAAGACCTTGTAACAGGTTTCCATATCAGTAAGGTTTAGGTTGGTGAGGGCATTGGAAAGTAAGGTCAAGAATTTGTTCCCTAAATAGTGCCAGAAAAATAAGACCCTGTGGGGGCCACCAAGAAATCTTGAGCCATAAACAATGTCCGCTCTGCCATCAACAATGGGTCCCAATAACACTGGGTACTCTCTCGGATCATATTCCAGATCAGCGTCTTGAATGATGACAATGTCACCAGTGGCAGCCTCAAAGCCCGTCCGTAAAGCAGCTCCTTTACCCTGATTCCGGTCATGGTAAAAAACCCTGACGTTCTTCTCAGCGAGACTAATCTCCTCTAACTGTTCACGGGTGCCATCAGTTGAGCCATCGTCTACAATAATGATCTCCTTTTCGAGATCCACCGCTTGGACACGGCTGACAATCTCCATGATGGTTTCCACTTCATTGTAAACCGGAATCACTACAGATACTCTCACCTGTCAAACCCTTTCTGTATTGATGATAGGCCAAAAAGTCTACTGTTCCCTCGCCATCTGTCTCAGCAAACTGCGTGCCTTGACAAAGTGTGGAGCATTTTTAACGATTTTTCTAGCCGCTTGAGTGGCTTCTTCTCTATCTCCTGACATGAAACAGGCCAAAGCATAGTTATATTGTAAATCAATGTTTACAGGATTTATCTTGAGGCCTTCTGAAAATACTTCTCTCGCTTTATGATGTTTCCCCATTTTACCGAGAAGAATCCCCGAATAAAGGTACAATCTGTGATCCTTTGGGAATGATGATAGCATTTTTTGATTATATTCCAATGTTTTATCGTAGTCTTTCACTGAATAGTATGCTTCAGCAAGGATAAGATACCGATAGTGTTCTGCGGATATTTTTTCAGAGACTTGTTGGGCCCATTGTATGATCTCATCTTTGTCTCTTTCCAGAGCGCCGAATACATTGAGCGTTTCAAGATAATATCGGTAACTGTTCGGTTCCATGTCGATTGCTTTTTCATACGCCCACAAGGCCTTCTCCAACTGATTATTGTCTTGGTAGGCACCTCCCAAGTGAGCCCAGGCCCGAGAATGACTCCTGGACAAATGTGTTTCATTCAACGGTAAAAATGGGGGCAGTGATATGATAAATGTGAGTCCAACTGTGATCAAAATGAGCCCGAACCTTCTGGGTACACGCACAAGATAGTCCAGACCACCCCCTGCCATAATGAGTGCCGGGGGCATCAGGGTCATGCGATATCGACTATTCACATAAAAGATCATCGCCGTCAAAAAGCTGCCTACGAAAGCAGCAATCAAAGCCAGAGCAGCCGGACGCTCCAAGAAAATGCGGGCGAATCCAATAACTGCCCAGGCCATGATGAATCCAAACGGCAGAAAAGCAAGCCTGAGCCATGGTGTAACTTCTTTATCCACATCTAACAGATAGTTGCTCCCTAGTTCTTGGTTGTTGAAGAGGATGGCACCCTTGTAAAGGAGCAGCCGAAGATATTCCAACGGTTTTTTTTGGATGAAGGTGAGAGCCCATTTGAACCAAAACCTATTCACTTCAGAGGGCTTGAGCTTGCGACCCGTTACTCTTTCAGCGATTTGAGTCTCCTCATGCCTCTGATTGGTCACTTCGCCGGAAAATCCAGGAATAACAGCTATGCTGCCCCGGGCCCATGGGTTGTTACCCTGTGCAAATGTGATCCCTCCATTGGCACTGATGAGGACGAAGTCTTTGCCGACCACATAATTTCTCAGGGTGACCGTACCAATTGTCACCGCGGGTATCAGTATGAGGATCAATATGGGGATAATTGTTTCTCTCAGTCTTCTCCTGTGCACTACAAGGATAGCTAGAATCAGCAGTGGAATGATCAAAAGGTAGTTGGGGCGACATATGGCAGCGACTCCGAGAGTGGCGGCTCCTGCAATCCAGTAATACCATTTCTTTTCCTGCTCGGCTCGGGTCAAAAAGTAAAGAGAGAGCAAACCAAGGAATATCCCTGTGATGGTCGGCAATATCTTGGTCTCAAAAAAAGTAAGCGGAGAGTAGAAGAGGCTGAAGCCGGCGGCAATAAGACCGGCTCTCTCGCCGTAGATTCTCTTGCCGATACTATAGATAAGAGCCACTGAGCAAATGCCCATAACAAGTTGCATAATATAGAGGGCCAGGAGATTGTTTGGAGTAAACCAGAAAATAATGCTCAGGAGATAGGGGTAGAAAGGCGCTCTGTAGAAAATCTCGGTGCCCAGCCATCCCTCCTCACAGATTATCTGGGCCCAGTTAAGGTAAACGGCAGAATCCATACTGACAATGTTGTAGTAAGGGTTGTTGAGTGCATATGAATAGAGGTAAACCCCTTTGAAAATGAGGCCAGAGAATAGAATCGTGATAAAAGCGAGATTTATTTGAAGATCTCGTCCCAATAAGCTTATGGTTATGTTTCTTTTCATAACAACTCTATGAGAAGCCTCAATCCCGCAACCATTCTGGTGTCGTTGATATATTCTGACTAAAAGGTTAAGAATCTTGCAACTATCGTACCCGGTTACAATGATTTCAAATACGAATAGGGGACATCTCCGACCAGAGTAAGTCGCGCGGCCTCGTCTGGCCCATTGCTCTTAGCTCTCGTCTCAATGCTAATCAGACTGATTCTTGTATAAATTGTGATTCATTATATAGGCGGCTACCGCAGCAGGGACAAGTTCGTCGATGGACTGACCAGCAAGAATCCGCTGGCGTGCCTCTGTTGAAGAGATATGGTCGATATTTTCGCTCAGCCGCAAGGTGTGGATACGGTTTGAGTATTTCCTAATGAGAGGATTTTCCCGCACCTTCAATTTTCCCTCGCGCTCGAAAACCAGTAGTTGAAAACCAGCAAACATTCGCGCCAAGGCTTCGGCAGGATCGGGATATGGCCAGTTGAGAATCCGCTCAGCTGCGTCATGTCCGGTGATGAAGAAAATTTCAGGGTCCTGAGGATATACTTCTTGCACGGCAGCGCACATGTCCAGAAACAGCCCATGGGTGCAGAGACCGAGGGAGACATAGGGAACATTGCTGGTACCAAGCCGCATCATTTCCAAACGTTGTTCAACGGAGGTACCTACCACAGGTTTATTAGGAAGGGTTCTAGGCAGCACAAAGATTATTTCGTGCAATTTGAACTGGTCTCTGGAGCAGCGGGCCAACAGCAGATGGGCGCGAGTTATTGGATTGTAGGCACTACCAAGCACCCCCAAACGTGCATTGCTTGGTGGTAGTGCTGTTTGTGCTGGAACGAAGACCTCAAAGCTTGGTGTCTTTGGCTCACCCGCCCCAGGGTTATCCAGCATCGAAGAAGGACTCATCGATCATTGCCCTCCGCAGCCAATCCAGAGCTGTATAGGCTGCCGCAAGCTTTATTTTCTGGCGCTCTCCCCCGAACTGAAACCTCTCGGTGCGCAAACCTTGGTCACTCAGCAGAGCAAAAAATACTGTGCCTACGGGTTTTTCCGGTGTGCCGCCCGTGGGACCGGCAAGTCCGCTCACCGCCAGAGCAATATGCGGTTGGCTTTCTCTTTTAAGCCCTCGCACCATAGCTTCAGCTACCTGAGTGCTTACCGCGCCGTGTTGGGAAATGAGATCAGGTGACACCAAAAGATAGCTGGTTTTGGCGACATCACTGTACGCTACCATGCTGCGATCAAAGTAAGCAGAACTCCCAGGAACGTTGGTAATGAGGTGGGCAATTAAGCCGCCAGTACACGATTCAGCCAGAGCCAAAGTGTAGCCATTATCCATAAGGCTACGTCCCACGACCATTTCCAACCGGTCATCACCCAGGCCATATACGTAGAGTCCTAATTCTTGGACAATGGCTTGAACAACTTCTTCAAGCATGGTATCGGCCGAAGTAGCAGTTGAAGCGTTGACAGTCAGACTCAAATGGTTTTCCGGGAAGTGTGGGAAATAGCCAAAATTAACGGTGGAATATTTTTTCTCCAACTCTGCCAACCTCTCTGCTATTTCCGACTCCCTGAGTCCAAAGATGCGCAGGACCTGAGAGCGAATACTGAATGGCTGAGGAAATCGTTCTTTGAGGGTTGGCAGGACAAAGGATTTCAGCATATCCGCCATTTCTTCAGGAACACCCGGCAGAAAGAAGAGAGGTTTGTCTGCATGGCTCATATAATAGCCTGCCCTGGGGCGAGCCAGATCTATGCGACGTGCACCTTTGGGGAGCTCTGCCATCTTGGCGATGGGCTGGGTCATGGGTATGTTGTGCTTCTTGAGATGGTTGGTAATGACCTCCCAGGATTCAGGGTCTCGTTGCAGGGGGATCCCGAGAGCTTCAGCTACTGCAGCATTTGTGCGGTCGTCCTCGGTGGGACCCAGACCACCGGTGACCAAGACAAAAGGGGCCCGTTCCATAGCCCGTTGCAGGGCCGCAACAATGTCTTCCTCTCGATCTCCCACCACCGTTGTCCAACGAATTTGAAAGCCTGCCAATCTGAGATGATGCCCCAGGTGGGCGGCGTTGTTGTTAACGGTCCGTCCTGAGAGCAACTCATCGCCGACAGTAATCAATTCACCATAAATTGTATCATTTTCATTAATCATTATAAATAGTTAACTAAGAATAACAAATCCCAAACACCAAATCTCAGGGTTTCAGGTGTCAGGAAAAAGAAACATGAAAGCTGAAACCTCTATAAAATCCCCGCAACCATAAGTAATAGCCTCAAGGTAACATTGGCAAAGACTCCGGCGAGAACATCGTCCAGCACTATGGACCAACCCCCGTGCAATCGTTTTTCTAAAATAGCGATGGGAGGAGGTTTAACGATATCAAACAACCTGAAGAGAACAAAACCTAAACAAAGAGTCAGAAAGTTTAGGGGGAGCCAGAGGAGGGTTATGAGGAAACCCACCATCTCGTCGATCACAATGGGCCGGGCGTCACGATCTTCGAAAAGTATTTCTGCTCTGCCAGCGATATAGGCTGCAAAGGCAACGAAGACAACCGCAACTGCCGCTTGCATTATCGAGGTTAACCGGTGGGTGATAATGATCAGAGGTATACCAGCGAATGTTCCCCAGGTTCCGGGCATGGTAGGGAGAAAGCCGGTGAAGAAACCAGTAGCCAGGAAGACCACAATGTCATTTTTGCGGTTAGAATTCATAGATCGCATCCTTAAACCTATTATGAGGATAGATTTAGATTTCCAGTCTTATGGCTGAGGCTATGCCCGTAGCAGCATCAAATCCTGCCTGCTTATTCAGATATTTGTATAACGACAATAGAGCCATTGTTATAAAGAATTTCTGAGTTTCTAGCCATACCTCTCAATGTATTAACAAATTGGTAGGTTCTGACGCCAATAGTGTGTGAGCGAGCATATGGACTGGCAGCCCATTCCAGCAACGCCTGCTCTGGGCGCACTGCAAGGGAATTATATTGCCACAGGAGATAATGTGCGTCCAAGTTGATAAAGTACTTGCCCCCTTCGCCTATCTCTCTGCCAAATGGAAACCCAAGCCAAGGATTTGCTAATCCGGCTGGGTCAATATCAAAAATTCTGTTGCGTCTAAAATCGAGATGCATTGCCAAAGGTGTCCACACCACCAGATTTCTGCCTTCAGGCACAACAAGCTGTGCCTCTTGAATGTCCTTCTTTGCATCAGGACTAAGTGCATATTTGTTATAGTCCAGATAGAGAGGATCTCTGGCCAATTCACTGAATGATAGGGTGGAGCCAAATTGGTAAGCCTGTCTGGCTCGTTTTACAAGAGATTCGAAAAAAATCACCGCCAGACCTACTGCAAAAAGAGCAAAAATCAGCAATGGAATTTTGGAAAATTGACTTTTAGTTTTCCTCAGCCGCATAGATTCTGAAACCGTTGTGGCAGCAATGATCAAACTGCATGGCACGGCGGCTATGATAAGAGGGCAGAGGTACCGCAAGCCGTTACTCGGCCCTGTAAGAAGTGGAGCAAACAGAAAGATATTGATGAAGTACAAAATTGGGGCTGTGGCGCATGCCGCAAAGCCTATTACCTTCCGGGTGGCCTGTGTCGGTTGACTTGCATTTTTATATACAAATAGAGGTAGGCAGCACAGAGTAACGACTATCATTGTTGCTGTGTAATGAGCGAAGGTTGTACCAAAGCCAAAAAACAGTTTTTCTGATGAAAGAAGATTAATGCCAGCTGCAGTTTCTCTAGCAAATCCACTGTCCGAGAGGTAAGCTTGTGGACCACTGATATTCGACAACCACGTTATCCAGTTTGAATAATGCACAAGTATCCAGGGGGAAGAGAAAAGCAGAGTGAAGCAGGCAGTTCTCGTGGCCCACTTCATGGCATTTTTAAATGAATGGAACGCGCAGATTATTCCCAAGAATACTAAGGCAAAGTGAATGATTACTACCAACAGATAAAAGGTTTTTAGGGCGATAAGCGCTCCATAAGATAAACCTAGGAAAGCCAGAGAAGGCCAAGATAATAAGGTATCCTTGTCCTCTCCACAATGCATCCAGACGCCAAGAAATATAAAGATTATCATTGCACTTGCGGTATATAATGAAGAAATATTGGCATATTGCGGGTTAACAAGAATGGGAACCAAGACTACCAATGGTATGTACCAATAAGGAAGCTCTTCACGCATACTCACACTAAGAACAGACATGAGACAGAGTAGGAAGGCCAACACTGTGTCAACACTATTCACATATCCAAGGGGCCAATGAGCAAGGGCGAAGCCATGCAAAAAGGCCTGCCCCCCAAGAGTTTCACTTCCCAGGGCACTAAATTCGCTTCCTTTCACAGTTCCAGTCGCTAACATTCGGATCGGGTGACTCAAGTATTTTTCGAAATCATCGTGAACGTTGAATGTTTGCGGCGACGAAACGGTATGAGCAAGAAAGACAAAGACAACAAGGATTGCAATTGTTGACGGTAGGAAACGTAAGAGGAAATCTGTAGAGCAGTATAAACGTCTGTACTCAGAAATCTTTTTCAGGTTCAATGATCTCACCAAAGTCAGTGCAAAAGAGCCCAAGCCGAAGATTACGATGCCATCGAGTACCAACGGATAAGCTATCCCCAGTAGATTCAATACACCACCCAAGAAGATCCATCCAGACAGTCCGAGGCATATGGTGAAAGGAAACGGCCAAGAGAGTCCTAGAAGTTTTTCAAGCAGGTGGCCCCAGCCAAAAAGAGACGAAAGGTATATGAGTGCCAATAAAGCAATGGTTATTACTGTAAGCAAGTGATCACTCCGTTCATAGACACTCACCAGTCATAAAAAGGCCAGATTTATTGCGGCGGAGAACTGTCAAGGTCGAATGGCGAGACGGCACCGCTGGGATGTGGAGAAAAGATGAAGCACTCCTCGACTCTGTCACCGTTTTCCGGGATCGGACTCCTGGAGTCGATTTCTTGCTCTGCGTACCGCCTCCTCGTAAACCTGCCTCAAAGATACGTTATGCTTGAGGGCTGCTCTTCTGCATGAATCGTACTCAGGCGCCAAGCTAGGCTCGCCTAAGGGGTTTGAAACAACCTTAACGAGAATGTGACCAAATGGTGTTTGCACACGAATAGTGTGTCTAGGAAGGCTGTAGCGGTCCACCTCCTGAATGCGAATTCCGAGACTGGTGGTTTCATTGAAAAC
>JABAHS010147826.1_pt5 | contig 13430 bp, 24 predicted proteins | sample 7062111 | NCBI WGS metagenome assembly JABAHS01 (sample SAMN14534600, study PRJNA622989) | marine sediment metagenome | biome: marine biome [ENVO:00000428]; feature: marine pelagic biome [ENVO:01000023]; material: deep marine sediment [ENVO:00002113]; isolation source: pool of 4 deep marine... | reverse complement strand
TAAATTAAACTTTCAAGAGGCAAATTTAACTTGCTTCCTGCACAACAAGGTTATGACAGAGCCATCACTGTATTTTCTCCAGATGGTCGTTTGTATCAAGTAGAATATGCAATTGAAACAGTTCGTAGGGGAACAATAGCTGTAGGAATCAAGAGTAATGAAGGCATAGTAATCGCAGTAGAGGAAAGACCAAGAAAGTTACAAATTTCTGATACAGCACATAAAATCTTCCAAGTAGATGATCATATTGGAGTTGCTGCTGCTGGATACATCCCTGATGCAAGGAGTCAGGTTGAAAATGCAAGATTTTTTTCTCAAAGTAACAAGTTAATTTATGACGAAGCAGTAGATGTAGAAACAGTAGCAAAACATCTTGCAGATCAATGTCAACAATTTACACAATATGCTGGTGTAAGACCTTTTGGAGTTGCGTTGATTATTGGAGGAGTAAGTAATGGTAAAGGACAACTTTTTCTGACTGATCCCAGTGGTACCTACATCTCTTATGATGCCGTAGCAATAGGTTCTGGGTCTGATCAAGTTACTGATTTCTTAGAAAAGTCCTACAAACCAGACATGAGTCTTGATGATGTATCATCTTTAGCTGCTGCTGCAATATACTTGGGAAGTGAAGAGAAAGAAGATACAAAGCAAATTAGAATGGCTCGCATTAAAACAGAAGAAAAGATGTTTGAATTAGTTTCAGATGATCAAATAGCAACCTATGCTAATACTGCAAAAGAAAAATATCCTCAAGACAGAACCTAAAATAAAATCCTTACATTGAAAATTTCAATTGCCATACCAGATTCCTCATTGCTAGATGAATCAACAAAAGTAAACAAATCTAAAAAAATTTCCTCCATAGCTAGAGCTTGTGCAATTTTTAAGATTAGAAATATCTTCGTGTACGAAGATATTGGCACCAAGGAAGACAGGCGTCTTTTAGTAACTATCCTAAAGTATATGGATACCCCTCAATTTTTGAGAAAGAGATTATTTCCCAAGGTAAATGAATTAAAATACGCAGGTACCTTATCTCCTCTAAGAATTCCAAGCCACGTAAAATCATCTGATCCAAAAAAAATCAAAGAGGGAGACATTAGAGATGGCATTGTTGTTTATCTAAAGAAACAAAAATTTCTCGATGTTGGCATAAACGAGCTAATACCATACTATGGAAAAGAGCCAGTAAACAAACGTGTTACAGTTAAGTTCAAGAAGGGATACCCGGATTTTGAGATAAAAGAGATATCCAAAGAAGATTCTACAGTATACTGGGGCTACAAGGTTAAAGAACGAGGCAGTCTATCCAACGTCTTAACTAACTGGCAGGGCGAAATTATCTTGACTTCTAGGAAGGGCAAAAAAATAACTCCTCATATGATAAAAAAAGAGAGGCCCAAAGAAATGTTGGTTGTTTTTGGTTCCCCTTCTAAAGGAATACATGAAATTCTTGGAAACAACATCAAGAAGGTTCAAAATTTTCAAACCATAAACTTCTTTCCAGACCAAGGTACTGAGACAGTAAGGTTAGAAGAAGCAGTTACAGGAACTCTGGCCGTTATTTGGTCACAACTTCAAAATTAATAATAGATTGGCTCTTAGTTTGACAATGTTAGGTAAAAAGGGATTTCTTTTGTTGGCAATGGCTGTTGGGATAGGCGGCGTTCTTTTTGGGTTAATTACTTTGTGGACAGCTACAAGTAATTTATTCCGACCATAATGTTTATGTAAAAATTTCAAAAAAAGAAATTTAATTTTCTAGTAAGTATATAATGGGGTTAACGACATTCTCCGTTTATCGATGGGACATAGAAAACATAGTCAACCAAGAAGAGGTAGTTTAGCATACCTTCCAAGATCGCGTGCTAAGACTATGGAAGGTAAATTCAGAGGATGGCCTGAAGAAGAATCCGAAGAACCAAAAATACTTGGTCATTGTGGATTCAAGGCAGGTTGTGTTCAGGTAGTAAGTATAGACGACCGAGACAAAACACCCAATGCTGGAAAGCAACTGGTAAGTCTTGGAACTGTTATTGTTACCCCTCCAATTGTAATTTTAGGGATAAGAGGTTACTCTAAAGATCTTTATGGTTATCATGCAGAATTTGATGTTTATTCTCAGGACATTCCTAAAGACATTTCAAAACATGTATCCCTGAAAAATAAAGACAGCAGCATAGAATCAGCAGAAAAGTCACTTGGCAAGATAAAAGAGATTTTTGCAATAGTGGCTGTAATTCCAAAAAAAATTGGCCTGTCACAAAAGAAACCATTTGTGTTTGAGGTTGCTGTAAAAGGCGGCACTGTTCCTAAACAATTCAATTATGTTAAAGAGCTGCTAGGCAAAGAAGTAAAAATCGATCAGGTTTTTGAATCTGGTTCTAGAGTAGATGTTGCCGCAATAACTAAAGGAAAAGGATGGCAAGGCGTAATTCAAAGATATGGGGCAAAAAGAAAACAACACAAATCAAGAAAAACAGTTAGAGAACTGGGTTCTTTAGGACCAATTTCACCACAATATGTAATGTACACAGTACCTCGAGCAGGTCAGATGGGGTTTCATCAAAGATCTGAATACGACAAAAGAATCTTAATCATAGATAATACTGAGAAAGAAAAATTCAAAATAAATCCAGAAGGCGGATACAAACACTTTGGTTTTGTAAACGGCGATTATGTTATTCTGAAGGGTTCGGTTCCTGGAACATATAGAAGATTGATCAAATTACGAAAACAAATTAGAAACGCTCCATCTAAAATAACAAAACCAAATGTTTTGGAGGTAGTAATTTAATGAAAGCTCAAATTGTTTCTACAACAGGTTCAAAACAAGACGAAATTGAATTACCTTTAGTATTCTCTACTGTGATAAGAAAGGATCTTATTCATAGAGCATACATAAATCTAGAAACACACAATTTTCAAAGACAGGGAAGACATCTTACAGCAGGGATGGATGTTGCTGCAAGTTCTCTTGATCCACCAACAGGCCATGGTCAATCAAGAATTGCCAAAATGCATGGCGGTGGTGGAGGAAGGCAAGGAGAAGCTGCAGGAGTCGGTTCAGTTCGTGGAGGTAGGTTAATTCACCCTCCAAAATCGAGAAAAACCATCTACAAAAGATTGAACAAAAAAGAGAATAAATTGGCCCTATGTTCAGCTTTGGCTGCAACAACATCAAAAGAATTAATTGAATCTAGAGGACACAAAGTAGAAAAAGTAGATTCATTCCCACTTGTAATCTCAAACGAAATAGAAAAAGTGTCAAAAACAAAAGACCTGATCAAAATTCTTGATTCATTAAAACTATTTGATGACGTGAACAGACTAACCCCAAGAAAACCCCGTACTGGTAAATCAGTCTTAAGAGGCAGAGGAAGAAAAATTGGGAAAAGTATTTTATTTGTAGTTAGCAACAAGGAACAACTAGCTAAGGCGTGTGGAAGTCTGCCCGGAGTTGACTGCGTAGAAGTTAAAAATTTGAGCGTACTTGACTTAGCTCCTGGTGCCAAACCGATTAGATTAACTGCATATTCAAAAAAAGCAATTGAGAAACTTTCAAAATTGAAGTCCACACATCTGGAATTAATGGTGAAGATTAAATGAAAACAGAACAAGCATCTAAAGTAATAATCAAGCCATACATTACTGAAAAAACATTTGCGATGGTAGAAAATGAAAGTAAAATTTGTTTTATAGTAGATAAAAGTGCAAGTAAGCCACAGATTGTAGAGGCGATTAACCTGCTCTATAATGAAAAACCAATCAAAGTAAACACTGCTAAAACCATATACGGTAAAAAAGCATTTGTAATGTTTGAAAATACCGAAAAAGCGCGAGATCTAGCAACTAAGATAGGAATGCTATAATATGGTAGTCAGGAATCCTACTCTACAAACACAGGTGAGATGGTAAAATGGTTAAGCAGTTTAATTATCGAGGTATGCCGCTAAAGGAATTAGAGAATATGTCATTGGAAAAATTGTTCCAGTTATTTACAGCTAGACAGAGACGTTCTCTTACTAGAGGAATTACTGACGGTAAAAGGAAATTGATAGAGGAAATAAAGGCGGCAAAAGCAGGCAAAGTCACCACCCCCATTAAAACCCATGTGAGAGATCTGATAATACTACCTTACATGGTAGGAGTTACAGTTAATGTTTATTCTGGCAAAGGGTTTGTTCCACTTTCCATCATACCAGAAATGATTGGTCATTATTTAGGAGAATATGTCATAACTAGTAAAAGGGTACAACACGGAGCTCCAGGAGTAGGAGCGTCTCGTTCTAGTTTGTATGTTCCATTGAAGTGATTATTATGGGTAGGTTCGGATATGCTTTTCAAAATTATGACACTACAAGACACGTTAGAGCTTCATTAAGAGAGAAAGATATTTCACACAAGCATGCAAGAGAAATTGCTACTGCAATTAAGGGCTTATCCATAGAAAAAGCAAGAGATTATCTGCAAGCAGTTATCAATAAAAAAAGAGTTGTTCCCTTTAAACGATACAAAATTCAAGTTGGACACAAATCAGATCCTGGAATAATGGCAGGAAGATATCCTCAAAAATCAGCAAGGGAATTTATCAAGTTACTAGATAACATAGAATCAAATGCCGAGTACAAGGGAATGGATTTGGACAGATTAAAAATAGTCAATGCAACTGCGCATAAAGGAGTTCTTATCAAACGGTTTATCCCAAGGGCATTTGGCAGAGCTACTCCCAAGAACAACGTATTAACACATGTTGAATTGGTAGCTCAGGAGGTATAACATGTCGTCTGTTAAGAATGTAATAAAAGACAATTACAACATGATGTTGCTTAAAGACTATCTAAGGGAGAGGATAAAGGAAGCAGGATTTTCACATGCAGAGATTTCCAAGACGCCAACCGGTACGAGGGTTGCATTACATGTAACAAGACCGGGCATAGTAATTGGTAGAAAAGGAAGTGGTATCAAAGAGCTAACTGACAAACTAACTTCTGATTTTGGTCTTAAGAATCCACAAATCTCAGTTGTTGAGATTCCAAAACCCGAGCTTTCTCCAAGTGTAATGTGTAATAGAATGGCCTCCCACCTTGAACGAGGCATTGCTTTCAGAAGGGCTACAATGTGGACTCTAAAAAACATCATGGATGCTGGAGCTATGGGTGTGCAAATTACTGTCTCCGGTAAGCTAAGAGGAGATCGTTCTTCATTTGAAAAACACACAGCGGGCATATTGCCTCGTGCAGGTCACCATGCAGATGTTATCGTTAATGAAGATATATCTCATGTACATACTCCGATGGGACTTATTGGTATAAGAATTCGTATTGCGCATCATGAGAAATATGTTCCCGAATTTGAACACAAAAAACTTGCTAAAGAAAAGAGTGAAGAGCAAAAGAGAAAGGAAGAAGCTGAAAGGGAAGAAAAAGCTAGAACAGAATCTGAACACATAGCTATGGAGGAAGAAAAAATGAAAGAATTTGACACACTCGAAGATGAAGAGGAGAAGTACAAATAATGACTCGAATCAGTATGAAAACAATACGGGAGTTAAATGAAAAAGATCTTAATGACAAGATTCAAGAATATAGAAGTGAATTGGCAAAACTAAAAGTGGATTCTTCGAAAGGAACACTTCGCAAAGATAGTGGTAAAATTAAACCGTTGAAACGAGACATTGCAAAAATGCTTACACGTCTAAATGAGATGAAGAAATGATCACAAAAGATAACCTAGTTAGACACGAATTGGTAGGGTTAGACGTCCAATTAGTTGATGGAAGCAATCCACAAATTATAGGAATAAATGGAACCATCATTAATGAAACAAGATATATGTTTACTTTGAAAACAAAAAAAGGAATAAAAAATGTACCAAAAAATTTCAATTCTTGGAAGTTCAAGATTGACGAAGATGTTACTGTAGATGGCAAGCTGTTAACAAAAAGACCATTTGAAAGACTGGTGATAAAACAATGAAAAATAGTATAGGACTTCCAGTTAAAACACCAGAAAAAGACTGTAAAGATAAACATTGTCCATTTCATGGAAACATGTCTGTAAGAGGAAAATTATTTGATGGAAAAGCAACAAGTACTAAGGCACGACAGACAATTACTCTAAGACGTGAAACTCCAGTATATTATAAAAAATTCAAAAGATATGCTCGAAGTCAGAGTACGATTCATGCACATGTTCCACTATGTATGGAAGTTAAAGAAGGAGATAGAGTTTTAACAGCAGAATGTAGGCCGATTTCAAAATCAGTCTCATTTGTAGTAGTAGAGGTTAGAAAGTAATGTCGCAGGGTAGAAGTAGAGGAAAGGCAAAAGGCGTAGAAGAGTTTCGTCCTTATGTGACTCGCTCCTTGCCAGTAGGGGCTCAAATAATTTGCGCAGACAATACTGGTGCTAAAATTTTAGAAATTGTAATGGTACAAAAACATAAAACCAGAGTATCACGTCTTCCAGCTGCTGCTGTTGGCGATTTTGTAAATGTCGTAGTAAAAAAAGGACCGGCGGAGTTGAGAAAACAAGTGTACGGAGCAGTCATTATAAGACAAAAATATGCAATCAGAAGATTAAATGGTGTAAGAGTAGCGTTTGAGGATAATGCAGCTATTCTTACCTCTCCTGAAGGAGAGATAAAGGGAACAGACATTAAAGGACCAGTAGCAGCCGAGGCTTCAGAAAAGTGGCCCAGGCTGGCAAATCTGGCATCGATGGTGGTATAGTATGAAGCCGACTAAAACTAGAAATCAATTAATTTATCGTGCTTCTCTTGGGACAAGAAGCAAGCAGCAGGGAAGTACATTGTCAAAAGAATTGAGAAAAAAATACGGTAAAAGAAGTGCCAGAGTTGTAAAAGGCGATACTGTAAAAATTATGAGAGGAGAATTTAAGGGAGTTGATGGCAAAGTATCAAAAGTTTCGACAGAAAAAAACAGTGTTGCAATAGAAGGAATAAAAAAAGAACAAACTAGGGGCGAAAAATATGATGTGTATATACATACTTCCAATCTAAAGATTACTTCGCTTAATTTGGAAGATAAATGGCGTGCAAATAAACTGGAAGGAAAGGACCCAAGAGCAAAAAGAAAGGAAAAACCTAAAGAAGAAAGACAAGACGCACAGGAAAAACCCAAGGAAGAAACAAAAGAAACAAAAACAGATAGAAAAGAAAAGGAAGCAGAATCATAATGGTAAGCATAGCAGGAAGCAAGAAACTGAAAAGACAGATGGCGCCCTTATTCTGGGGCGTATCTAGAAAAGAAAAACGATTTGCAGTCACAGTAAAACCAGGCCCACACTCAAAAAATCAATCAGTTCCAACGTCGATTTTTCTTAGAGATATGTTGAAAATAGTAAAGACTTTGCGAGAGGCCAAATCTACAATATATGGTCAAAAAGTAAAGATCGACGGAGTAGTTCGCAAGTCATTACATCACGGGATTGGACTAATGGATGTAGTAGAGTTAGATAATGTATCTGATGTATATCGGCTAGTTCCTATGAATGGACGTATCCTTCAACCACTCAAAGTTCCAGATACAGAAAAAACAAAAAAAATTGTCAAAATAACGAGTAAAACTACCCTAAAAGGAGGAAAGATACAAGTTGGCTTTCACGATGGGCGGGTAATCATATCAGACAAGGATGTTAAAGTCGGGGATTCTTGCATCATTGAGGTACCAACTCAGAAAATTCTGGATGTGATCAAAATGGAAAAAGGATGTCAGGGGTTAGTTACTAACGGTATCAATGCAGGGGGGTTAGGAACCATAGAAGATATAGAGGAAGGAACATTCAGGTTGAAAAAGAAGGTCTTTCTAAATCTTGGAGAAAGAAAAATAGAAATTCCAATAAACATTGTCATGGCAGTAGGAAAAGAAAAACCTGCAATTACGGTTAGGTGATAAAATGACTCAACAACAAGTTACTGAAAATCCAATGAGAAAGATCTATCTTCAAAAGGTGGTTTTAAACATGGGAGTTGGCAGGTCAGGAGATGCAATAGACATTGCAAAAAAGGCCCTTGATCAAATATCTGGTAAAAAATCATGTTCGCGTGAAGCAAAAGAAACACAAAGAGATTGGGGAGTAAGAAAAGGAGAACCAATTGGAGTTGCAGTTACAGTAAGAGAAAACGATGCAAAAGACTTGTTGAAAAGATTGTTAGAAGCTAAAGGTAATAAAATAAAAGGAAGATCCTTTGATGGATTTTGTAGTATATCATTTGGAATTTCAGAACATATTGATATTCCTGGAGTAAAGTATGATCCGCAAATAGGAATTTTGGGCCTTGATGTGGCAATAACATTGGCAAGACCGGGTTTTAGTGTAAGAACAAGAAGTAAACACAAATCACGTATCGGTAAAAAACATCATATATCAAAACAGGAAGCTGTGGACTTTTTAGTGAAAGAATTTGGAGTGGTTGTCGTTTAATGGCAAAAAACAGATCCTATGAATTTACAGGTAGAAAAAAACATGAATTTGGAAGAGGCTCAAAATGGTGTAAACGATGTGGGGATTATACAGCGGTCATCCAAAAGTACGATCTAATGATTTGCAGAAGATGTTTCAGAGAAGTTGCAAATCAACTGGGGTTTAAGAAACATAGGTGAAAAAAATGCCAGCAACTAATGTTTTAGCAAATTTGTTTGTAACCCTTTACAACAATGAATCAAGAAGAAAGGGAGAATGTACCGTTCTTCCTACTTCGAAACTAGGGATAGAGGTACTGAAAACGCTACAAAAGAGCAATTACATAGGCGAATTCGAGCACATTGATGATCGAAGAGGAGGGAAATTCAAAATATCACTACTTGCAAAAATCAACAAGTGTGGAGCCATTTCTCCAAGGTTTAAGGTTAAAAAGAATGAATATGCGCAATGGGAACAACAATATCTTCCCGCATACGATAGAGGAATGTTAATTGTTACAACTAACCAAGGCGTAATGTCTCATCATGATGCAATTGACAAAAAACTAGGAGGATTTCTGATAGGATATGTCTTCTGAGCAACAAGTGCAAAAATTTGCAACAGAGGTGGCAATTCCAGAGAGAGTACAGCTAACTCTAAAAAAAGAAATGCTTCATGTAAATGGACCGTTAGGAAAAACATATCAGAATTTTAAGAGAGTTCCTGTGGATTTAGAAATTTCTGACAATAAAATAATCATTAATTCACAAGGAAAAAGAAAACGAGATTATGCCATCCTAAATACTGTTAGAAAGATCATTAGAAATCTTTGTGAGGGAGTAGTTGAAGGATATACAGTTAAGATGAAAGTTGTTTATGCACACTTTCCAATTACAGTTAAAGCTCAAGACAAATGGGTTTTAATTGAAAACTTTCAAGGAGAAAGATCTGCACGGAAAGCAAAAATTGTTGGTGATACCAAAGTTATCCCGAAGGGAGAAGATGTGTTGGTTACAGGTCCTGTTTTAACTGATGTAACACAAACTGCGGCACACATACAACAGAAAACCAAAATTCGCAGAAAAGATCATAGAGTTTTTCTTGATGGAATATTTGTGTATGAAAAAACAAAAGGTATTGAAAAGTAAATCCTGTTTATTCTATGACATTAGATCCAGAATTTAAAAACCAAACAACGCAACTAATAACAAAAACACTGGATCTTTACAAAAAAGCTGGAGCCTCACCTCGTGTAAGTCAGGTTTGGGAATGCGAAAACGTGGGTGATTTTCTTTGTGGTTTTTTTGTTGGAGAGATGGTAGGTTCTGCACTAAGTGCCTTTCAAGTTTTCCACAAAAGGGAGCCAACTCCTGAAGAACACATAGAAATAATTGAGTTAGTTGAGTTACACTCAAAAGAGATCCAAGAGTTCTTTGCAAAATTTAATTGAACAAGACAAGAAATTTGAGAAAAACTATCTAGTCGTAAGGATTAAATCGCTTTTGGCATCGAACAATTCCTGTTGCCGCCCTAGCTCAGCGTGGTAGAGCGCCGGACTGTTAATCCGTTGGTCGACAGTTCAAGTCTGTCGGGCGGCGCCATTATTTTATTTCTAAACTCGAATTTAGAATTATTCGATCCTAAGCATGTTAATAATGATACTAGAAAACTTTCTAAATTCGAATATTGAAACATTGATCGTTAGAAACCAATTGGTGTATACAATTAGACAGTATAGATCTAATATCTGATCGATTACTGTAGTTGTGCAGGAGATTTACATTGGCCAGAACTAGGAGGGCCAATAGATATTGTGTTGATTGTGGAGGCAGGCTAGTGTATTATCCTCGTCTTTCTAATCCAAAGGCACCAAATGATTACAGAGTTCTAGTTTACGCATGTCCTGACTGTACAGAAGATTTTGAAAAACCTAAAATGTTCTCGATTAGGCGAAATAAGACCGAAGATCCACTAGAAACAGTGGAAATTGAGATCACACAGATTCAGAAAAAGTTGGCTTCTGCAAAAATATCTACGGCATGAGTTTTTATTTAATATCTAAACCAATTTGAGGAATGTACCCAGAAAAACGTCGAAGTAATGCATGGTTTTTGTTACCTGTTTTTTTGGGCATAATTGGTGGATTGATAGCATACTTTGTTTTGAGAAAAGATGATCCAACAAAAGCTAGGAATTGTCTAATTTTAGGAATAATTATGGCCTTTATTGGAATTATTTTGAATATTTTTTTGGCTGGACAGTTTACAGGAATAGAAAAAGAATTTGGAGTAAACGTCTAGGTTTAGATTATAATATTTCAAATTTCGAATTTAGAAATATTGAAAACATTGCAAGGAGTTTTGTGATTTATAAGAGTTTGAATTATTTTGAGGCTAGATGAGTGAGCTATTTGAAAAAGTTGAAAGATGGTTAATCCATCATGACATGGAATTCAAACAAACGAATAACTCTGAAAATATCTTTCATACTTTGATTAAACATGCAGGTCCATTTGGAACCCCAATTGAGATTTTTGAACCAAAAAAACAGCCTGGAATATTGGTAGTAGGAGCTAAAGTACCTATGAAGAACAATCAGATTGCAAGATATCTGCAAATGAACGATTCTGAAAGGAAGCAATATGAAGAAAAGATAGCACGTTTTTGCCAAATGATTAAAGCGGTTCACAAATTCCACGAGGAGGACGGCAAAAGAATGGTCGGGATCTACGTAGTAATGGATCAAAAAGACGACATCAATCAGCAAACTCTCTTAGAAGCTATAGACAGAGCATCAGAAATGTACGAAAAAACATCAAAATTCTTGTTAAAAACATTCTAGATAATTTATCAATTCTACGCGGATCTTTTAAGCAATTTTAACTTTTTAAAATTATGACAAAAAAACAATCCACAAAAAAATCGCGACAGTTGGTAATCTCGATTCCAGAAATTTCAAAAGCAGGCGCACATTTTTTGAAAAAAGCTTCTGAAGTTGCAAAGCAATCGAAATTAACAATACGCCTGGAAAAAGGATAAGGAAAATCCAACCTTTTTTATTTATTAGAATTTATTATAGCCATACAATCTATGACAGTGTTTGGTAAAAAGAGGGCCATTAAATAGAAAAGATTTTCTTAAGATTGCTGCCATCGCAGGTATTGTGGTTGTACCCTTGATGGTTGGCCTTTATGCAGTACAATTGGAGGAGCAAAATCATCCAAGTTTTTGGTCGAATTGGTCTTGTGATAAATTACAAAAATTTGAAGCAGATAGCCAGTACCAAAAATTGGATGAAATTCAAATGAAAAAGTTTGCAGAAGACTTGAAAGCTTGTAGGTAAATAAGCCTCAAAAATCTGTGAAAGTGGTTTTTTTGGGACTAGTTTAGTCTATGGCAGTACGATAAGCTAGTTCCATTAATGCTAATAACACCTAAGATTACAGTCTAGTCTGTGCCTGCAAAGTCAGACCGTTGTATAATGAATCTAGAATAATTGGGATTCATGCGTAAAAGCTAAACCCCCTGATATACTAAATGAAAACAGGCACAAATCGATTTTTTCAAAAAGTGGTAAATTTCAGGGGGGTTTAATCTTCAAACCTGATTTGACAAACCAACCGGTAAAACATGTTGGTATCCCAGCTAAAGATGCATGATCATTTTGAATCAGGCGTAAAAGCTAAACCCCTAAAAAAAGGATTATGGAAGAAGAGTAGGGGTTGCTAAATCTTTAGGTACTACACAAACTGCAGTCAAATCTCCTTCGTCAAATATTGGATCAAGTTCGAACGAAACTACGCTGTCAGTACCGCCTGATATTGTTCCAGTCTTAATTGGGGTGTTTGCGAACTGTCCAGTGTATTCTCCAAGGTCAACTCCAGCAATTTTTGCAGCACTACCCTTTACCAATGTCTCACCAGGAGATTCAAGGGTAAGATCTTCTACTTGAATTCCACTAGGACACACAGATGATTTCGTATCCAATAGAACAACATGATTGTGCCAAACAGGATCACTTGCACTTGACTGATCTTCGCTGTCCAATACTCCCGGATGTGTAGTGGTCACTATGGCTACTCCTGGATTGTCAGTGAATACGCCATACCCATGTGCAATAGTGCCTGTGGGAATTTTATCCCCCGCTGTGACATCAAGAAGCTTCAATAGATCATCGTTTACGCTTAATGCAGCTTTCCTTATTTGGTCAAAAGTCGATGGCATTGCGCTTGCAGTTGCTATCATGGAAATTGTGAAGACTGCAGCAAAGGTTAGACCCAGTATTGTTTTAGTCATTGGAAAGCACGATCACAGGAAGGGTTTTTATTTTTTTCTCAAATTTATGACTTTCATACTTAAGTATTACTTTCTAATATTACAATAAGGACATTTTTAAAAAGTCTACATATTGAGAGGGTTTGGCGTATTTGTTGTTCATTGATCGAAGAAATTCTCTTTTTAAAAAATTACTTCATGTGATATAAAAAAAGAAATGTTTTGAAATAATTTGTTCTAAATATGTCACAAAACCAATAGTAGTTTTAACGTTTTAGACTTTAATATAGAAATGATCGATTTTATGATAAAAGTATGATAAACAGAATTATTTATGGATCATAAATTGATCCACGAATCATTAAGCAAAGACAGCAAATGCAAAATTTTCACAAAAAATTTCTGATCGATTGTTATTTTTTTGTCAATTTAAACTTGTATTCATGCAATATTGTATGACTTGTACCATATAAGGCGCAATATTTTCGCACAAAGAGTAATGGCTACTTCAAAAGCTAAACGTAGTGCAGCTGCAAAAAAAGCTGCTCGCACTAGAAAGAAAAATGCAAAACTTAGGGCAGAGGCGGCAAAAAAAGCAGCAGCTAAAAGAAAGAGAAGAGCTGCTGCAAGAAAAGCTGCAAAATCTAGAACAAAGAAAACTTCGAGAAGAAGTACCAGAAGAACTGCTGCAAAGCGTTCTGGTGCAAAAAGAAGAACTGCTAGAAAAT
>JABAHS010000562.1_pt1 | contig 13439 bp, 10 predicted proteins | sample 7062111 | NCBI WGS metagenome assembly JABAHS01 (sample SAMN14534600, study PRJNA622989) | marine sediment metagenome | biome: marine biome [ENVO:00000428]; feature: marine pelagic biome [ENVO:01000023]; material: deep marine sediment [ENVO:00002113]; isolation source: pool of 4 deep marine... | reverse complement strand
GCGGCACCGGTGAGCGCGGCCTCCACCTCCTCGCGAGAGGACATGGTCTCGACCCAGAGCACATCGACGCCGCCGTCGGCGAGCGCCCGCGCCTGCGCTTGGAAAGCGGCAATCCCGTCCTCCATGCTGAGCGCACCGAGGGGCTCGAAGAGCTCGCCGGTCGGCCCCATGGATCCGGCAACGACGATCTCTCGCGGGGCGCTGTCGGCCACCTGTCGCGCGATGCGCGCGGCCGCCTCGTTGAGCTCCGCGACCCGCTTCTCCGCTTTGTGCAGCTTGAGCCGATGGCGCGTGCCGCCGAAGCTGTTGGTGAGAAACAGATCACTGCCCGCATCGACGAAGGACTGATGCAATGCGGCGACCCGATCCGGGTGGTCGGTGTTCCAAAGCTCCGGCGCGTCGCCGCTGGTGAGCCCGTAGGCGAACATGTTGGTACCAATGGCGCCGTCGGCAAGAACGACGGGCCTGGCTCGAAGCAGCTCGGTGAATCGATTCGACATCAAGCAAGGGGCGACGCGTCAGGCGCGCAGGCTCGTATCCTTTGCATGCTCGGACGATTCCTCGGTGACCAGGCGAGTATAACGCTTATTCAGGATCGCGATCCGGGACATGGTGCCGACCCCGGCCGGCGTCCGGCCCGACCCCGGCAAGGCCGCCCCGGGAGCGGACGCGCCCGCAATCCCCCGGGGCCGCGGCGGCTGCGCTGCGCGACCCGGGTTCCCCGCAGCGGCGGCCCGGGCGGGGCTCTCGGGCTCTGGCGCCCGGCCACCGTTCTCACCGGTGTTCGAGCGACTAAACTGTACAGTTCAATCGCAATGCACAAGGCAGCTATGAGCAGCACACGAGCGGCACCGAGCCCGCAAGCCGCGACGCCGCGCGTCGGGGTCCTCGGCTGCGGGTACTGGGGCAAAAACCTGGTGCGCAATTTCCACGCCCTCGGTGCGCTCGCCGCCGTCCACGATCAGGACGCCGCCACCGCCGGGGAAATCGCCGCACGGCACGCGGTCGAGACGCGCGCCCTCGACGCGCTCCTCGGCGATGCCGACGTCGAGGGCATCGTGGTCGCGGCGCCGGCAGCGCAGCACTACGCCCTCACGAGAGCGGCGCTGGAAGCCGGCAAGCACGTGTTTGTCGAAAAACCGCTGGCGCTGGAGCTCGACGAGGCAGCGCAGCTCGTGGCAATGGCCGAGGACCGCGGTCTCACGCTGATGGTCGGACACCTGCTCCAGTACCACCCGGCGTTTCTCGAGCTCAAGCATCTCGTCGCCGATGGCGCCCTGGGACGCCTGCAGTACATCTACTCGAATCGGCTCAATCTGGGCAAGGTGCGCCGCGAGGAGAACATCCTGTGGAGCTTCGCGCCCCACGATATCTCCATGATCCTCTCGCTGGTCGGCGACGAGCCGGAGACCATCACCGCCGTCGGCGCCAACTACCTGCACCGGCGCATCGCCGACGTGACGACCACGCATCTCGACTTTCCGGGTGGCCAGCACGCTCACGTGTTCGTCTCCTGGCTGCACCCGTTCAAGGAGCAGAAGCTGGTGGTGGTCGGCGATCGATCGATGGCCGTCTTCGACGATGGCGAGCCCTGGGAAGGCAAGCTCGTGGTCTATCCGCACAGCATCGACTGGAAGAACGGCAAGCCCGAGCCCAATCGCGCCGACGCCCAGCCCATCGCCGTCACCGAGGACGAGCCGCTCGCGCTCGAGTGCCGGCATTTCCTCGACTGTATTCGAAGCGGCGCGCGTCCGCGCACCGACGGAGCCGAGGGCGTGCGCGTGCTGCGCGTGCTCGACGCCGCCGAGCGTTCCATGGGCAGCGGCCGTCCCATCGCGCTCGAAGCCGCGAAGGCGCGCCGGGTCGACGATCGCCGTACCTTCGTCCACGACACCGCCATCGTCGATCATCCCTGCGAGATCGGCGAAGGCACCCGCATCTGGCATTTCAGCCATATCTTGAAGGGCAGCCGCATCGGTGCACGCTGCAACCTCGGTCAGAACGTCATGGTCGGTCCCGACGTATCCATTGGCGACAACTGCAAGGTGCAGAACAACGTCAGCATCTACAAGGGGGTCACGCTCGAGGATGACGTTTTCTGCGGTCCGAGCATGGTTTTCACCAACGTGTACAATCCGCGCGCCGACGTGGCGCGCATGGACGAGCTGCGCGAGACGCTGGTGAAGAAAGGTTGCACCATCGGCGCCAATGCGACCATCGTTTGCGGCGTGACGCTGGGCGAGTACAGCCTGGTCGCGGCGGGTGCGGTGGTCAAACGCGACGTGCCGCCCCACGCCATGGTGGCGGGCGTGCCGGCGAAACGCATCGGCTGGGTGTCCCACGCCGGCGAGCCGCTCGGCAAGGACCTGGTGTGCCCGCGCACGGGCAGACGGTATCGCCTGAAGGGCAAAGACAAGTTGGAGGAGATCAGTGGCGAGTAGCGCCGAAGCCAACGCTTCCGCGGGCGAAAACACGCACGCACCCATTCCGTTTATCGATCTTCAGGCCCAGCGTCGGCGCATCGCCGACAAGATCGAGGCCGCTGTGCAGCGGGTCATCGAGCACGGCGCGTACATCATGGGCCCCGAAGTGGCCGAGCTCGAAGAGAAGCTCGCCGCCTTTGCCGGCGTGCGTCATGCCATCAGCTGCGCGAACGGTACCGACGCGCTGCTCATTCCGCTGATGGCGAAAGGTATCGGCCCCGGGGATGCCGTCTTCCTGCCCGCGTTCACGTTCACCGCCACGGCGGAGGTGGCCGCGCTGATCGGCGCGACACCGGTGTTCGTCGACGTCGACCCCGTGAGCTTCAACATGGATCCGCAGAGCCTGGCGGCGTCCATCGCCGAGACCCGCAAGGGCAGCCTGCGCCCCGCCGCGGTCATCCCGGTGGACCTGTTCGGGCAACCCGCGGACTATCCGAGCATCAACGCCATTGCCGAGGAGCAGGGGCTGCTGGTGCTCGAGGACGCGGCACAGAGCTTCGGCGCACGCCTCGGCGCTGCCCGCACCTGCGCGCTCGCCGAGGTCGCGGCAACCAGCTTTTTTCCGGCCAAGCCGCTCGGCTGCTACGGCGACGGCGGCGCGCTGTTCACCGACGACGACGCCCTCGCCGATCTGTGCCGCTCCATACGCCAGCACGGTCAGGGCGGTCACAAGTACGACATCGATCGGGTCGGTCTCAACAGCCGCATGGACACCCTGCAGGCCGCGATTCTCATCGAGAAGCTGGCCATATTCGACGACGAGATCGAACGCCGCCAGCGCATCGCCGAGCGCTACGACGAGGGCCTCCGGGACATCGCCACCACGCCGGTAGTCGCTGAAGGCGCGACGTCGACCTGGGCCCAGTACACCCTCCAGGTCGCCGACCGCGACGCACTCGCCGCCGCGCTCAAGGCACAGGGGATCCCGACCGCCATCTACTATCCGCGCACGCTGAGCAGACAGCAGGCCTACCGCGCGTTTCCCAAGGCGCCCGACGGCATCCCGGTGGCGGAACGTCTCTCGCAGAGCGTTCTGAGCCTGCCCATGCACCCCTACCTCGATGCCGAGCTGCAGGCGCGCATCGTCGCCGCGGTGCGCGCGGCCGTGGCGGCCTGAGTCGACGCCGCGCCGGCACTCGGCCTGCACCCGGGCCCGCCATGACGCGGTTGGGCACATGGACGTCGCCGCGCACAAAGTGCCGGGCCTCCTGCGTGGATATCTTCCTCGCCCTGTCCCGGGAGGACGTCAACCGCCGCCCATGAGCGCACGTGAACCGAGAAGCCGCACCCGCGGTGGCGGACGCGATGCGCGCCGCGCCGCCCGCGCCCGTTCGAGCGCCGTGCAGGTCCCGTACATCACCCGCAAGCTGCCCGTCTACGAGGTCCTCGACGAAGAGGGGCTGGCGCTCATCGAGCACAATGCGGACACCATTCTCGAGGACATCGGGCTCGAATTCCGCGACGACGCCGACGCCCTGAGGCTGTGGAAGGAGGCCGGCGCCAGCGTCGACGGCGAGCGCGTGCGCTTCCCGAAGGGGCTGTGCCGGAGCATCATCCAGCGCTCGGCGCCGGCCGAGTTCATCCAGCACGCCCGCAACCCCGAGCGCAGCGTGCGCATCGGCGGACCGCACATGGTCATGGCACCCGCCTATGGATCGCCGTTCATCCGCAGCCTCGACGAAGGCCGCCGCTACGCGACCATCGAGGATTTTCGCAACTTCGTGAAGCTCGCCTACATGAGTCCCAGCCTGCACCACTCGGGAGGCACCGTCTGCGAGCCCGTGAACCTGCCGGTCAACAAGCGTCACCTGGACATGGTGTACAGCCACATGCGCTACAGCGACAAGCCCTTCATGGGCTCGGTGACGGCGCCGGAGCGCGCGCAGGACACGGTCGAAATGGCCAAAATCCTCTTCGGCGACGCCTTCGTCGATCAGAACACCGTCGTCATCAGCCTCATCAACGCCAACTCGCCGATGGTGTGGGACGGCACCATGCTGGGGGCGCTGCGCGTCTACGCCGAGAACAATCAGGCGACCGTGATCTCGCCGTTCATCCTCGCCGGCGCCATGTCGCCGGTGACGGTCGCCGGCACCTGTGCGCAGATCCTCGCCGAGGCGCTGGCCGGCATGGCCTTCGCCCAGCTCGTGCGCCCCGGCGCGCCGGTGGTCTTCGGCACCTTCGCGAGCGCGATCTCCATGCAGTCCGGCGCGCCCACCTTCGGCGGTCCCGAGCCGTCGCTGGTGGTTTACGTCTGTGCCGCCCTGGCCCGACGCCTGGGGGTGCCGTTTCGCAGTGGCGGCGGGCTGTGCGCCTCCAAGACCGCCGACGCCCAGGCCGCCTACGAGGCGGCGAATACGCTGCAGACAGCCATGCTCGCCGGCGTCAACTTCATGCTGCACGCCGCCGGCTGGCTCGAAGGCGGGCTGGCCATGGGCTACGAGAAGTTCGTCATGGATGCCGATCAGGCCGGCATGATGCAGGCGTTCCTCGAGGGCGTCGATCTCTCCGAGAACGGCCAGGCGATGGACGCCATCCGCGAGGTCGGCCCCGGCCAGCACTTTCTCGGCTGCGCCCACACCCAGGCGAACTTCGAGACGGCCTTCTACCGCTCATCCATCGCCGACAACAACAGCTACGAGCAATGGCAGGCCGAGGGCAGCCTCGATGCCGAGCAGCGTGCCAACGCCATCTGGAAACGCATGCTCGAGCAGTACCAGGCCCCCGAGCTCGACCCGGCCATCGACGAGGCGCTGACCGCGTTCATGGAGAAGAGAAAGGCTTCGGTGCCCGACCGGGACTACTGAGGCCTGGGTTCGCGATTCCATCCCGCGCCTCGAGACGGTGCCCCGCGATGCGGTGCGCCGCGCGCTCAGCCCTCGACGACCATCCCCCGTCCCGACGCGCGCGCCCGCGCCACCGTCAACGTCGCGATTGCCGTGTCCTGCACGCCGGTTCCGGTCAGGTCACACAGCGTGATCTCCTCGGCCGACCGGCGGCCCGCCGCCGTGCCCGCCGTTATCGCGCCGAGCTCGTCGATTTGCGATTGCCGATCGATGACACCGGCAGCCAGGCCGTGCTGCAGCTCTCCCATTGAAAAGCACTGCGACTTGCTGTCGCATACCAGCCGATCCGCGCGCGCGAGCACCCGCGCATCGAGCTCCTGCTTGCCGGCGAGGTCCGAACCCATCGCCGTCACGTGCAGACCGGGATGCAGCCACTCCTCGCGGATGATCGCATCCCGGGACGGCGTGGTCGTCACCACCAGCTGACTTTCACCGACGAGCTGCTCCATGCTGTCGGCCTCGACGACCTCCACGCCGAGCGCTCGCGTCATGTCGCCGACATAGGCGGCGACGTTCTGCGGCGAGCGCCCACGCACCAGCACCCGCGTGAATTGCCGCACCATACGCAGGCACTCGAGCTGATAGCGCGCCTGCGCGCCGGCACCGACGATTCCGACGGTGTCCACCACGGCCGGGGCGAGATGTTTCGCGGCCACGGCCCCGGCCAGCCCCGTGCGCAGATCGGTGAGATAGCCGTTGTCGAGAAGCACCGCCTCGCAAAAGCCGGTCCTGGCGCTCAACACGACCATCATGGCGCTCGAGCTCGGAAGTCCCAATTTCGGGTTATCGAAGAATCCCGAGGCGATCTTGACCGCAAAGCTTTCGAGTCCGCGCACGCAGGCGCTCTTGATGTCGACGTCGCCGCGACTCTCGGCAACCTCGATGTGCATGATGGGCGGCATCGCCACCTTGCCTTCGGCGAGCCACGTGAACGCCTGCTCCACCGCCGCGAAGGCGGCCTCGTCCATCGGTGTGCATGCGCGGATATCGGCTTCGGTGAGAACGATAATCGCCATCTCTTGACCTACGCCTCGCTCGGTTCGCCGTTGACGATGCGCGTGAACTTCTCCATGTCGACATTCGAGCCGCTCACCACGCAGACGACGTTGCCCCCGGGCTTCGACACCAGCCCGGCGAGCAGCGCTGCGGCACCGACCGCCGCGCCACCTTCGGCGACCAGGTTATCGCCTCGATAGAGCTGGCGCATGCCGTCGGCGATCTGCCCCTCATCGACCACGAGCAGCTCATCCACGAAGCGCTTCACCAGCGCGAAGGTGTAGCGGTTGTCGAGACCGATCCCGCCGCCCAGGCTGTCGGCGAGGGTCGCACGCTCCTGCACCGCGACCGGCTTTCCAGCGCGAATGCTCTCGATCATCGCCGGCCCACGCGCCATCGAGACGCCGATGGTGCGAATGCCGGCCCCGGCGGATTTCAACACCATGGCGATGCCTCCCATCAATCCCCCGCCGGATAGCGGCACGATGACCGTGTCCATGTGCGGTAGATCCTCGAGAAGCTCGATGCCGATGGTGCCCTGTCCCGCGATGACATGAGGGTCATCGAAGGGATGCACGCCGATCATTCCCTCTTCCGAGATCAGCCGGTTCGCCTCCACCTCGGCATCGTCCTGGGAACGCCCCACGATTCGGACCTCCGCACCCAGATCCCTGACAGCCTCCACCTTGTTGTCCGGCACGAGCTCCGACATGCACACGACTGCCCGCACGCCGACCCGCTTGGCCGCGAACGCGACGGCGCGCCCGTGATTGCCCGTGGACACGGTCACCACGCCGCGGGCCCGCTCCTCGTCGCTGAGATTGACGATACGGTTGGTCGCACCGCGAATCTTGAATGCCCCGGTGTCGTGCACCGTCTCCAGCTTGAGGTGGACGCTCGCGCCGGTCAGCTTGGAGAGCGCCGGCGAGAGCTTGAGGGGTGTGCGCCGCACCCACGGAGCGATGCTGCGTCGCGCCGCATAGACATCGCGCAGCGTCACGGCCGGCTCCATGCTCAAGCCAGGACGGCGCCGGATGCGCCGGGGACAGGAGGTCTCATCGGGTCAAAAGCAGGCACGGTTCACAGTAATCCAATGCTCGATTCGTAGCGCGCGGTTCCACGGCCGGAATCGATCCATTAAGCTCATGGGACGCAGCCATTGTGACGAAAGCCGGCGAACGGATCGAATTTTACGAAACTCGTGACAGCACGGCGACAGCTCTGACGGGAAAATCTGCCAAGAGACATCCATGCCGAACACAGGGGACACGAGAGGCGCGGTGCTGGTCACCGGCGGCGCCGGCTATATCGGCAGCCACGCGGCTCGCCAGCTCGTCGAAGCGGGGGAGCGCGTGATTGTCGTCGACGATCTCAGCAAGGGTTTTCGCGGGGCCGTCACGGGCGGCGAGCTGGTGGTGGGAGATTGCGGCGACCAGGGGCTCATCGGGCGGCTGCTCGAGGAGCACGCGGTCGAAGCCGTCATGCACTTCGCCGCGCACACCGTGGTTCCGGAATCCGTCGCAGAGCCGCTCAAGTATTATCACAACAACACCGTCAAAGCGCACCGTCTGATCGCCGCGTGCGTAAACGCGGGCGTGGAGCACTTCATCTTTTCCTCGACGGCGGCCGTCTACGGCATCCCCGAATCCGGCACGGCGAGCGAGCAGACGTCGACACTGCCCATCAACCCGTACGGCAGCTCCAAGCTCATGACGGAATGGATACTGCGGGACACCGCGGCAGCCACCGCTCTGCGCCACGTGACGCTGCGCTACTTCAACGTCGCCGGCAGCGACCCCGGCGGGCGCATCGGCCAGTCGACGCCAGAGGCGACGCTGCTGATCAAGGTCGCCTGCGAGGCCGCCACCGGCAAGCGCGACTCGGTCACGATTTTCGGGGTCGACTATCCGACGCCGGATGGCACCGGCGTCAGGGACTACATTCACGTGGAGGATCTGGCCGACGCGCACTTGAAGGCGCTCTCGTACCTGCGCGACGGCGGCGAGTCCACGACGCTCAACTGCGGCTACGGCCACGGTTACAGCGTTCGTGAGGTGCTCGGCGCAGTCGAGCGTGTCTGCGGCGGAAAGCTCGTTATCAAGGAGGCATCGCGCCGGCCCGGTGACCCTCCCGTTCTTATTGCGAACGCCGCGCGAATACTCGACGTGCTCGACTGGTCACCCCGCTACGACGATCTCGATGCCATCGTCGAGCACTCGCTTGCCTGGGAGCGAGCGCCTCGATATTGAGCGCCAATGGGCCACCGGAGGCCCGCTCGCCGTTCACTTCAATCCATATTTTTGCATGAGGTCGTAGAGTGTCGGGCGACTGACGCCGAGCAGCTCTGCAGCCTGAGCAACGCGGTCGTCGCTCAAAACCAGGGCGCGCTTCACGGCACGACGTTCCGCTTCCTCCCGGACCTGGCGCAGGTTCAAAGGCTCGGCCTCGCGTTCCGAGGCCGGCAGGTCGAGATCCTCGAGACCGATGCGGTTTCCCTCGGCCATGATGGCCGCGCGCTTGACGCGGTTCTCGAGCTCCCGAGCGTTACCAGGCCAATGGTAGGAGTCGATACCGGCGAGTGCCTCCTCGTTGAAATCCTTGGGTCCCCTGCCCTGCTTGCGCACGTATTTCTCGAGAAAGGCCCGCGCGAGCACCACCGCATCACCCGCCCGCTCGCGTAACGGCGGAATATTCACCGAGATTTCGCTAATGCGGTAGAACAGATCCTCGCGAAAACTGCCGTCCTTGATTTTCTCCGCAAGATCCTGGTGTGTCGCACACACGATACGCACGTCGACATTGATAGGCTCCCGACCGCCCAAGCGCTCGATGGTGCGCTCCTGGAGAAAACGCAGCAGCTTCGACTGAAGTGATTGAGGCAGATCGCCGATTTCGTCGAGGAACAGCGTGCCTTTGTCGGCAAATTCGATCTTGCCGATGGTCTGCTTGTAAGCACCCGTGAACGCACCTTTCTCGTAACCGAAGAGCTCACTCTCGAGCAGCGTCTCCGGGATTGCGGCGCAGTTGATGACGACAAATCGCTCCTTCGATCGGGCGCCGAGGTCATGCAATGCGCGCGACAGCAGCTCCTTGCCGGTGCCACTCTCGCCAAGCAGAAGGACGCTGACGTCTGTTGGCGCGACGCGCTCGATCATGCGGCAGACCTTCGCCATTTCCGGGCTGACGAAAATGACGCCTTCGAGCGGCGACGCCCCCGCCTGCAGGGCGAGGCGGCGGTTCTCCGCCTCGAGCTCTTGGAGCATGAAGGCGCGCGCCACGATGAGGCCGAGGACGTCCGCGTCAACGGGCTTTTGGTAAAAGTCATACGCGCCCATGGCGACAGCCTTGACGGCGTTGTCGCGATCGTCGTTACCGGTTACGACGATGATCTTGGTATCAGGCGCGAGCGTCAGAATTTCCTCCATGAGCGCGAACCCTACGGTCGCATTCGCGGGATCCGGCGGAAGGCCCAGATCCAGGGTCACCACCTTGGGCTCGTGGCGGCGAAGATGCCTCAGGGCCGATTCACGGTCGCCTGCCATGAGGACCTCGTAGTCCTCGAAACACCACTTCAGTTGACTTTGCAGTCCAGGATCGTCCTCCACCACAAGCAGTGCTTTTTTGCTGACGCGCGCGACGCTCAATTCGCTGCCTCCCTGGCCTTTTGATCTCTCATCTGACGCATGGGCGCCGCCATCGCTGGCAGCTTCACATTAAAAAGGGTGCCGCGCGCCACACTGCTCTCGACGGTGATCTCACCGCCCAGTCCTCGCACGAACTCGCGGCTTTCATAGACGCCAACGCCCATTCCGGCGTTGCCCTTGGTCGTGTCGAAGGGCTTGAACAGGCGCTCGGCGATAAAATCCGCATCCATGCCACAGCCGTCGTCCTCGACCTCGACCAGCGCCCATCCATCATCGGCGCTGAGCCGAACCGTGACGTGGCCGTCGGAGCGACTCGCTTCTTGAGCGTTCTGGATCAGATGCTCGATGACGGCGGCCAGTCGGTCTCGATCGGCGATCACGTAGAGTTTTTCAAGACAGCTTTCGAGCACCGGGCGCGGAGCGTTCGCGCGCCGCGCCGCGACCGCGGTCTCGAGTACCTCGGCGAGATCTACCGATCGCGCGGGACCCGTTTCGCTGCGGCCCTTGCGCAGCTGCCCGAGCAGGCGATTCATTTTCGCCGATGCGCTCTCGATAGTCTGGAGCGCGTCTTCCATGAAGCCCGGCTTGTGCAGATGGCGTTTCGAGTTGTCCACCACCAGATCCAGCTGCGCGACGAGATTCTTGAGATCGTGCACCACGTAGGCTGACAGCCGGTTGAATGCCTCGAACTGGCGCGACTCGGAAAGGGCGTCGGTAGCCTGCCACATGACCAGGTAACTCGCGGCCTGGCGTCCGACTGTCTTCAACAAATCGCTGTCTTCCCAGTTGAGCGTGCCGCGCGTCGTTGATCGCGTGAGCACGATAAAGGCCACCAGGGTGTCGCTTTGCATCAGCGGCAAAACAACCCAGGCGTCCGGAATTTCCTCCAGCCACTCCGGCAACGCGAGCCCGTCGTAGTTTCCGGGATTGCGCTGATATTCGTCCATGAAAACCACCCAGCCGCGATCTCGCAGAAACCCGAGCAGTGGTGCATCTGCGTCGACACGCTTGGCAACAGAGCGGTCGACGTTGACGCATGCCGTCGGCTCGAAATTGCCGCCTTCACCGCGCTCGAGCAGCACACCGCCGGGGCTTTCGACGATATCGGCAATTGCTCGCACGATGGTCGGCTTGGGAGTAGCACCACGCTCCAGGGTCGAGAGCGTCTGAGTAAAGCGTAGCCATTCTTCGCGGTAATCGTAACGGTTTCGAAAAAGGTGCTTTCCGACAAAAACCTTCAAACGGGAACGCAGATGCCCGGATTGCAGTAGCAGGGCGAGCAGCACGACCGCGCCGAAAAGGAACACGACCTGGGCAACACCGCCCCACGTGCCACCGTAGGCCTTGATGTAGTATCCGGCGGCTGCCATGAACAGCAGGTAGACGCCCGCACCGAGCAGCGCGGCCGTGTGAAAGACAACGTGCCGGGATACGAAAACATGCAACGACCATTGCGGGTTGCGTGACGCGGACATCGCAATAAGCGGCACCATCATGGCGACGACGATGCCCCGCGCGCTCCAGATACTATTGTCGACCTGATCGAACAGCAGAGCATCGGCATACATGTAAAAGTCGTACACGAACATGACGCCAACGCCAAAGCAAAGGGATTTGATAGCCCAGCGCTGTTCAATCGCAGTATTTCTGTAGAGCTGCTCGACCAGCACGAGCCCGGCCACCGAAAGCAGAAGCAGTCCGAGATTCGTGAAGTACGTGCTCGGAGATGCCGCCAGCAGGATGTCCATGCTGTAACGATTAGCCAGGATCAGGCCGGCAAGACCCGCGCAGAGCGCCAAGGTAACGGCGGACAGTAAGCGCACGCCGCGGGTCGCTCCTCGGTGTAGCCCCAGCAACTTCAGCAGAAACAAAAACCACCCCGTATTCCGCAGCACCTCGAGTAGACTGAGCGCCGAAAAGGGTGGCATGCCATTCGCTGCATAGAGGCCTGCGGCGCCACACCAAAGCGCCGTCACCGCGCTTGCTGCGACGAGCAGCCCCCCCTGCAGCCGCCCCCGCCACGCGGTCAGCAGCAGCACGGTGAGCACCGCAAAAGCACTCGCCCCGACAGCGTATGAAACAGCGGGAATGTTGAGGTTGATCACACGCCCATCGTTGCCATTCGAGCTACGCGCACTTGCGCATCCTGTCTGCACATTGCCGGTCGCCGCTTACCATGGCCCCAGCCAGACATCTGGACCGTGAGAATAAAAATCGTCAGGTCGAGTAATCGACTTATCGTGCCTCGAGCCATGCGATGTCCTGCCTGTTGCAGTCTCTCGCGCCCCCGGGGCCTACCCATAAAGGTTAACAGATTGGTGCGCAACGGGTTGTCTCGGCAACCACTTGGTGACGCAGTTCATGAAAAATCGCATCACACCCCCGCTGCTTGTCGCATACCGGCTGCCCGCACTGCAACCTCATCGAGCTCGCTTTGTCATGCAGAAGAGCACCGGATCGGCATAACTCGTCGACCCGTTATCGGCATGGCAATCTGCCGGCGAAGCTCGACAATCAACAATCCGTCGCCCGGCAGCGATAGCCGGCATTGAGTCTGCGCAAGCGCACTCGCCCGCTGCAACCCGTCAAGAGAGCCGAGCCCTTGCCTTGCCTACAAGCCACCGCGGGCCCGTGTTAGAGTTCCCCATGAATCAGCAAGGTCCGGAATGCGAGGCTTGATGCTGCGTTGCTTTTCAATCGTCGTGCTCGTCGCCGTTGTGCTGCCCGCGGGCGCCGATATCGATGTCAGTATTCTGCGCGCGGCTACGCCGGAGGCACCGGTGCGCCCGGCGGGCACTTCGGCCGCCGCCAGCGCGGCGCTCGAGAAGCCGGGCGCGGCGGCCGCGGACTCGACCGAGCAGTGGTATCGGCGCGCCAGCGACCTCGACCGCCCCGGCGCCAGCCGGGCCGAGCTCGAAAAAGCCGCCTATTGGTACCGGGCCGCCGCCCAGCAGGGCCATAGCGACGCGCAGACGAATCTTGCCGCCATGTACGCCGAGGGCCGCGGGGTCGCATTCGACGCTCTGGAGGCCGCGCGGCTCTACCGCCGCGCCGCGGAGGCCGGCAACGCTCGCGCCCAGTACAGTCTCGCGCTCATGTACCACCTGGGACAGGGAGTCGAGAAGGATTTCGCCGGCGCCATCCGCTGGTACGAGCGCGCGGCCCGCCAGGGCGACGCCAACGCCATGAACAACATGGCCTTCATGTACGGCATCGGCGAGGGCGTCGAGCAGAGCAACGTCGAGGCCTACGCCTGGTTCGCGCTGGCCGCCAGCCGCGGCAACGCCGATGCAGCGCAGAATCGCGATGTCGCCGCCCAGGAACTGACACCCGAAGAGCGGCGCCAGGCACGCGAGCGGTTCACGCAGCTCGAGCAGCAGCTCGGTCTGTAACGCAGCGCCGCGGGGGGCCGCGGGCCCTTACAGGGTCATCAGCAGGTACAGGCCCAGCAACGCCACCACAATCAGAAT
>JABAHS010037789.1_pt2 | contig 13440 bp, 12 predicted proteins | sample 7062111 | NCBI WGS metagenome assembly JABAHS01 (sample SAMN14534600, study PRJNA622989) | marine sediment metagenome | biome: marine biome [ENVO:00000428]; feature: marine pelagic biome [ENVO:01000023]; material: deep marine sediment [ENVO:00002113]; isolation source: pool of 4 deep marine... | reverse complement strand
CCCTGGAGCGAACCCCATAGCCTAGCTACGGGGTGAGCGAAGGGCAAGCGAGGCCGAGCGAGAAGCCGCCGGCGCCGGGACAGGCTGACAACGTGTGGAACGGCCATGCCGCCAGGTGCCATTGTAATCATCGAATCCACTGAACTTTACTCCACCTCGATGCAGCTGTCGGCCGCCTTCGTGAATTATGAGGGCTACTCGACGCGCGGACCGCCGGCGAGATCCTGCGCGCGGTCAGGACCGTCAGATTCCACGGCCCGCGCCAGGGCCTCGATCAGGTGCTGGTGCACGCCCCCGAAGGCGCCGTTGCTCATGATGAGCACGTGGTCACCGGGGCGCGCCTCACCGGCCACGCCATCGACCACCGCGTCGAGATCGTCAAGCATCCGGGCCCGTCCGCCCAGCTCGACGGCGACCGCCTCCAGGTCCCAGCCCAGATCCGGCGGTTGATAGAGCAATACCTGATCGGCGCCGGCAAGCGCCCCCGCCAGGGCCTTCCGGTGCACGCCCATACGCATGGTGTTGGAGCGAGGCTCCAGCAGGGCGATGATACGCTCGCTCCCCACCCGGGCGCGCAGGGCGCCAATCGTGGCCGCAATGGCGGTGGGATGGTGGGCGAAGTCATCGTAGACATGCACCCCCTCCACGACCCCGCGCAGCTCCAGGCGACGTTTGACGCTCTTGAAGCGCGCCAGCGCTCGCCCCGCATCGGCGGGGGCAACGCCCGCGTGCCGCGCGGCGGCGATCGCCGCCAGGGCATTGTAGACGTTGTGTTGCCCGAGCAGGGACCATTCCACGGTGCCCTCGCAACGGCGTCCCTCCCAGACCTGGAAGCGGCTGCCGTCGGGCCCCACCCCCCGGGCCCGCCACCGTGCCCCCTCGGCGGCGCCAAAGCGCTGGACCGGGGTCCAGCAGCCCATCCCCAGCACGGCGTCCAATGAGGTGTCGTCCGCATTCGACACGATCAAGCCATTGCCCGGCACCGTGCGCACCAGGTGGTGAAACTGGCGCTGGATGGACGCGAGGTCGGGGAAGATGTCCGCATGGTCGAACTCCAGGTTGTTCAATACCAAGGTGTGCGGTCGGTAGTGCACGAACTTGGAGCGCTTGTCGAAGAAGGCCGTGTCGTACTCGTCGGCCTCCACCACGAAGAAGGGGGCCGCGCCGAGCCGCGCCGAGACGCCGAAATCCTCCGGCACCCCGCCGATCAGGTAGCCGGGCGCGTGGCCGGCGCAGTCCAGTATCCAGGCGAGCATGCTCGCCGTGGTGGTCTTGCCGTGGGTGCCGGCAACGGCCAAAACCGTGCGCCCCGCCAGGATGTGCTCAGCCAGCCATTGCGGCCCGGAAGTATAGGGAATGCCGCGATTGAGCATGTACTCGATCACCGAGTTGCCCCGCGACATGACGTTGCCGACCACCACGCAGTCGGGCGCCGGCTCCAGGCAGGCGGGGTCGTCGCCCGGCATCACCGTGACGCCCTCGGCGGCCAGCAGTGTGCTCATGGGCGGGTAGACACCGGTGTCGGAGCCGCTGACCGTGTGTCCGGCAGCGCGGGCGAGCAGCGCCAGCCCCCCCATAAATGTCCCGCAGATTCCTAAAATGTGAATATGCACAGAGCGTGTTCTTGTGCTAAGCGTACCTGTAGGAATCATAACGGTTGTGCGACCGCGGGCAAACTCGGCAACGGCGCCCGGGGCTCTCTTGACCCCCCGTGGGGCCGTCATTATTGTTAGCGGCAGGCCCGGTAAGCGTCCCCGGGCGACCCGGATTTAGCGGCTAAAGGAAAGGATCCATGGCCTCCAACAACAAGGGCTCCAGCGCCACTACCCTGTCGAAGGAGACGCCCGGACCGGCGGGCTCGTGGAGCCGCTGGCTCACGCGCAGGCTGCTGGACAGCGCCGGGCAGCCACCCGTGCGCCTCGTGCTGTGGGACGGCACGGAGCTGGAAGCGGGCGGCCAGACGCCGGTGGCCACCCTGCGCGTTCACAGCCGCAGCGCGTTGCTGCGCCTCATGGCCCACCCAAATCTGAACTTCGGCGAGCTCTACATGGAGGGCGAGCTGGAAGTGGAGGGCGACCTCGTCACGCTGCTGGAAGGCGTCTTCCGCCACCAGGGCCTGCATGACACCCCCCTGAAGCAGCTCGGGCGAAAGATTTCCGGGCGCCGGCGTGCCAACACCCTGCCCGGGTCGCGCAGAAACATCCACCACCACTACGACATCGGGAACCGATTCTATCAACTGTGGCTGGACGAAGCGGCAATGCAGTATACCTGCGCGTACTTCCCGCGCAGGGAGGCCACCCTGGAGGAGGCGCAGCTGGCCAAGCTCGAGCATGTGTGCCGCAAGCTGCAGCTCAGGCCCGGGCAAACCGTGGTGGAAGCGGGATGCGGCTGGGGCGGGCTGGCGCGCTATATGGCAAAGCACCACGGGGTCCGGGTACGCGCCTACAACATCTCCCACGAGCAGGTGGCCTTCGCGCGCGAGCGCGCTCAGGCCGAGGGACTGTCCGAGCGGGTGGAGTACATCGAGGACGACTATCGCAACATCTCGGGGACCTATGACGCCTTCGTNNCTATGACGCCTTCGTGTCCGTGGGAATGCTGGAGCATGTGGGCCCGGAACATTACAGGCAGCTCAGCGGCGTGATCCACCGCTCACTCAAGGAGCGCGGGCGCGGGCTCATTCACAGCATCGGGCGCAACCGGGCCTACGGCCCCATGAACCCGTGGATCGAAAAGCGCATCTTTCCGGGCGCCCACCCGCCCTCGGTGCGCGAGATGATGGACATCTTCGAGCCGCACAAGTTCTCCGTGCTGGACGTCGAGAACCTGCGCCTGCATTACGCCCAGACATTGCGCCATTGGCTGCAGCGATACGAGGACCATCTGGAGGAGATCCGCGCAATGTTCGACGAAGCATTCGTGCGTGCCTGGCGCCTGTACCTGTCCGGCTCCATCGCCACCTTTGCCAGCGGAAACCTTCAGCTCTTCCAAGTGGTCTTCGCCCGCGGACAGGACAACTCGATTCCCTGGACTCGGGAGCACATCTATCGTTAGACCTCGCCTCCGCCCCCCGTGGCGCTTGACCCGGGCGAACAGCGCGCCCCAGCGCACTGTGCACGAGACCGGGCCGCGATGAGTCACGCGCGCCGGCCAGCTTATTGCACTCTGCCACGCGGGTATTCATGAATCGACGACAGCCACTGCGGCCCAAGTACCGTTTCCCCTGGCGCAGCGGTAACAAGTTCCGGCTCCTGGTAGACGGCGAGCGTTTCTTCGAGGCCATGCTAGGTCGCATCGATTCGGCCGAGCGCTACGTCCTCCTCGAGATGTATCTTTTCGAATCGGGCCGCGTGGCCGATCGATTCATCGCCGCGTTCCTGCGGGCGCGGGGCCGCGGGGTGTCGGTCTATCTGCTCCTGGACGCCTACGGCGCGCAGGGCCTGCGCGGCGCGGATCGGGACCGGTTGGTGGAGGCGGGGGTGGAGCTCGCGCTCTACAACCCGCTGCGATTGGGCAGACTGCGAAGCAACCTGTTTCGCGATCACCGCAAGCTGTTGCTGATCGATGGCGAGGTGGCCTTCACAGGCGGCATGGGGATCGTTGACGCCTTCGCGCCCGGCCCCGGCCCCATGGACCACTGGCACGAGGTGGCCATCGAGATCCGCGGTCCCAACGTGCTCGATTGGCAGTCGCTGTTCGAGGAGACCTGGAGCCGCGCGGGCCTGGACCGGCTGCAGCTCGAGCCGGGACAGGTGCCCCGGCGCGCCGGCGAGCGCTCCGGGCGTGTGGTGGTGAGCCGCGCCACCGCCCAGTCGGAGATCGCCCGTTCTTACGTCAAGCGCATCGGCAACGCCAAGCACCGAGTCTGGCTGGCCACGGCCTATTTCGTCCCCTCTTGGAAGCTGCGCCGGGCCCTGCGCAAAGGCGTTCACCGCGGCGCCGACGTGCGCATCATGCTGCCGGGTCCGCTCACCGACCACCCCTGGGCACGGCACGTGGCACGGCGCTACTACGAGCGCCTGCTGCGCAACGGGATTCGCATCTTCGAGCTTCAGCCGCGTTTCCTGCACGCGAAGATGCTGCTCTGCGACACCTGGGTCAGCGTGGGGTCGAGCAACGTTGACCGCTGGAACCTGGCCTGGAACCTGGAGGCGAACCAGGAGGTTCACGACCGCGGACTGGCCGAACAGGCGGAGGCGGTGTTCGCCGACGACTTCCCCCAGTGCGAGGAAATCGACTACGAGCGCTGGCGCCGCCGGCCCTGGTACAGCCAACTTCGTGAATGGTTTTGGGGCAACGTGGCCGCCCTGCTGCGGTGGTTAAGCCTGCGCCGCGGCCAGCGCCGCCGCTGAGCCCGTTCCCTGAACGGACAGTGCGCCGGCTGCAACTGGCCGGATGCGAGGCTCAGGACCCGAGCAGCCGGCAAACCGCTCGCCCTTGGCCCGAATCCCTAGCTACTCGCCACTAGGAGCCTGTCCGAGTGATCTGCGCGTAGCGAGGCGAGTGGAATTTCGAGGCCAAATTTTCGATCGTTCGAGGAGCATAGCGGGGACTACGTGACGAGAACGAGCGGCGCCTACGAACACGAATCCGGCGCCTGCTCCCGCGATCCCGGTGAGGTATGCGGGCTAGCGCCGCTTCTTCCTGGCGGCAGTCCTCTTCTTCTTGCCCGCCACCTTTTTCCTCTTGGCCGCCGGCTTCTTCTTGCCTACCGGCTTTTTCTTCTTTCCGGGAGCCTTCTTCTTGGCACCCACCTTCTTTTTCCTGGCCGCCGGCTTCTTCTTGGCCGCAGCCTTCTTTTTCTTGGCGGCCGCCTTCTTCTTGGCAGCCTTCTTCTTGGCACCCGCCTTCTTTTTCCTGACTGCCGGTTTCTTCTTCTTGGCCGCAGCCTTCTTTTTCTTGGCGGCCGGCTTCTTCTTGGCCGCAGCCTTCTTTTTCTTGGCCGCCGGCTTCTTCTTTGCCGCAGCCTTCTTTTTCGTGGCGGCCGCCTTCTTCTTGGCAGCCTTCTTCTTGGCTATCGCCTTTTTCTTCTTCGCGGCTGGTTTCTTTTTGGCCGCTGCCTTCTTCTTGGCGGCGGCCTTCTTTTTCTTGGCCGGCGCGGGCGCCGCCTCGGCCTGCTCCCCAGCCGGCTGCCCCTCCACAGGGAGCGCCGGCTGCTCTTCCCAGGCCTGACGGAACGTGGCGACCTTCTTCTCTAGATCCTCGAGAGTGACCGCGCTGGGCTCGGCCTCCGCCGCTGCCGCCTGCTGCTCCTTTACCGAGTCCACGACCCGGCTAACGGCCTGAAAGATGTCCCCGATCTCGCCGACCCCTTCCACGGTGCGCAGCTTGCCCTGGTCGGCGTAATAGTCGATCACCGGCGTGGTCTGCAGCTCATAAACGCGCAATCGATTGCCGATCGTTTCCTCGTTGTCGTCCGCCCGGTGGTGCAGATTACCGCCGCAGACGTCGCACTGCCCGTCGATCTTCGGCGGCGAGGTGTAGACGTTGTATACCCGCCCGCACGAGACACAGGTGCGGCGCCCGGTCATGCGCTCCATCAGCACCTCGTGGTCGACATGGATATGCAGCGCCAGCTCCAGGGGCTTGCCCAGCTGGTGAAGCAGCCCGTCCAGTGCCTCGGCCTGGGCGAGGTTGCGAGGAAAACCGTCCAGGATAAACCCGCCGTGGGTGTCGGGCTGGGCCAGGCGCTCGCGGATCATGGCCAGCACCAGCTCATCGGAGACGAGCTGGCCGGCATCCATGGCCGCCTTGGCCTGCCGCCCGAGCGGGGTCTCCGCCTCGACCGCCGCGCGAAGAAGATCACCCGTGGAGATCTGCGGGATACCATACCGATCCACCATCAATTTGGCCTGGGTGCCCTTTCCGGACCCCGGCGCACCGAGTAATACGATCCTCATGGCCCTAATCTCACTCCCCTGTTTTTGTTAAGTTTTTGACCCACCCGTTGGTGCCGCGCAGGTCGTTTAAGATTCTTGGATGGCCCCATACAATCTTTTGCCATGGCCTGATTGCCTGCTCTGTGAGTAAGCTAATCGTATACGCGGTCCCAAGTCAATGAAGCTAATGGAATAAATCGCGTTTTGCGCTATCCTTGGGGCCCGCGGCAACCCTCCCCGGGCAGGATCAGCGCTACGGAGCGTGAATGAATGGCCTCGATCGCCGACTTTACCGACAACGAGACCTCGGTCGTGGAGCAGACGCTTCAAGAGCGTTACGGGTGCACCGTCCCGGTGGAGCCCGCCGACAGCGAGATCCGGCTGCACCCGACCGATCGGGAGTTGACCCTGTGCCCGATCCTCTACTGGGGGGTAGGTGATTGCCACTTCGTGATCATCAAGACCGGCGACAAGCGATATCGCTGTCAGTTTTTCTACCGAGTCCACGAACAGTACGGGACGGGCATCGATCAGTACGACGATCTGGCAGAGTGCACGGTAAGCCTGCTCCAGAGCCAAGCCGACCACGAAAGCCGCCAAACACAGCCATCGGCCGCGGAGAACGAAGAATAAGGGCCCGGGGCGCGCACCCGAGGCTGGACGATTTCCCACCGAAAGACAATGAGGAGTATCAACGTTATGGCGAAAAAAGACGCGCCCAAGAACGCCTTTTACGCCCAGTCCGGAGGCGTGACCTCCGTGATCAACGCCTCGGCGTGCGGTGTAATCGAAACGGCACGCAAGCACCGCGGAAAGATCGGCAAGGTCTATGCCGGGCGCCACGGCATCATCGGGGCGCTGACCGAGGAGCTCATCGATACATCAAAGGAAAGCGCGCGCGCCATCGCGGGCCTGCGCCACACCCCCTCCGGCGCGTTCGGCTCCTGCCGCTACAAGCTCAAGAGCCTGGAGGAAAACCGCGCCGAATACGAGCGCCTGATCGAGGTCTTCGAGGCTCATAATATCGGATACTTTCTGTACAACGGCGGCGGGGACTCGGCCGACACCTGTCTCAAGGTGTCCCAGTTATCGAAGACGCTGGGCTACCCGATCCAGGCCATCCACGTCCCCAAGACCGTGGACAACGACCTGCCCATCACCGACAACTGCCCCGGCTTCGGCTCGGTGGCCAAGTACATCGCCGTGTCCACCCGCGAGGCGAGCTTCGACGTGGCGTCCATGGCCAAGACCTCGACCAAGGTCTTCGTGCTCGAGGTCATGGGCCGCCACGCGGGCTGGATCGCCGCGGCCGGCGGCCTGGCCTCGGACGAGACCACGGAGCTGCCCGTGGTGATCCTGTTCCCGGAGGTCGTCTTCGATCAGGACAAGTTCCTGGCCAAGGTCGACGCCATGGTGAAGAAATACGGCTACTGCTCGGTCGTGGTCTCCGAGGGCGTGCGCAACCCCGAGGGGAAGTTCCTGGCCGATGCGGGCGCCAAGGACGCCTTCGGGCACACTCAGCTCGGCGGCGTCGCCCCGGTGGTCGCGACCATGCTCAAGGACAACTTGGGGCTGAAATACCACTGGGCGGTGGCGGACTACCTGCAGCGGGCGGCGCGCCACATCGCCTCCAAGACCGACGTCGAGCAGGCCTACGCCATGGGCAAGGCGGCCGTGCAGTTCGCCCTCGCGGGAAAGAACGCAGTCATGCCAACGGTGGTGCGCAGCTCCAACAAACCCTATCGATGGAAGATCGGGGAGGCCAGTCTCTCGCGCGTCGCCAACCTGGAGAAGATGATGCCGAAGAACTTCATCACCAAGGACGGCTTCGGCATCACGCAGAGATGCCGCGACTACCTGGCGCCGCTGATCAAGGGCGAGGACTACCCGCCGTACAGGAACGGGCTGCCGCAATACGTTCAGCTAAAGAACGTTGCGGTGCCCAAGAAGCTCGATTCAGAGTTCAAGCTCAAGTGAGCATGGATCGGGCGCCGGATCCCGCCGGCGCCCGGGAGGACGAGGGTCGTGACATTGGAAAAGGCGTGTGAACTGATCGCGGTGCAGGCCGGCCTTGGCGGAGGCTACAATCGCAACTCCGCCAAGCTGATCCTCGCCGAGGTCCGGCGCGAGCACGGCCACGAGGCGGTCGATCGGCTCATCGCGGAGCACGACTTGCAGCGAATTTTCGGGTTCGAGCCCGGGGCGGATTTCAGCCGGTGAGGGAAACTCCCCAACCACTTGATACGGATCAAGGTGGGGGTCACCACTGCGACATAGCCTCGCCCGGGTCCCACAAAACGAAGAACGGCACGAGGAGTCGCAAGCCATGACGAACGGTCTGATCATCGCGCTCGCCTGCGCCATCGTGGCCCTGTTGTACGGGGCCTTTTCGGTCAAATGGATTCTCGCCAAACCCGCGGGTAACGAGCGGATGCAGGAAATCGCGACGGCTGTCCAGGAAGGCGCATCGGCCTATCTCAACCGTCAGTACACCACCATCGGCATGGTCGGGGCAGTGCTGTTCGTGATCATCCTATTTGCGCTGAACGTGCTCACGGCCATCGGCTTTGCCATCGGCGCAGTGTGCTCGGCGGCGGCCGGATTCATCGGCATGCACATCTCGGTGCGCGCCAATGTGCGCACGGCCGAGGCGGCGCGCGGGGGCGTCGGCCCGGCGCTGGCGGTGGCCTTCCGCGGCGGGGCGATCACCGGCCTCCTCGTGGTCGGGCTGGGGCTGTTGGGCGTGGCCGGCTACTACGGGGCGCTGAGCGCGATGACGCCCGCCGGTGAGCCGGTCGACATCAGCCCGCTGGTGGGCCTGGGCTTCGGCGGCTCGCTGATCTCAATCTTCGCCCGACTGGGCGGCGGCATCTTCACCAAGGGCGCCGATGTCGGCGCCGATCTGGTGGGCAAGGTGGAGGCGGGCATCCCGGAGGACGACCCCCGCAACCCGGCGGTGATCGCCGACAACGTGGGCGACAACGTGGGCGACTGTGCCGGTATGGCCGCAGACCTGTTCGAAACCTACGCCGTCACCGTGATCGCCACCATGCTGCTCGGCGGACTGGTGCTGGGCGAGGCCGGGCCGGCGGCCATCGTGTATCCGCTGGTGCTGGGCGGCGCCTCCATCGTGGCCTCGGTGATCGGCACCTTCTTCGTGAGCGCCCGCGAGGGAGGCAAGATCATGAGCGCGCTGTACCGGGGCCTGGCGGTCGCCGGGGTGCTCGCCGCCATTGCCTTCTATCCGATTACGACCTGGTTGATGGGCGACTCCATCACTATCGACGGTGAGAGCCTCTCGTCGGTCAATCTGTTCTTCTCGGCCCTGATCGGCCTGGCCCTCACCGCCGCCATGGTGGTGATCACCGAATACTACACGGCCACCGAGTACGGCCCGGTGCGCCACATCGCCAGCGCCTCCACCACCGGCCACGCAACCAACATCATCGCGGGCCTGGGGATCTCCATGAAGTCCACCGCGCTGCCCGTGCTCGCGGTGTGCCTGAGCATCTGGGCCGCCTATGAGCTGGCGGGGCTGTACGGGATCGCCATCGCAGCGACGTCCATGCTCTCCATGACCGGCATCATCGTGGCGCTGGACGCCTACGGCCCGATCACCGACAACGCGGGCGGCATCGCCGAGATGGCCGAGCTGCCGGACGAGGTGCGCGACATCACCGATCCCCTGGATGCGGTGGGCAACACCACCAAGGCGGTCACCAAGGGCTACGCCATCGGCTCGGCGGGCCTCGCCGCCCTCGTGCTGTTCGCCGACTACACCCACGGTCTCGCCCATGCCGGAAAGATCGTGGAGTTCAGCCTCTCCCACCCGGCGGTGATCATCGGTCTGTTCATCGGCGGCCTGGTGCCCTACCTGTTCGGCGCCATGGCCATGGAAGCGGTGGGCCGTGCGGCCGGCGGCATCGTCAACGAAGTGCGCCGCCAGTTCCGCGAGATCCCGGGAATCATGGAGCGCAAATCCAGACCGGATTACTCGCGGGCGGTGGACATGCTCACAAAGGCCGCCATCAAGGAGATGATCGTCCCATCCCTGCTGCCGGTGCTGGTCCCCATCCTGATCGCCGTGGTCATAGGCTGGCTCATGGGTGCGGATGCAGGCCGGATGGCGCTGGGCGGCCTGCTGCTCGGCACCATCGTCACCGGGCTGTTCGTGGCCATCTCCATGACCACCGGCGGCGGCGCCTGGGACAACGCCAAGAAGTACATCGAGGACGGCAACTACGGCGGCAAGGGCTCCGAGGCCCACAAGGCGGCCGTGACCGGCGACACGGTGGGCGATCCGTACAAGGACACGGCGGGTCCGGCGATCAACCCCCTGATCAAGATCATCAATATCGTGGCGCTGATGATCGTTCCGCTGATCTAGGCAGCGTGCCGCTCCGACCGCGCAGGCAGGCAAAGCGCACTCGGATACCGACACGGGAGCGGGTTTGCGCGCAAACCCGCTCCGCCTACAAGTAACCCGACAGGGCCGGTATACTAGCCCGCATTTCTCACCGGGATCGCGGGAGCAGGCGCGGTATTCACGTTCGTAGGCGCCGCTCTGGAGGGAAAGTGGTAGCCGTAGCTACCACTTGACTGAAGATCAAGCCTACGGGCGCGAAGACAAGCCTGAACCGCGATAGGACAGCGGCGGAGACAGCGTATCGTTGCTCGACTCCTCTGCATTTACCCTATTGCTTTCGCGTTTCAGTGCGTTGCGTCAGAGCCGTTGGCCGCCTGGTGAGATATGCGGGCTAGCCCGCATTGCTCACCAGTATCCAGGATGGTGGCGATCGGCGCGGGCCCGCCGGCTTTTTTCTTTTCCCCATTTAACCGCCAGAGGCCGAACCTTATGAATCTGGACAGAGTCGATTCCGGTCCCGACGTGCCCAATGACCTCAACGTCATCATCGAGATCCCGTCGCACAGTGACCCGGTCAAGTACGAGGTCGACAAGGAGACGGGCGCAATGTTCGTGGACCGTTTCATGAACACCGCCATGCACTACCCCTGCAACTACGGCTACATACCCCACACCCTTTCCAAGGACGGCGACCCCTGCGACGTGATGGTGGTCACCCCGGTGCCGCTGATCAGCGGCTCCGTAATCCGCTCCCGCCCGGTGGGCGTGCTGAAGATGACCGACGAGTCCGGCGACGATGCCAAGGTGCTGGCCGTACCCATCGACAAGCTGTGCCGAATCTACCGCGGGGTCAAGGACATAGGGTACCTGCAGCCCGAGCTGCTGGAACAGATCGCCCACTTCTTCGAGCACTACAAGGATCTCGACGAGGGCAAGTGGGTACGGGTCGAGGGCTGGGCCGGCGCCGACGCGGCCAAAGCCGAGATACTCGCATCCATCGAGATGTTCAAGGAGGCACCGGAGAAGCCGCATTTCTAGGAATGTACGTTAGCCGCGGGTGTTGCGCTCCACCCAGCGGCTGCCCTGCGCCAGCCGCTCGTTTTTCCAGAAGGGCGCCTTGGACTTGAGCTCCTCGATGAGATAGCGGCAGGCCTCTAGGGCCTCCGCCCGGTGGGCGGCCCACACAGCGACCACCACAATTGTGTCGAGGGGGTTCACCGCCCCCACGCGATGCACGATCAACCCGTCTCGTATGTCCCACCGATTCGCCGCGTGCTCCGCGATCTTCCCCAAATGTTTCTCAGTCATGCCCGGATAGTGTTCAAGGTGCATGCTGCGCACCGCCGCGCCCTCGTTGAAGTCCCGCATGGTGCCCACGAACACCGCGGTGGCCCCATAGCCGCGCTCCAACGTCTGCTGGTATTCGCGCAGCTCCTGCCACGGGTCGAATGGCGTCTCTCTGATCGAGATATGCATTCAGCCCCCGGTCACCGGCGGGAAAAACGCGACCTCGTCACCGTCCTGCACGTCGGTGCTGGGCTCCGCGTATTCCATGTTGACGGCGCATAGAACGTTGCCCGGCAGCTCTTCGCCGCGCGTGACCTGGTCCCAGACATCGGCGACCGTGGCGACCTGTCGGCAGTCCACGCTCTCGCCATCGCGGCCCAGGCGCTCACGCAGCGCTGCAAAATACCTCACCTGAATGGTCATCGCCGACCCCGTTGATTGCGATACTCGAGATTGTAGCCTAATATCCTGGCCAATCCGGTATCACTATAAGACCGCGCCCGCCCCGGGCTCAACAGCGGATTCGCCGACGGTGCCCAAGCTCACACACTTCGACAAATCAGGCAACGCCCATATGGTGGATGTCGCCGGCAAGGCTGTCACGCAGCGAATCGCCGTGGCCGGTGGGCGCATCCGCATGCGGCACGAAACGATCGAGGGCATACTCCGGGGTGACCACGGAAAGGGGGACGTGCTGGGAATCGCCCGCGTCGCTGGCATCATGGCCGCCAAAAGGACCGCTGAGCTCGTACCCCTGTGCCACCCGCTGCAACTCACGCGTGTGGAGATCGGGCTCGACCCCTCCGTAGAGGCCGGCGCGGTTGCCTGCACCGCTACGGCGGAGGCGCTGGGGCGGACAGGCGTTGAAATGGAGGCGCTGACCGCCGTGCAGATCACCCTGCTGACCATCTACGACATGTGCAAGGCCGTCGACCGGGGGATGGTGATCGAAAACGTTCGTCTCCTGAAAAAGGCCGGCGGAAAATCGGGTACGTGGGAACGCCAGGAGCAAGACCCGGAGTAGCCGGGATGGCGATCAGCTCGATCCATTTTCGATGACAACGCAATTGCGGCCCTGGGCCTTGGCCCGATAGAGTGCTCGATCGGCGGCCTCGCTGATGGCCGCAGCGCTCGAGAAGCGCGGGAACCCGGCCAGCCCGCAGCTGAACGTCGCGGAAAATTCGTGGGCCCCGGCGCGGTGGGCCAGCCGTGCGAAATTCGCCCGGATGTCCTCCAGTACCGCCAGCGCAGCCTCCACCCGCGTATTGTCCAGGATCAGGGCGAACTCCTCGCCACCATAGCGACCGATGATGTCGATGGTACGCAACCTCTGGCGCAACAGACGGGCGAGGCTCTTGATGACGCGATCGCCCACGGGATGCCCGTAGGTGTCATTGACGGCCTTGAACTCATCGATATCGATCATCGCAAAGGCGAGGTCCGCGCCTTGGCGCCGCCCCCGGCTCACCGCCAGCTCCAGCTCCTGCTTGATCCGGGAGTGGTTGTAGAGGCCGGTCAGGCCGTCACGGATCATGAACCCGCGCAGCTGCCTGTATCGCTCGGCCCGGATGGCGACTGCGGCCACCAGGTGCTCGGGCCGGATCGGCTTGGTCAGAAAGTCGTCCCCGCCCTGGCGCAGCGCGTGCAGCTGCTTGTCCACGTCGGTTTCCGATGACAGGAACACGATGGGCGTACCGACGTATGTCTCGTTCTGGCGGATCGCGGCGGCCGTCTCGAAACCGCTGAACTCCGCGAGGTATAGATCCATGAGGATCAGCTCGGGGCTGAACTCCGCCAGGGCATCGAGCGCCTGCAGCGGGTCCCGCACCACCTGCGTGACCATGCCGGCCTCTTCCAGGACGTTGGAAATGTAGAACCCCGACGTGGGAGAGTCATCGATGACCA
>JABAHS010078985.1_pt2 | contig 13447 bp, 13 predicted proteins | sample 7062111 | NCBI WGS metagenome assembly JABAHS01 (sample SAMN14534600, study PRJNA622989) | marine sediment metagenome | biome: marine biome [ENVO:00000428]; feature: marine pelagic biome [ENVO:01000023]; material: deep marine sediment [ENVO:00002113]; isolation source: pool of 4 deep marine... | reverse complement strand
GAAACTGGGCGTCTATGTGACACCCCGAATCTCACGTATCAAGAAGAGGGCAGGGTTCACATTAACAATGACATGAGCGTCGTCAAGAATCTAGATATGTTCGATTTCACGAGATTCGATCTACTAGAGCCACGAGATCGGGTAATGACCCTCAGAACTCCACGGGGACTCTGGAAACACTGGTCCATTCCAGTGTGTCGAGGCTGTCTGTTCAACTGTGTAACGTGTGGAGGCTCTTCCTATAGCTACCGCACCATGTTGAGAAGAAAGTTTCCAGCGTTCAGGAGCCCGAAAGAGATTGTACATGACTTCCAAAAGCTAAGTGAACAAGGCATTGATCATGTCTTCCTTTTTCAGGATATTCGAATGGGAGGCAAGAAGTACTGGAGGAACCTACTTGAGACGCTTCACAGAGAAAAAACAACCATCAAAGAAGTAGTTTTGGAACTCTTCTATCCGGCCGATGAGGAATTCTTAGAGACAGCATCGAGGTTTAAACCATCAGAACACGTTGCGTTTACAATTTCACCGGAGTCAGGGGCGGAGGACGTTAGGAAAGCGCATGGCAAGCATTTTTCAAACGAGGATCTTCTACAGACAAGCAAACTCTGCTTGAAACACGAATTTCGGCTACTGGTATTCTTCATGATAGGATTGGCATTACAGAATCGTCAATCCGTTAGGCAGACATATTGGCTATGGGATAAACTTCTTAACCTCAACAGAACCGCTGGCAAACAGGACCTGACTGACTATAATTCAATATGTTCATCGTGGGGTCCCATGCTATTGCTGGATCCGGGATCTCTTGCGTTTGACTTTCCCGAGAGGTATGGATACCACCTGCTGTTCAAGAACTTTGAAGAGTACTATAGGGCCACGTCCATACCATGTTGGACTCGATGGATAAGCTATGAAACCAAATATCTTGCGCGAAAGGATTTAATCGAGCTACCCTCGCAATTTTCAGAGCAAGAAGTGAACCTGTGCGAGAGGTATGAGATCTACTCTCATCGATATGCGGCGTCCGAGAGATCTTTGATATCGATGGCGCGAACAGTAAATGAAGAGTTAGAACACATCACAAAGGAAGACGACGAGAACGAGAGGAACAAAAAACTTGAGAAACTCTACAAGGCAGTGCGGCTGTATCCGCATTCCTCAGCGCCTCGTGAAGCCTCGTAGTTCAAAGATGCTTGCGCTTGAACAAGCTGAGTGACTAATCGGCACTGATCCTTTGGGATTTTAAGTCAAAAACACCTTCCCGAATGTTTTGGTTATCATAATTGTTTATTAAGATATAGATTGGAATGTAATCGGTGCTCATGGTGCGCATAGGTGTGCTTGGAGGGCGCCTTCAGGGGATAGAGGCCACCTATCTCTGCTCAAAGGCTGGATACGAGAGTGTTTTAATAGACAAAGATGCTCAGGCGCCGGCCATGACCCTAGCCGATGAAACTTATGTCTTGGACATCTTGAAAGATGTTGGCTATGCAAAAAAGATCTTGAAGGGAGTTGATGCAGTACTGCCTGCTAGCGAAAACAAAGAAGCTTTGATGAACTTGGAAAAGCTTTGCAGAGAGTTAGGCATTCCGTTTATGCAGGACAACGCCGCTTTTTGGATAACCTCCGACAAGTTGACCTCAATGAAATTTCTTCTAGATTTGCATATTCCAACCCCCATACCTTGGCCAGATTGTGAATTTCCAGTCATCGTCAAGCCTTCCACCAAAAGCGGAAGCGAAAGCATCTTTCGGGCAAACACACTCAGGCAACTGCAAAAAGCACTTGAGAAAACACAGCGCGTAGATGAGAAAGTTGTCATCCAAGAATTTGTGGAAGGCCTTGCCTTATCCCTTGAAGTAGTAGCTGACAAAAGGAGTGCGAGGCCCCTTCAAATCACAGGACTTGAGTTCGACGAGACATATAGTTGCAAAAGAGTATACGCCCCAGTTAAGATCTCCGCTGACGTTGAAAGCAAGTTTGACGAAACATGTAAGGAGATAGCCAGAGGCCTAGGGTTGAAAGGGTTAACAGACGTTCAAGCGATCAGCAAGGATGGCGTCTCCAAAGTCAACGAGATTAACGCCAGGCTTCCAAGTCAAACACCCACAGTAGTCTATCATTCTTCAGGGATCAATATCGTCGGTCTACTCGCTCAATTGTTTCTTGAAAACGAGTTGTCCAATGTTCGAATCCGGCCTGACCATGCTGTGATCTATCAGCATATCAAAATTTTCGATGGAGAACTCAGAGTCCAAGGAGAACATGTTATGGACAAAGCCAAAGACTTGCAGATCATCAAAGACTTCTACGGCGCTCATGAGGCCATAACCAACATGACTACAGAAAACGGACACATTGGACGCGTGGCGACTCTAATCGTCAAGGCCAAAAGCCTCATGAATGCCAAAAAGAAAACTGCGAAGATTACACAAAGACTAATGGATGAAAACGATCTTCACAAGTACAGCGACCCTTCCCCAAGTACAGACGGAAAATGAACTGGCGAGGAAACGTATCGAAAGCCCACGTATGGATACACGCGTATAAATGCATAAAGGCCTAAGAAGCTAGGCCGAGAATCCTCTTAATTATCTTAGGTGCCTCTATGCCATTTAGTGCGTATGACGCTCCGATCTCTTCAGCCCATTCTTTCGATGCTGCTACGCCCCCAACCATATACTGGACTTTTCCAATGAGACCTTCTTTCTTCAAGGCATCCGCCAGATCCTTTTGCTTCAGCGCTGTCGTTGTCAACATCGCCGAAGCGCCTACGACGTCAGCATCGACCTCTTTGATCTTGTCGATGAAATCTTTGGTTGGGGCGTCCTTTCCAATATCGAAGACCTCAAAACCTTCGGCTATCAGCATGGCAATAACTATGTTCTTACCTATGTCATGAACATCTCCTTCCACTGTACCAATGATGATCTTGCCTAGACTCTTTCGCACTTCCTTACGTTTGACTATTTCTGGTTCGATCAATTCTCTCAAGGCCTTTTGAACAATCTCAGCGCTCGCCACAATGTTTGTCAACCAAAACTCACCAGATTCGTACTTGTCGCCTACGATCTTCAAACCCGATCCTAGCCCCTTTGTGATGATGTCTCCGGGATTCAGACCAAGATCTAGAGCTTTCTTTACCTCTTTCAACAAACCGTCCTCGTCAACGTCCACAATGCTTCTAGCCATTACGCTATAATCGAACTCCGACATACGTAACTCCTCTTAGGCTATAGTATCCGTTAGGTGAGTATTTCTTGCTTATATATGCTTTTGTGGGCGTGCGCATAAAGCAAACCTTATAACGTCTCGCCAAAGATGTGTTAGGACGCTTTGAAAAAGTAGAAAGGATTAGAGGAGGTGAAACACTTTTGGGGAGATCTACACTAAGGCTTCTTTCCAAGGAAGACATGAATAGGATCCACCGCGCTACGGTGAAGGTGCTCGAGGAGACAGGTGTCCAGTTTTTCCACGACGAGGCCTTGAACATTCTTGAGAAGAACGGGGTTGCAGTGAATCGGAAAACCAAGACGGCGAAGATACCGGAAGCCGTGTTTAACGAATTTAGGAAAAAGGCTCCCAGCGAACTTCCTCGATTTAACAGAGGCGGCAAAAGAATCTCAAAGACGCAAGACTTCGCTATTGCGACCTTTGGTGAAGGCACATACATGACCGATCGCGATGGAACTCAGCGTCCGTCTACGCTGAAAGACATTGAAAAGATTGTGATTGTCGGTGATGCGCTGGAGAATGTCGACGAGGCAGGGACAGGAGTTGCAGCAACAGACTTGCATCCAGATGTCGCGCACGTCCACTCTACTGAAATCTACTTGAACAATAGCCCCACTAAGCCTATATGGTTAAGCGGGTCTAGCGCTGATGGAATCAAGTACGCAATGAAAATAGGCGCAGCTCTACTTGGAGGAATGGAAGAGCTGAAGAAGACCAACATTATCTGCGGTGGAGGGTGGGCTAATAGCCCTCTAGTGCATGCCAACGACCTACTTGACTCCCAAATAATAGCTGCCAAGGAAGGATTCCCGACCTACTGCGGAAGTATGGCCACCTCGATTACTACGGCTCCGGCAACGTTGGCGGGGACATTGGTGGTGTGGAACGCGGAAGTCATGAGCAGTTTGGTGTTGTCGCAGATGATAGCACCCGGAGTTCCGTTTGAGATCGACTGTTCTTCATCATCTGCGGATCCGCGGAGGGGATATTACCCTGTTGGAAACCCGGAGATGGCGTTGATCAACGCTGGCTGCATGGAACTGTCTAACTACTACGATCTCCCGTGTATGGTTGCTGCTTGCTAGGCAGACGCCAAGATAGTTGACCCGCAGGCCGCCCATGAAAAGACACTCACGACGATGATACCCGCAATGGTGACCCAAGGCAAAAACATGTACGGTATGGGCATGTTGGACTCCGGCATGTCCATGAGCTTGGAGCAATACGTGATTGACAACGAGATCGTGGCCGCTGTCAGACATGGCCTGAAGGGCATCGAGGTCACGGATGACACGATTGACCTGGACACGATCATGCGGGTTGGACCCGGCGGCCACTTCATGAGCCAGGCGAGCACCCTCACGAAGGCGAGAACCGCCGTGTGGATCNNTGGAGGGCCGACTGGGAGAAGAAGGGGTGGAAGGACCTCTTCAAAATGGCCTGCGAAAAGGTTGACCACATCTTGGCGCACCACAAACCCGAACCACTGGACAAGGACATCGCAAAAGAAATCCACGAGATCGTGAAAGAAGCCGACAAAGAACTCACATAAACATCCAGCTAATANNGCTAACGGCTGGTGTCCCTCAGGAAAGGAACAAAATGGCTTGATGAAACGCTTTGAAAAGCCGGGAAGCTCGGCCCAAAGGGCGTAGAAAGCCATTCCCACCCTGAGCAAAAATCGGTTTACCTCTAAATATCGTGTTTTGAAAAGTCTCGCAAAAGGGCATTCAACCTTTGAAGAAGAAGTGCTTGCACACGCACGCGCCCGATGTGTAGGCAGTTTTGCGCGAAATCTGGCAAGAGTAGATGGCGCTTCATCGTAGGCGTCTACAGCTTCAGTGAATATCCTCATGGAGAGGCAAAGAGCAAATGTCTATGGGGGCAGGCGGCCAAAAAGATATATATAAAAAAATTCTCCACCAACACATATGGGGGTTTGGCCGAGGCGGTCGCGAGGGTTCTAAGCCCCCGCAGCCGGGTTCAACTCCCGGGGCCCCCGTTGGCATGAAGGGATAGTATTGAGTAGACACCTTCAATTGTTTTCCCTTGTTAGTAAGATCAAGTTGTGGCCTTCCAAAAGCGGTATTCTTCACGGCGTCGAGAAAGTTGAAAGCCTGGGGCAATTTATTAGGGTGACGACATATTGTAAAGAAACGATCTTGGTAAAAGATTCAAGAAGGAGCAGAGCGGCGCGTTGGTTAAGAAACAGATGGGTGACAGCGGTTTGTAAAGATTGCCGCATTCCAGAATGGAAGGTCAAAAGGTTCTTGAAAGGAAAGAGGGAGAGAAAGAATAATTCATGAACAACATCCAATTTACTCTGTCGCAGAAGAGAAGATTAAAAGAATTAGGAGCAGACAGTCACGTTACTCTTACATTCAAAAATGAGAAAGAACGCGACGGTACCTTTGATGATCTAGCCACCGCATGGGAGCGGAAGCATAAGGAGGCTCTGTTGAATCTACTTAAGATCACAAGGAGACCGCTCATAAGACGACTTGAATCTAAACTAGTTGAAGCGCTTACATCTACTGGATTCGTTGAGGTCACCACGCCATTTGTCATTTCGAGAGAGTTCATCGAACGCATGGGAATAAGCGAGACACACAAACTTTGGAACCAAATTCACTGGCTTGGAGACCGCAGATGTCTGAGACCCATGCTTGCCCCTAACCTTTACTGCATTATGAAATCCCTAAGAAAATTCACGAAACCCGTAAGCATTTTTGAGATAGGTCCCTGCTTCAGAAAGGAAAGCAAGGGACGAGAACATCTCGAAGAGTTCACTATGCTAAACGTCGTTGAATTGGCGCCAAATAATGAACCCCTCGAAAGATTGAAAGAGATTATTAATATCGTTATCAGGGCAGTTCAACTGCCTCCCTATAGATCGAAAAACGTGAAATCAGAAATCTATGGAAGAACAACGGATTTAATAATCGAAGGAAATGAAATAGCATCTGCTGTCGTCGGCCCTCACCCATTGGACAAAAATTGGGGGATCTTCGAGGCATGGGCAGGGGTTGGGTTTGGCATCGAGCGAATGGCCATGATTAAAATGGACATCAAAAGAATCAAGCACGTTGCCCGGTGTCTCACTTATTTGGACGGAGCCAGCTTAGATGTGCAGTGAGAAATAAAGTTCATGTATACGGAACCAGGTGATTAGTGGCCTAAATTGACTATCGAATCCAGGTTTACACATATGAAAGCTAGAGATCCTGCAACTTTCAAAATCTTAGATAAAGCCGTGCGCGAAAAAAAGCTGACCAAAAGGGAAATCTCATGCTTGATGAAAACCAGCGATATAATTGACCTTTACGCTATCTTCTCCACTGCGCAGCGTATCCGCGAAAAGAATTTTGGAAACGCTGTTTTTCCATACGGCTTCATTTACTCATCAACCTATTGTAGGAACTATTGCATTTTCTGTTTCTATAGAAAACCCAATGTCAAGTGCCCAAGATATCGAAAGACTCCAGAGGAAATTCTAGAATACGCTACAAGGCTTGAAAAGTCCGGAGTTCACTTGATTGATTTAACCATGAGTGAGGATCCGTTGATTCATGACGAAGGACATTACGAGCATCTTGTAGGTCTAGTTAAACAGATCGACGATGAGACACGATTGCCTGTTATGGTCTCACCTGGCGTTGTTCCAAAGAAAATACTGCGAGCGCTGGCTCGCGCCGGAGCGGACTGGTTCGCTCTATATCAAGAAACACATAACAGGGAGCTTTTTGATCGTTTGCGGGTTGGACAGAGTTTTGACGTTAGAATGAAGGCAAAGTCACAAGCGAAAAAGGAAGGCTTGTTGATTGAGGAAGGGGTACTCATAGGCATAGGCGAAACCGATCAAGACCGAGTTGATTCTATACTCGCCATGCAAGAAATCGGGGCTCATCAAGTGCGCGCAATGGGTTTCCAACCTCAGCCCGGGACCCCCATGGAAAATTGCTCTTCCCCATCAATACTTGATGAGATGAAATTTATTGCCTTAATGAGGATAACACAACCAGACAAACTTATTCCAGCATCCTATGACATTGATGGAACTAGAGGCCTTCAACTCCGGTTGATGGCTGGAGCCAATGTTGTGACTTCCCTTATCCCACCCAAATCTGGACTCGCGGGAGTGGCACAGTCTAAATTGAACATTGAATGTGGACTAAGAACAGTCAAAGGAGTTAAGCCGTATATAGAACAGATAGGGCTGAAGTTTGCGCCGAGAAAAAAATACATAGAGTGGGTTGAAGAAAAAAAGCGATCCAAAGGATAGAATGCCCAAAATTTAGTGAANNTGAACCTGTGTTTTCCGCACGCATGCATGCATGCGCAGCCACTATTTTAACGCACAGAAAAAAGACAAAAAAGGAGATTGTTTGTGTTTTAGTGTCTAGGAGCTATTCTTCCGTCTCTTCCTCTCCCACTGTTGCCTCTTCTTCGTCTTGAGACAAGGAGACCTCCTCTACTGGAGCCTCCTCCACAGCGATCTCGGTCTCCGCCATCTCACTAGTTTCAGTATCTTCGAGGGTTTCTTGATCTTCAGAACTTTCACCGACCTCAACAGTCACGGTTTCTTCGACTGACTCCTCAGATGAAGGGAGACTTTCTTCTGTTGATGTCTCCTCTACGAGCGTTTCTATTGCCCTCTCGGCTTCTTCAGTTGTAGAAATCTCTGTCGTTTGCTCATATGACGCTTCTTCCGACCCGGATTCAACCTCTTCCTGTGCTTCCACGGGCGCTTCGGTCTGAGGCTCAGACTGCACTTCAGGCGTTTCTTCACCTACTTCTTCTATAGTCTCAGCTGGCTGGGGAGAAGGTTCAAGCTCGGCTTCTCCTGGCAAAAGATCTGCCATCGCCTCTTTAATTACACCAAGTTGTTGTTTTGCAGTCTCAAGTCCGAGGGTGAGGGCGCTGCTTTCACGTTCATGCAGTTCTTCATCGACTTCTCCTGCCGCATATTCGATCTCCGTGTTTGCAAGGAATTTCTCCAGTGTCTTGACTTGTTGTTCGAGTTCGGTGATTTTGGCGGTCATTTTTCCAGCCAAAGTTTTCTGGCGGGCTTCAATCTCAGAGATAGCTTCAGTGATGCTCTTGTTCAGATCGTCGTAGGTAGACTGCGAGATTTTGCCTGTGTTTAACAGATCGTCCAGAGTCTCCTTCTTTTTCTTCGCTAGCTCGAGCTCTCTGCTTACTTTTTCAAAAGAGTACTTCCATGAAATCAAATTTACACACCTAGCTGGTTTCTAGCCTAAAAGAACGAAATAACTTTTATTTTCATCGTGGTATATCGTAGATTAATATTCTCCAGTTCTTTTTCACCAACTCTTACACAAATAAATGTAGAATTGAAGCCCACAGGATAGTGAACTTGCAAAGAGAAAAAGGACTGGAGAAATAGGATGATTTAAGAATCAGGAGAACAAACATCAATAAAACTGGAGCTCTGACACCTTTCCTCTTTTAACTGTTCCAAAAGTTTCGGAGCGAGTTAAACTACTGCCTTCTCCGCCTTGCCTCACTTTTCCAAACCTAACAGAAACCTGTGTTTTTGTTTCACTTTCTATCCAAGAACTGCCACACGTACATGGCAAAGAAACGCTTGCAGAAGGATTCAATCAACGCCACTGTCTCGCACCGTTTTTTGCTTCGAATAAAGTCACATGATTAACAACTGGCAAAATTCTGAAACCGGTAGATTTTCACTCATTTCGTGTCTCCTCTCTCCATATCACGCGATGATTTCAATCTAAATTCTGTCGTGAATTGAGCTCAGTGGCTCCTTATGCCATTTGTGTTAATCGTAATGACTTGACAAAATCCTCTTCCTTAAGTTCTTCATCTCATCAGCCGCAAACCTCAAGAGACGTAACTCTTCAAACTCCTCTCTCAACCGTTTCAACTGCTTCATTATTTCTCCCAAGAACTCTTCTTCATCATTCAACGTACAGGCCTCCATCTCAACCGACTGGTGATTTACGCCATCGTAAGACTCAATATACTAATTGCTTCGCTCCATAAAAGACTTGTTTATCACTTCTTAACAACAAGAATTAGGATTAAACCTTCAGAGAAAGACTAGCCGACTGCTAGGACTCCTTCAAAAACCTTATCCTCGGAAACATCCAGCTCTTTCGACAACCAGGTCTTGAACAAACTAGTGTCCCTCGGAAACTCTCCGCTATAGCTCAGAACTCGACCTTCCTTCAAAGCATCAGCCTGAAAAGTTTTCTCCGCCTCTCTAAAGAGGAAAGAAACCGTCTCCGCACCATTAGCTAACACCTTGAAATCATCCCATTGCTTACACTTAACAATCACCGGGGGTCCACGAGCATGGACTAGTGCTTCACGGGGAGACGAAATAAACTTGATCAAGGCAGACATCTCAGCTTGAAGGCTCGAGAGACGCTCCTCAACCGCATCTATCTTGCCCGACACCTCACCGGTTTCACCAAACCGCTCTGTTACTTTGCCCAGCTCACCGATCAGGCGATCTAGATCTTTCTCATGCTCCTTGAGTACATTTACGATGAAATCCAAGGCGTCGAGAGCCTCGTTTTTCGTCGGCCTTTTCGTCATGTTCTTTCTTCCTTAGAACAACTAATACTTCAAGTTCTGCGTAGATAAATGTAGCGAATCGAGAAACTATATCGATATAGAAGCACGAATATACTAATTAGAAATTCAAACCGAGGAAACTAACCGAAATGAAACATGGAATCCTTCGACCAAAAAGGGAAAACGTACATTTAAGATAGACGCTTTCGTTGAAACTGGAGATGCCTTGCGAATTCTCCTGCAATCTCCACTTTTCGACTTATACGTGCATGAATGAAACGATTGGACACAGATCCCTTGTCAAGCATTAATTGGATGTTTGGAAGAGGAGAGTGAGTCGAACAGATGAGAGTTTGACTTTTTCCTGTGAAGATGACTTCGAAATGTCCAAAGTGAAATCAGAATTCATATTTCAAATTCATAAATTAGTTAAAGGCAAACGCAAACAACCATTCGTCAATGGAGGACAAGAATTGAGAAGAATATTATCTCCAGGAGAACGTAAACAATTCGAAAACAAAATAATGGAAACATTCAGAAACAAAACAAATACACTTTCAAAAGAACTACAAAGAATCTTAGCTGATGACCTACTTACCGCCTTTGAGAATCGACTGGCTACCCTCATGAGAATTCAGTCCAAACACGACAGATAGAAACGACGGAGAAAAAACGTAGTCTAAATCCATAAATGATTTATAGTTATGTCATGGTCAAATAAGGCAGAAGGGCTTAAAAATGCGAAGATCCAAGCTCGAAATGTATATCGACATCCTGAAGGTCCTAGCTCGTCACGGACCTCTAAAATTAACCCACATCATGTATAAAGCCAACATTAACTGCAGCGTCTTGAAACAATATCTGGACTTCTTGATGGAGCAGAACTTGGTCGAGGAGAAAAGCCTGGGAAAGAAAAGAATTGTTTACGCTATTTCTGAGAGAGGCAGAACTGTACTCAAATACTTCAGAGAACTAAGAACTATTCTTCCCATCGTTGAGGAGGCCCGTCTCCGCTTACCCGCCTCCCTCTACTGAACGACCAATGCGAGTGAGCACAAAACGAAAGTATACTACCCCAGATTCTCATATTACTGAACTAAACAGCATTTTTGCTTTGCCACATCATATTAAGATGCTGCTGGAATCGTGATAGTCTACTCCAAAGAATATTTTCTCTGATGAAATACGGCTTATAAGCAGTCCTAGGTCTAGAGGATCATAGATGACTCAGATTGTTTGAAGAAATAGTGCTTTATGCCGCTCAAACGCTTGCATTGTGGTTCTGGATATTCATAGTCTTCTTCATCGTGTTCGGGTGGTTTTGGACAAGGCACTAACGTGGACAAGAGGTTGGCCTAGGGCTCGTCTTTTTTGAGTGTTCACCTTATCTCTTCCACCGAGGGCTTAGNNATAGATGCTATGATCTAGAATTGTGTAGACGTGTTATACACTTTGGGGAATCCATACGGTGTCGGAGTATAGAATCCTGGGGAGAAATCCTGCCCAGATACTGCAGAAGATAAAGGAGAGCCTCGATCAGTTAAACGAGAAAATGGAAGTTATGATTGAGATACAGAAGCACAATCAAAAAGAGGGTGAAAGCATACCCGATGTCCTGGATGTGATGACTCTGCTTTCTCTACCGGACCATCTGAGAAAAACAGCGGTGACGATTAGCAGACTCGATCAAGCAACGGCTGAAGAAGTTGCTGAACAAACCAAGCGAGCGAGGGCGGTTGAAAGCGGCTACTTGAATCAGTTGGTAATGATGGGATATCTGAAGAAGGAGCGGAGGGGACGCAAGGCCTATTTTTACATTGAAAAGTAGGTTCATGGGTGGCACCAATGGGAAAAATTGTGGCGTTTCACTCCTATAAGGGCGGAACAGGGAAGACGCTGCTCTCAGTCAATTTGGCAGCCACGTATGCAAATAGAGGCAAAAAAGTTTGTCTATTTGATCTTGATTTCCGAGCTCCAAGCCATCAGGCGGCGCTCAAAATAAAGGATAACGAGCACTGGTTGAACGATTATTTGAACGGAGTTTGCGATGTCAAAAAGGTTTTGATTGATATTTCACGAGGACATGTGAGACAGGGAGAGCTTTGGATTGGGCTTGCAAACCCGTCCACTGAGGCCATTCGAGAGATGTCAGGAAAGGACAGAAAGTGGGAGATGAAGGCTTTGGGGCGACTCTTGTCGCTAAAAGATTCTTTCCTTAACGAAATGGAGTTTGATTATCTAATTTGGGATACAAGCCCGGGTCTTCATTACTCTTCCATAAACGCCATCGTGAGCGCTGATGTAGCGTTGGTAGTAGCTACCATAGATACGTCTGATATAGAGGGAACTCGCCGAATGACCCATGAACTCTACGATCTCTTTGAGAAAAAAACCGGAATCCTCATGAATAAGGTTCCCGCCGAAATAATCTCGACCAAAACTGGGAAGGGAAAAATGCGTAAACAGTTTCAAGCCATACATGGCCTTCCCATATTAGAGATTGTTCCCTGCTTCTGCGATATACTAAGAGCAGGGGGAACATACATATTCACTGAGGAGAAGCCTGAGCATCCATTCACAAAGATTGTAGGTACAATAGCCACGAAGATCGAGAGATTCTAATCCTGAACCACCTCTCGAATATGCTTCTCCTTAACAATCTTTGCCTTCTCAACGTATTTTCTAAGTCTCCGAAGCTCAATCTTCTTTTCAGACAAAGTTTCGGGAGCATACGTTAATGGAAAGACTCCCAGAAACAAGAAGAAACTGGCCACAAAAAAGGGTAGATATTGTTGACTTGACGCAACGGACGGACCTGAAAGCTGCTGTACTATGAAAGTGAGAAAATAGGGAATTGCTCCAATTGCATAATATTTTTCTCCAGTGCCAGATCGAGACAAGTCTCCCCATAATATCAAAATGAAGAGTACCCACAATATCCCTGTTGATATACTCTCAAGGGTGATAAAAAAGTACCATGAGAAAATTGCTTCTGGAGCAATTCCTATTATTGCATAGGCAATCCCCAGAGTGGCAAAACCATAAAGTACTACTCGCTTTCGCCCAATCCGATCGGATAACACTCCCGCAACTAAAGCGAAAAAGCTACCAATTATAGGACCTATCATTAAATAGGAGAAATCACCGAAAAGATGCGTTAGAATTGGTCTCTCAAAACGATCTACAAAGCAGAACATAAGCCAAGCAACAAAATAGAGAACAAAGGATCGGTCATGAAAAACCGACACAAAAGAAATATCTCTTCCCTTCTTTGAAGCACTCTTTTCTTCTGGCTTCAAAAGGAAGAAGAGTAGCCCGATTCCTCTCCACACTGCCAAAATCAGCGAACACGCTATCAGATTGAATGAATTCAGCATTGAATTTAATATAATTGCAAAAAGCGGTGCACTTAAATTAGTTGCCAAAAATACTATTCCACTTGTCTGCCCCCGATTATCAATGGGTGTACAGTCCGTGAAATAGGCTAAACATGAGGGCATGCCCAACCCAAATGAGACTCCTAAGAGGATTGAGACAAATAGACTATGCGCCACTGTAGAATTGCTAAGCAGAATGGACGATAAAGAAGCAACCACGCCCAATATAATCCATAAACAAAGGAGATTAATTCTGCGGATTCTATTCG
>JABAHS010128953.1_pt1 | contig 13465 bp, 10 predicted proteins | sample 7062111 | NCBI WGS metagenome assembly JABAHS01 (sample SAMN14534600, study PRJNA622989) | marine sediment metagenome | biome: marine biome [ENVO:00000428]; feature: marine pelagic biome [ENVO:01000023]; material: deep marine sediment [ENVO:00002113]; isolation source: pool of 4 deep marine... | reverse complement strand
CCAATGTCGGTGATCGTGACCTCATCTTTGGTCACAGTGAGTGAGGCGTGCAGGCGGGAGATCCCCCACTCGTATGCCTTAAAGGGAGTGAGATCGATATCTGGCAGAATTGGCTGGGAGCGGTGCTGGCGGCCGATCATATATTCGCGATTTAATTCCAGGTCGAGCACCTGGCCGGTATCTACGATATGCAGGCAGACCACCGACCGTTTATCTTCCCAATTTCTAGCAGGGACAGACCAGGAGCCGACATCATCCTCAGAAATTTTTAAATCCTTTAGAGATGCCGTCGGCAGTTTAGCTGTTTTTGCCTTGATGCGAACGCGGGTAATATGATTAAGAAATTCAGCCAGGTTGTTGTAGCGCGCGTTGAGGTTTTTTTGCGTAGCTTTTACCACGATCTCTGCGATCTCATCTTCTAGTTCCGGAAAATATTCTTTCGGAGAGGGAATTTGGTGTGTCACATGGTTAATTGCCATGCTGACTGGGTCCTTGGTATCAAAGGGTTGGCGGCCGGTGAGCATTTCAAAAAAGATCACCCCGAGGGAGTATAGGTCCGAACGAGGTTCGGCAGGTTTCCCCAGGGCCTGTTCAGGAGAGATATAGGCCGGCGTCCCTTCCACCGAATCTTTTTCACTGTCATCGAAATCGTGTTTGATTTGAGCCAGCCCGAAATCGGTCAGTACGACGCGGCCGGTATCTTCTAGAATGACATTGGCGGGTTTAACATCTCTATGCACCATTTTGTTCTGGTGCGAGAATGCCAGTGCCAGACCGATGCTGTAAACGATCCGGAGGGTATAGCTGAGCGGAATGCGGGTATGCCTTTGGTTGTACTCTTGGATAAATTGTTTGAGTGACTTTCCCTCGACATATTCCATGACGATATAGGGGAATTTGCCAGACACCGAGGCATCGTACACCTGGACGATGTTCGGATGCCGAAGCATGGCAAGGTTCTGGGCTTCTGTCTGAAAGCGTGAGAGAACTTTTTGGTCGGAGAAAAAACGCGGCAGCATGATCTTGATCGCCGCGTAACGCTTCAGTTCAGGGTGAAAAGCTTTATACACTTTTGCCATGCCGCCCTCACCCAAATATTCCACCAGGTTATATTTGCCGAGGCTGGTTCCTAAGAAATGGTCTGGTTTTTGCATATAAGCTTTGCCTTTAATTTACATTGCAGAAGCGTCTGGCTTGAAGTAAGGGTCAAACGCGTTGCCACCATGGTTCTAACGTATTGTAAAACGATNNTCCGGATTTGTTTTTATTACGAAAGGAACATCTTCGGCTCAGCTCTCCCAGCCCAAATCTGATGGTGAAGAATGTCTTGTTCTTCTATTTTAACCGATAAAACCTGAAATTGCTTGAAGAAGGAAAAATGATCAATTAACACCTAGCCCTTCCCCAATATTTGGTATCATGATGTCTAATTCCTGCAGATGGAGCGAAAAGCGATGACGCAAACCAGTTTCAGAGAGCAGTACCTGCTCGATCCTGACGTTCATTTTCTCAACCACGGCTCATTCGGCGCGGTTCCCAAGCCTGTTTTCGAAACTTTAATCAACTGGCAGAGAGAGATGGAGAAGCAGCCAGTAGAGCGGCTCGACCGGAGGATTAAGCAGGAGATGGCCTCTGCGCGGGAAGCCCTGGGGGACTTTCTTGGCTGTGCTGCTGAGGATGTGGTCTATTTTCCGAACCCGACCACTGCGGTCAATATGGTTGTGCGCAGCCTGGACTTAAAGCCGGGTGACGAAATTCTTGCTTCCAATCATGAATATGGAGCAATGGAGCGCACCTGGCAGTTCATCGCAAATAAAACGGGGGCGCGATTGATCAAGCATCCAGTCACTCTGCCTGTCACCAATCATGATGACTTCGTAGAAAACTTCTGGGGGAGTGTCACCGAGGATACCAGGGTGATCTTCCTCAGCCACATCACCAGCCAGACGGCGCTGATTTTTCCGGTCGCCGAAATTTGCCGGAAAGCACGCGAGGCAGGGATTCTGACGATCATCGACGGCGCACATGCCCCGGGACAGATTCCGGTGGATTTATCTGAGATCGCCCCGGATATCTACACCGGCGCCTGCCACAAATGGATGTGCGCTCCTAAAGGGTCTGCTTTTCTGTATGCTCACAAGGATGTGCAATCCTGGTTGGACCCGCTGGTGGTCAGCTGGGGATACCAATCGGAAGTTCCCTCCGGTTCGCAGTTCATTGATTATCACGAATGGCAGGGCACGCGGGATATGTCGGCTTTCCTATCAGTGCCGGCAGCCATTCAATTTCAGGAGGATCACGATTGGCATCAGGTACAGGCGGAGTGCCATTNNAGTGCCATTCGATGGTAATTGAGGCGCGCACTCGCCTTCATCGGCTTAACCGTTTTGAATTTATTTGTCCAGACAGTCGGGAATGGCTGGCGCAAATGGCGGCCATTCCGCTGCCGGATTTGGATGTTCGCCGGTTAAAGGACCGCCTGTACCAGGAATTTCGGGTGGAAGCGCCTGTGTACCGCTGGAACGGCCGGCCGTTTCTAAGGGTTTCTGTGCAGGCCTACAATACAGTTGAAGACCTGGATGCCCTGGAGCAAGCCCTGGCTGTGCTGCTTCCACAGGAGGTGGAGAGATAAGTAAACAAATTTCACGACAAGGTTTTTTACGCGCCGCGAGGAATTTGGTCATCAGTGGGATGGTGAGCGCACTAGGGCTGTATGAATATATTAATATTGAGAAAACATGGTTCAAAATAAATAAGCTCAATTTATCTCTTAGGAATCTCAATCCCGCTTTTGAAGGGATGAAAATCGTCCACCTCTCTGATTTACACTTTGGCAGCCTGATCACCGTTGAGCGCTTCTCGGATGTGGTTCAAATGGTTAACCGCCAAGATCCTGATTTGATCTTGATCACGGGAGACATCATCGACCACAGTACTCCCAAACCACGGATACCCGAGTATATTGATGAATTGGCGAAGCTGACCGCTGCGCTTGGAGTGTTTGCTGTATTAGGAAATCACGATCATTGGCTAGACGCCGACCTTGCTCTTTGGATGTTAGAGCAGAGCGGGATAAAAGAACTGAATAATCGGGTTGAAACGTTGTCACAGGGAGAAGCCCTGTTCCACCTGTGTGGCTTGGATGATTATATGGTGGGAGCCCAAGACCTTGATGCCGTCCTCGATGTTTTACCAGAAAGTGGATGTGCAGTACTGCTGGTGCACGAGCCAGATTACGCAGATTTCAGCGCGGCAACAGGACGATTTTCCCTCCAGCTCTCCGGCCATTCCCATGGGGGTCAGGTGGATATCCCGCTCTATGGGCCGCCAATCATCCCGGACTATGCCCGAAAATACCCGCGCGGACTGTATGATGTCGATGGTATGGCGCTATACACGAACACAGGAATTGGAATGATCCCGCCTTATGTGCGGTTCAACTGCCGTCCGGAGGTTGCGGTTTTCATCTTGGAGCGGTCTCCAGATGGGGAAACAGAAACCACCTGAAAAGATGAGAAGTTCTTAATGGAATTTTTAATATGCATCTAACCAAATTTTTGTACAATTTAAATAGTCGCATTGATGGTGTCTATTGAGCAGCATATACTTAATTAATCACTCCTCAATAAGCTTTTCGGGTTGGGCTTAATATCTAATTTCGGACATGTTGATATCCGTTCCAACATCGGCATGAAGAGGAGACTGAATGGAACTAAATCCTTTCCGGCCTAATAAAATAGGAATCCCGATTTTTATGGTTGGGGCGGTGATTGGATTCGCTCTGTTCCTGGTGATTTTCTTCCAGGATACAGAAGCGATTGTATTTTCTCCGCTGCTGTCCGGAGAGAGCACCCTAAGAGCCTTTTCCTGTCCCGAAATCATCACGCCGCAGGAAACAGGGACAGTGAGAGCCAAGATTCACAATCCAACTGCTGAGGAACAGTACCGGTCTATTCGGACGCATATTACTCAGGGGCACCTGCTTTACAAGCGGGAATTTAATGATCATTTTTATCTTGAACCTGGGGAAACCCAGCAAGTATCCTGGACCGTGTATCCGGAAGATGCAGCCTATGGCTATGTGATTCTGGCGAAGGTTCATTTCTTTCAACAAGACCCACTTCCATCGTATGTGGGGGCATGCGGCATTATGCTGTTGGATGTGCCTTATATCCAAGGATGGCATTTTATCCTGGTGACATCGGTGGTCAGTTTTTCCTTAATGGGTGTTGGCTACCGGCGTTATGTTGTCCATAATCAGCTGCTGCTTGGGCGGAAACGCACTTTGGCGGTGAACATGGCCGTGATCGCAAGCACAGTGATTCTAGCGATTGGGACTATGTTCCTGGAAAACTGGTATCTGGAATTGGGTTTCTTTGTTTTCACGATAATACTGCTGGCGGAGTCGGTGTTCTTTTTCAGCCAGAGTTAGCATCAAACTTTAACGAGCGGGAGGAAATTTATGTCCACCGTTACACCTATCAAAAATCTCCTGCCAGTCCGCTATGAACTAAAACTGATTTATTTTTCCTCTTTGATGGTAGCCATCTTGATGATTGGTGTATCAGCGGCTGGCTTATTAATGCCTGAAAATGTTTACCCGACAGAAGAGCTTGTACAGGCTTTTCTTCCTAATGACGTGGTCAACCTGCTTTTTGGCCTGCCAATTTTAGCTGGCTCTATGTGGCTATCTCGTCGTGGCAAGCTGGTTGGGCTGCTGTGCTGGCCGGGAGCGCTGTTCTTCGTGCTTTACAACTACCTGGCGTATGTATTTGTTTCTCCTCTCAGCTGGACGTCCCTGGTTTACCTTTCATTAGTGATGCTTTGTGTATATTCCCTAATTGGGTTGGCTGCAGGCATTGATGGAGAGCAGGTAAAGGACCGGCTTTCAGGTAAAGTTCCGGAGAAATTTGGCGGGGCAGTGCTTGCAGGGTTTGGGCTGATGTTTCTGCTGCGGGTTTTCCTGGTGAGTGTGGGGACGATCTCCGGCGGAGAACCATTAACAGTGGGGGAATATGCAGCCAATTTTTCAGATTTTTTTACATCCCCTGCCATGCTGATTGTCGGGGTTATGCTCTGGCAGCGCAAGTCATTTGGCTATGCTGCAGGATTGGCTTTGCTCTTCCAGGCCAGCATGCTTTTCATTGCCCTGATTGTGTTTCTGCTGCTCCAACCAGTCTTGACAACTGCGCCTTTCGCACCTGGGGATGTGATTGTCGTGTTCGTAATGGGGTTGATATGCTTTGTTCCATTCGGGTTGTTTCTTAATGGCGTCCTAGATCGAAGTCGGTAAATTTTATTGTTCCTGGTTGATCTTTTCCCAGGCCTGCAAAACATCCGTGTTACCGGGAACATGATCAAGAAAGCGCTGGCGGTGTTCTCCCGGCGGGAATTTTTCAGCCTGGTTGTTTAGGATCTGATATGCATCTTCTAAAAGTCTCTCCGCTCGTGGGTTGCCAGACTCTTTTAACACCTGGTAGGAGCGCCAATAGATCAGCATTGGTTCCCAGGCGGTTAGAAGGGTGTTGCCGTCATCCAGAAAGGTGAGTATTTGATCAATATATTTTTCTGCAGCGGATAAATTTCCCTGTGCCAATTCGGCGGCAGCCAAACCAGATAATCCTTCCATGACCAGGTGGGGGACATCCATCTCCCGGCGAATTTCAATTGACTCTTGAAATGCCTCAATGGCTTCCTTCATTTTTCCTTGTCCTAAATGGGCATTTCCCAGCCAGTTCAATACTTCTGCGAGGGCCTCCTTTTGCCCAATTTTCCTCTTCATTTGAATTCCTTCTCGGGCATGGTCAACAGCCAGGCTCCAATTCCCCTGCCTGGCGGCCGCCCAGGCGGCGTTGATCGCAGCTGTGCTGGTCAAATTGAAGTCCCCTTTTTCCTTTCCCAGCGCCAGGCATAGTTCCAGTTCTTTCAGGGCTTTTTGATGGTTTCCCATCATGATTTCTGTCACATTGAGATTGATGCGAGCCGTGAGCTGGCGTTCCTGGTCGTTTAATGCCTGGTTTACTTTAACCGATTCCTGCTGGTTCTCACGCGCTTGCATAAACTCACCCAACCTTGATTGCAGCGATCCAATCAGGTTGAGGGTATTCCCAACAGAACGTTGATCATCCGTCTTGCGGGCAAGCTGGAGGGCTTTTTGCGCGTATTCAAGTGCAATTTTGTGATTGTTTTGCAGCATATGGGCCCAACCCAATGCATAATTGGCTTGCGACCCTAAATTTTCGATCGCCATCTTTTGGGTTTGACTGGCCGCTTGATGGGCAAAAATTTCCATCTCATGGTATTGGCCAGTGTAAAAGGCGTGCCAGGACTTCCGGACCAGCACCTCCACTCTTTTGTGGTCATCGTCCAGCGAGTTCGCGATTTGCATCACCTCGTCGAGCATCACTCCCTGCTGGTCAACATTTCCTTTCATCACTAGGACTTTTTCGTTTCCCATAATGATCGAGTATTTTTTCTCCAGATCAGAGTTTGGGGTAAGCGTCAGTGCCCGGCGGTAAAATTCTAACGCTTCATCGATGGCATAATTTTTTGAAGCTGCTTCGGCAGCTCTGCAGAAATAATCCAGGGCCAGGTCTTTTTTACCAGCTTTTTCAAGGTGGGTTGCGATTAATCCGCTCAACTCTCCACTTCTTTCCTTGTGCCGTTCAATTAACCAATCGGCAATCAACGAATGATAAAATCGCCGGGTGCGGATCAAAACGCTCTCATAGGTGACTTCTCTCAGCACGGTGTGCTTGAAGGCGTATTCCTGCGTGTATGAAAACGTCGACACCTCGTTTTCCAGGATCATATCTCGCTGCTGAAGACTGGCGAGATAGCGGATGATTTCCTCAAAATTGGCTGTGTAAATGATTTCATCATTATCTCTTGCCTTGCATACATAGGTGATTGCTGCTTCCCAAAATACTTTTCCAACCACAGATGCCTGCTGCAAAATGGCCCGTTCTTCGAAGGGCAGACTGTCCAACCTGGCCTGCACAACCCCTGCCAGTGTGGGCGGGATGCGAACTGTTTGGAGCCTTTCCGATTGAATCTGCCATTCCGGTTTATCGGTGGTGATCACACCATCTTCGATCAACATCTTGATCAGTTCTTCGAGGTAGTAGGGGTTGCCTTCTGCATTCTTAACGATTAAATTGCTCAAATTATCGGGGACCTGCTTAACTTTATACAGCACCTCTGAAACCAGTCGCCGGCTGTCAGCACTATTCAAAGGGTAAAGGTCCAGCCGCGTGTGGGCTGTTAATTGCCCCCAATCCGGTCTGCGCTCCATCAGGGTGGGGCGCGAGTTCGCAACGATCAGAACAGGGTTGCCGGACAGCTCTTCACACAAATGAATAAAGGCATCCAGAGAACTCTCGTCTGACCAGTGAATATCGTCCAGAAAAATCACCACCGGATTGCTGCGCGCAGCAGCCTGGAAATATTTCCTTAAGAAAAACATCCCGCGCTCATGCATTTGGCGCGGTGATCCCATGGTGGATGCAAGATGATGGCTGCTACTGAAATCGTATCCGATCAGGTGGCCGACAAAATGGGCCGCCTGGTCAAATATCTCGATCTCATCAGAGTATGTGGCAAACCCGTCGGCCATTTTTTGGTGCACTGTTGAGATTGAATCGTCATCCAAGATCTCGAACTGAGAGGCAAAAAGATCGCGCAGCAAACCAAAAGGGATTTCCATGGTTTCCAGGGTTGCCCGACCTTTTAAGAGGGTGATGCGGCTCGGATGCAAAGCAAGCCATTGTTCAAATTCTTGCAGCAACCTGGATTTTCCCAGCCCGGCATCCCCAAAAACCGTAATGAATCGGCAGATCGATTCAGACTCCACGGCTTCAATGGTTCGCTGAAGGATGTTGAGTTCCTCTTGGCGACCGACCATCGGTGTCTCTATACCTTCAATACCTCGCGTGGTGGTGCGGAAGGAATGCGGCCTGGCATCCTTCACCAGAAATACCTGCACGTCTTCTCCAAACCCTTTCATCTGGAGCGCTTCTGCTTTTTCGATGTTAAACAGGCCGCGAACATGCTGGAAGGTGTCCTGAGAAATCAATACGCCTCCTGGGGGTGCCGCGTTTTCTATCCTGGCAGCCAGGTTTACCGGTGTCCCCATAATGGTGTTGTCGGCCTCAGTATATCCCCCAGCCATCACCTGACCGGTATTGATCCCCACCCGTACCTGAAAATTATTTAATTCTCTCTCTGCTTGAAGCGATTGGGCGATCGCCTGGGCTTTTTCCACCACAGCCAGACCTGCCCGTACGGCCATTTCCGGGTCATTCTCTTTGGCTTTTGGCAGACCGAAAACGGCCATAAAACCATCTCCCATAAAGCGGTTCAATTTCCCGCCCAGCCTTTCGACGGGTTCGGCAAGCTGGCGCAGGGCGTTATCCATCACATCCATGTGATCTTCAGGATCCACATTCAGCAGCAGTTGAGTCGAGGCGACCACATCCACAAAAAGGATCGTGACGAGCTTGCGCTGCTCATCGGGTTCTCTGCGCTGGGAAAGGGTCTCGATCTGGCCGCGTAAGGCTGCAATCGTGGCATCAATGACTCCATCATCGACAATGCCGCGCAAGTTCTCCTGCGCTGCAATTGCTTCTTCGAGCTGAGTGATTTTTCCGTTCGAGTCTTCCGAGGTCATATAATTCAGGGAAAGCGGATTGGATGTTTGGCAAAGACGGGTAATTCACCAGAGATTTTCGTGGTTGTATTGTATTACATTCTAATCTAAATGAGTATAAGTTGATATAAATTGTAAAAATTTTTATCTATATTCATCGTGGACCAAGCAGATTGTTTTAGTTTGACTCGGTGAGGTATTCCTTATCTCGAGCTTTTGTGGTCATGTAAGCCCTTCGCATCCTTTTGAATTTCCCCTTGATTCGTAACTATTGTTTTTTATCAGTGTTGTGAAAGAAAATACTATTTAATCGAGAGAGGAGTATTCAATGTCTGATGACAGAATTGTAAGTGAAAGAAAGCCTTTGCTCTCAGCAAGGCAAGTCGGAGTTGCAGCAGCATTTGGTGGCATTGCTTTGGCATTGGTGCTGGCAGGAGTGACAATCCCCATTCCTGGTACACCTGTAGTCACCGACCCGAGAGAAATATTTACCACAACTGGCGCATCTCTCACCGGCCCGATTGGCGGCATTGTGATCGGTATCCTGGCTGGGATTGCCGAACCAGGGATTCCTCTGGCCAGTTTGCTGGCACACATCGTCGGTGGTATTTACAGCGGCTATGTGTATAAAAACTTTGCCTGGAAATCCAAAGACAATCGAGTTGTTTACCTGGTGAAGTGGGCTGTACAGGTCTTAGGATATTACTTCGTGATCGTTGTCCCGTTGTTTGTGGTTGGGTTGATGATGTTTTACCCGGATCCGGAATACGGTGGATTCTTCGGCTTCCTTGCGGTACTGGAATCCGGCGCTGCTCCAGAAGCGATTATCACCACTGTAGTAACGACGATTATCATGGCTGCTTTACCAGAACGGTATCGCCGGCCTCTTTGGTAATCCCTGCATGAATTAATTTTTTTCGATTTGATTCCAAGCCGCAATCAATTTGACTCAATTGGTTGTGGCTTGGAATTTTTTGGCTTACAATAAAATATGTCATTTGATATTAAGTTCAACAATGTTGCCTTTACCTATGAAGGGGCGAATCAACCCGCTCTAAAGGATATCAATCTCACTGTTTCTCCCGGCGAAATCATTCTCATAACCGGACCAGCAGGGAGCGGAAAAACTACTCTTTGCAGCTGTATTAATGGTCTTATTCCCCATTTTCATGAGGGTGAATTACGCGGTGATGTCTTTATCCGCAAATACAATACCCGCAATTCCCGCGTGGGGGGGTTGGCCTCATTGGTCGGGATGGTATTTCAAGATCCAGAAAGCCAGCTGGTTACCAACAGTGTTGCTGATGAAATTGCCTTCGGCCCAGAAAACTTTGGGGTTCCCAGGGATGAGATCAACAAACGTTTAGATGAAGCGCTGAAAGCGACTCGTTTGGAAGGCTATGATGAGCGAGAGCCGCATTCACTGTCTGGGGGGGAACAGCAAGCCTGTGTGATTGCTTCAGTATTTGCGATGCAGCCTGAAATCTATGTTTTGGATGAACCGCTTGCCAATCTCGATCCTGAGGGTAAAGCACAGGTGATGCGTGTGGTTGTGGATTTAGCCAAGCAAAGGGGTAAGACGTTAATTTTGGTAGAGCATGCCTTGGAAGAAGTACTCCCTCTCGTCGACAGGCTCATTGTGATGGATCAAGGCCAGATTGTGAAAGATGGTCCGGTAGAGGAGATTTTGCAAGCCGGAGATATCCCCTATGTGTTTACCCGCCCATCAATCATCCGCTTAGGTGAAAAGTACGGTATCTCACCTTTGCCTTTTTCTTCTCAAGATTTTTATTCAAAATTTTCCTCGCAGTATCAGCTTGGTAAATTGAAATGGATCGAAACTGGTAATAATCATTCCACAAGTGCCGAACCAATCATCATTTTAGAGAATATTCGATATTCTTACAATAAGAGCGATGATACACAAAGAGAAGCCTTGAGGGATGTGAGTTTATCGATTGCACCCAGTGAAATGGTCGCCATCATGGGCCGTAATGGTTCTGGGAAAACGACTCTCATCCGGCATATCATTGGCCTGATCCAACCAGATGAAGGGAAGGTTGCGGTGTTGGGTAAAGATGTCGCCAGCACTCCAACCCATGAGCTTGCGCGCCATGTTGGGTTTTGTTTTCAAAATCCTAATCACCAGATCGTTTCTTTTAATGTGCGGGATGAAATTATTTTTGGCCTCAAGGCTCACGGAATTGATCCCAGTGAATTCGAAGGACGGATTCGGAAGTCCTTGGAATTCGTCAATATGCTCGACCACATTGATTCTGAAGTTTTTGATTTGGGAAAGGGACAGAAACAACGGCTAGCTTTAGCCTCTGTCCTGTCTCTGGAACCGGAAATTCTGATCGTGGATGAACCCACCACCGGTCAGGACCCCCGCATGGCACAAGAAATTTTTGAAATTCTCCAGCGGTTGAACGAATCAGGCACGACCATCATTATTATTACCCATCAAATTGATTATGCAGCAGCTTTTGCCAGACGCGCTGTAGTATTACGGGAAGGAAAAATCAGGTTCGATGGGAGGATGAGAGAATTGCTTTCGGATAAAGAGTTGATGACATCTTCGTCACTGGAAATGCCTGAAACCACCCGTCTGGCTTCTTTAATGAGCGCTCATGGAATACCTCCCTGGTTGGTGACAACCGAGGAGTTGGAGTTGGCGATCGAGAAATTGTTGGAGTCTTCAAATGGCAATTGAGTTTCAGAAAGGGAATTCCTATTTACACCGCCTGGATGCGCGCTCAAAGATCCTGATGTTTGCAATTGCCACAGTGATCGCAGTGGTGATCATCGACCCGATACTGATGGGGATATTGTTCCTGCTGCTGTACTGGATGGGAAGGAACGCGGTCGATCCTCAACATCTTAACAAGAATTTACGGGTCTTGGTGGTTATCTTTTTGACATTTTCGATGTTTCAAATATTATTTTTCACCCCTGAAAATTCATATTTTCTGTTTTATTTGGTGCCTGGAAAGCAGTGGATTGCCGTGACAGTTGAGGGGATTATCCGTGGGGTGGCAGTTTTCTTCCGGTTCTTCAGTGTGGTGCTATCCGTCCATCTGATGTTGTATTCAACCCCCCCTGTGGACCTGGTGCTGGCATTTACCCGGCGTACAAAAACCCAGGAATGGTTGAAGGAGGCGCTTGGGACGATACTCATTGGCGGGCTATTTACATTAATCGCTTTTCTCTCATGGCCGGAAAAGATCGCCACTATTCAACTGTCACTTGGGATGCGGGCGATGGTCGTGTTCTTGTCATCTCTGGTTGTCGCTTTAGTTCTCCAGCGCATTATGGCCAAAGGACTACCTCCAGAGATGGGAGTGGCATTGACCCTGGGATTTGCAACAGTGGGCATATTATCTCAGCAGACCCAAAAAATTACCGATGCACAAAAAGCACGTGGTTATGATATTCAACCCAAAAATCTCGTTCAGCGCGTTAAAGTGCTGACAGCATTGTTGATCCCTATCTTTTTGGCTACACTTGAGCGTTCTCAGGATATTTCCATTGCGATATTGGCGCGCGGGTTTGACTATAATATTGATGCGCGGACTTATCGCCGTAAACTGGTGTTCACTTCTGAAGATTATTTTTTCTTGCTGGCTCTGGTTGTGCTGCTGATTGCGGGTCTGGCGCTAAATTATTTTGGTGTTGGTAATTTTACCGAACAATTGATATTGTCATGGATATCAAATTAAGACGATTGGAAAAGTACAAGTAAAGGAGATATACGATGGCAGAACATTATTTAGATGGAAGCGTAACGCAACCATTTTGGGACAACTCGGTAGAGCCGCGCCTGGAAATAGAACCGGGCGACACGGTAACCTTTGATTGCCCAGAACCTTGTGGGCAGGTGACCCCTGAATGGGATCACGATGACCTGGCAAATATCGATTTTTCCCCCATCCACGCGCTGGTGGGTTCTGTATTTGTCAAAGGTGCAAACCCCGGCGACTCGCTACAAATAGAGGTTTTGAAGATGCAGCATAAAGGCTGGGGGTGGAGCGGGCACCTGCAAGGTTTTGGCCTGCTGGCTGAGGATTTTGATTATGCCCATATCCATCATTGGAAACTGGAAGGTGATCAGTGCCACTTTGGTGTAAAGGATATCGTGCTCCCATTTCAGCCGTTTTGCGGGACGATGGGTGTCGCTCCTGCTGAGCCGGGACGATTGGATACCATCCCGCCGCGACAAAACGGGGGAAATGTCGATATTCGAGATTTAGGTCTGGGATCTACAGTCTGGTTGCCGGTGCTGGTGGAGGGTGCATTATTTGCCTGTGGAGATTGTCACAGCGCCCAGGGAGATGGTGAACTCTGCGGCACGGGGATTGAATCCCCGATGGAAGTCACGCTGCGGATTGATGTAAGGAAAGACTTTTCTGTGAAGGAACTGCAATTCCAGACTCCCAGCCCCCTCTCTCCGCTGGATACAAAAGGGTTCCATGCCACAACTGCCCATGGCCCCGACTTGTTGGAGAATGCCAAGAACGCCACGCGCTATATGATTGACTGGCTGGTCAATTCACAGGGGTTGAGCAGGAGTGAAGCGTACATTCTCTGCAGTGAAGCCGCTGATCTAAAAATCAGCGAAATTGTGGATGCCCCTAATTTTATCGTTTCGGCGTATATGCCGTTGAGCATTTTCAAAACTTAAACCATTTGGGAAAAACTAAGGAGCCGTGTACATCGCTGCACGGCTCTTTTTTTATCTTTTACATGAATTTCCTCACCGTCCGAGGACCTCCAGCAGCAGGTCGGTGCGGTCGGTCATGATGCCGTCAAGTCCCATAT
>JABAHS010111077.1_pt2 | contig 13467 bp, 13 predicted proteins | sample 7062111 | NCBI WGS metagenome assembly JABAHS01 (sample SAMN14534600, study PRJNA622989) | marine sediment metagenome | biome: marine biome [ENVO:00000428]; feature: marine pelagic biome [ENVO:01000023]; material: deep marine sediment [ENVO:00002113]; isolation source: pool of 4 deep marine... | reverse complement strand
AAGTCCCAAGCAAGCCTAAAAAAGAAGAAAAGAAACCCCTGCGAGCGAAGTGCCCGAACCTACGCCCAGACAAAACTTGTACAAGAATGATCAAAGAGGGGTTAGACGGCAACATCTCCGACTTCGACATCAAACACTTTTGCGACGGCAACCCCATACTTTGCTACTACTTTCGGCTACCTCCTCCAAAAAAGAAGTAAACTACGTCAAACACCTCTCTAAATCCAGAGCATTAATAAAGAAAACTTTAATGATAGCTCAAAAGTGGGAAGACAAGCGCTGAAGCTTAACACCGTTTGAGTGATAGCTACAGGGGGCTACGGGTTGATGAAAGTGCGTGGTCGATTGGTCACCCGAAAAACCGTTTTGTTGGTCACTCTTTTTCTTAGCACAGCGTTGCTCTTGAGACTTGCCCCATTCAACTCCATCGAGCTCAAACAGGATTTTCTGAAATACAAGCTCAGAGCACCGTACGTGAGCAACCTCACACACATCATTCAAATCCACAACTCTGGTCCCGCAGAAACGACGAATTTACAGCTTTATGTTCCGCTTGTTCAAAACGAAACTGCTAGACACTTCGCTGTGATCAAAGGAGTTTCACCGACGCCACAACAGTTTTTGAAAGACAACGGAAACGCCTATGCCTACTGGAGCGTCGAAGCGATCCCGGCGGGACACAACCTTACAGTTAGCATAAATTATCATATTTTGGCTTTCAATGTTGTTTTTCTGGTAGATTCCAGTCTCGTTGGCACATATGACGAAGGCTCGGCTATATATCATGAGCATACGGCACCTAAGGAGTTAATAGAGTCAAATCACACGCTGATAGCTTCAACCGCCGAGAACGTGGTTGGAGAGGAAGAAAATCCCCATGAGATGGCTTTGAGAATCTACGATTTTGTGGTTGACAGTTTAACGTATGAGGCTCAACCGAAGGAGAGGGGGGCCCTCTGGGCGTTGCAAAACAGAAGGGGAGACTGCTCCGAGTATTCTTACCTTTTTGTGGCTCTCTGCAGAGCCGTGGGAATCCCCTCAAGGGTTGTCACAGGCTTCGCCTTCAGCAGTTACAGCGAATCATTGTCTGATGGTCACATGTGGACAGAATACTACCTACAAAACTATGGTTGGATACCCACCGACCTGAGTTGGAACCTTCTTGATGAAATAGACAATCGCCACTTTGCCTCTCTCTGGGACGAGAGTAAAATAGCCGAGCAAAACTTTTACGCCAATTACTACTTCACTTACGAAGGCAACGCTCAGTTGAAACCCAAGCAAACCGTACAAACACACAGAATCTCAATTAATGATTTAGACTGCTTCCCCTTCGCTCAAACCGTCTACGACGCGGTCTCAAAAATCCAAGAGGCCGAGCTAGCGGTCAGGGTAGAAGAAGTTACGGGAACACGGTTCCTTTTCCCCTCAGACTTTGATAGAGCAAAAGAACTCCTATTCGAAGCGGATCTTTACCTTCAAAAGGCAGTGGACGCTTGGACTAGCCAACCCTATTTCGCCCAGGAATATGCTCAAACCACGCGCGAAAGGGCTGAAGAGGCGCCGGGACTGGTCAGAGACGCCATTTTGAAAACCGTAGGCATTGCTGTTTTTCTTCCCATAGTCGCTGTGACAGCTGTCGCAATCTTGGTTCTAAGAGGTAGAAGAAAGAAGGCGGCAAGTTCCTCTCTGGAAAAAACTGAAAATGAATTGATCACTTCAATGAGTTGATGATTTTCTCTGCGATCATGATGGATGCGGCCCTCTGTGCTTCTTTGGTTTGGGCTCCTATGTGACATGTGCAGACAACGTTCGGCAACCCTATCAACCTCTGATCTCTGGGTGGCTCCGTTTCGTAAACGTCCAGTGCGGCTCCCGCCAGCTTTCCGGACCGCAACGCTTCCAAGAGAGCCTTTCCATCAACGACTGCACCCCTAGAAGTGTTGATGAGGAAGGCTCCATCTTTCATGAGTTGAAGTTCCTTCGCACCAATCATGTGGTGGGTTTGGGGGGTTAAGGGAACGTGAATGGTAACAACGTCGCTCCGTTGAAGTAGCTCCGGCAACGGAATGAATTCTCCTTCGAGTTCTCTCAGCAACTCGGGCTTCGGAGGGGTTCGTTTCGTTATCAGTATCTTCATTCCCATAGCCTTGGCGGTTTTTGCCACTCTCTCACCGATGTTTCCCAGTCCGACGACGCCGAGAGTTTTGCCTCTCAACTCCCAGCCCTCTAGCTTCTTTTTGATCCACTCTCCTCCCTTTATTGCTCGATCTGCGAGCGAGATTTTGCGTGCCAGCGAAATCATCAGCCCTAACGTCAACTCAGCCACAGCCTCGGCGGGGGCTTCAGGTGTGTTCAGAACCGTGATGCCTTGCTTTTCTGCGATCTCTAGGTCGATGTTGTCTAAGCCCACGCCAGCGCGACCTATAACTTTCAGCTGCTTTCCAGCTTCAATGATCTCGTTAGTAACTTTGGTTCGGCTTCGTACAACCAGTGCGTCGTAATTTGAAACGGCTTCTCTGAGTTCATCATGTGAGATTGTGAGTTTTACGTCAACCTCAAATCCAGCTTGTCTCAGCTTTTCTATTCCTGCCTCATGAATCGGATCGCAGACAAGAACCCTCGCCTTTGGTTTCATTCGACCTAGCTCCTTTCAACTTCTCAGTAAACTCGTTGGCTCGGATTTATTTCTTTCCAACACAGGCTTCACTCAATTGGTCTTGATACATAACCTTGGAAAAGTTCAACAATCGTATTGAGCTAACCAGATCAACGTACACACGCACGTTCTCTATACGTTTAAAATCAGAAAAAGAATGAAACTAACGACAAAAGCGATCAAAGCCGGAGGCACAATTTCCCTAAGGAAATATTTAAGGTCTACACTAAAGAACTCTGCCGAAAATGCAACACATGGATGCACTGGAGTGAGAACATAACCAAGGAAAATACTGAAAAACGTAATTGCGAAAACGGGAGCAGACATGGTACCAAACTTTGTGGCAAATATAGGAATAATGATGGCAGCAGGAACCTGTAGCCTTCCAGTTGCAAAGCCGAGCATAAATCCTACAGCCACGCAAAGAATTTCAGGAGTTATCTGCACTTCTGTTATCAGTTCTGGGATGCTTGAGGCCTCAAATACGTTGTAGAAAACGATCATTCCTATGATTATTAAGGCAAAATCCCAAGGCTTTGACTTTCTGAAAATTTGGCAAAAATCTTTCAACCCGATTTTTCCAGTGGCTACCACTAGGGTTAAGCTTACCGCCACTCCGACCAGAGTTGCTGCTTCTTTAACAAGTCCTGGAAATAACGCTTTGATTATAAAATCCAAGATAGGCGCGACCAAAATTACAGTTAAAGGTGTAAGCATTTTTTTCATTGAGAAAATTTCTGCGTATTCCATTCGCCCACGAACACTTCGAAGGAAGAAAAAATATCCGAGTGCCGCGGAAAAAACCAGAAAGGATGCGAGATAAGGAAGAGTCTGATAAATGTCAAGATTAGCCATTTTAATGGACACTATGAGTGCGGGGGAAAGAGGGTAAACCAGATACAACACGTGACGAAACCACACGTTCAACCCAGCTTTTCTCTCTTGAGGCACGCCCTCTCCAGCCTTCTCAACTAGGGGTGCGGAAAGAAGAGCGCCTCCAGGCATTGGAAGCATTCCAACTAATGCAGGGGAAAACGCGAGAAACGCTTTCTTACCTATCCGCATGTTCTTAACCAAGTCATCCATTTGACCTGATTGGCTTAACCCTCCACCTATTAAGGGAATAAGCCCCACAGCCAAAGCCAACAAGATCACGGATAAGTCAACAAAGGAGGACCAAAACTCCCACGCCAACTCTGACGGTGACAAGGTGAAGATTCCAAGAATGAGAGCGCCAAGAAATATAGAAACCATCAAACTTTTTCTAGAAACCACCAACAATATGGCTAGACTTATGAAAAAACCAATCCACGCTAGAACCGAAGACATGTGATTCCCCTTATAGTTTTGGAAACCATGTAATAGGTGGTGCAGATAGTTAAATGTAACTTAAGACTTTGAATCAAGATGCGCGCGCGTAGAGGTGCATACATAGGAATAAGAACTTGAACTTTAGGCTCTGGAGAAGATTTGCTCTAGGAAAATCTTGTTTACTGGAACTCTATTCCAATAGCCTAAAAAAAGGGAAGTAGTTTGGGATGTCCCCAATGTTACTTCTTTTACTTATGGCTTCTTTTTCGGTTCAGTTATTTTCGTGTCTCCAGCCTCTCGTAACAACCAGGCAGGCGTAGGTTCAGGGGTTCCAAATTCCATTGACTGTTCCATCAATTTTAACCAAGTCGGATCTTCATGGTTGCGGAAGGTATCGAAGTCGGCATAGTCAGAAATTTCCCAGAATTGTGTGGCAGTGTATGGTCCGAATCCTAGAACATAGAAGTATGTTCCCATGTATTTCCATCCTTCAGGAGCGTGTTCAACCATAGTTTTTTCGTTTTCCTTGATGAACTTCTGATATTCCATCACTTTGTACTCTTTTAGGTTAAAGTTAATGATATACAACATGTTCTTCGCCTCTTTCCGTCTGAATATAGAGCTTCCGGGTAAGTTAGTGATGTTTTTTCTTTTAATTGTTTGCGCGCGCAGTAACAAAACGAGCTGAATAACGCGCGATAACTGCTTTTGTTCAGTTTAAAATTGGTTAGCGTTGACTTTTTGTTTATACTTTCTATGACATTGTAAGAATTGCAGAAGAATCTCCTCAGTCTCTCGCATGAGACGCTTCCAGCATGAACCACTTGCATTTTTTCGATTTGCCACTGGTCTGTGGCGTCGGTCACATAAAACTAGGTCTGCATCTGGACGTTGGTTAAAGATGTGCGCTTCATATTTTGTATTCATAATCTATTTGTGATGATTTTCGCTATGCATTGTCAGAGGGTTAGCTTGATGCCTAAATCATTAAAACTCAAAGACGTCATGGCCAAGAACGTTATAACAGTAGGAGAAAGAGCAACGGTGAAGACGGTGGTGGAACTAATGAACAAACACGACATAGGATGCCTAATTGTGATGAGGCGCAAAAAGCCCGTCGGAATCGTCACTGATAGAGACGTCTTGAAAAGGGTTTTGTTGAGTCCAAATAATACGAAGAAGACCAAAGTGAATGACATGCTCATGAGAAAAGCCAGAGAGATAATGTCGAAGCCCCTTATAGTAGGGGAAACTCAAACAGAACTCCGTGAGGGCGTCAGATTGATGACGGAGTGGAGAATCAAAAGGCTTCCCATTGTTGAAAACGACCGCCTTCTTGGCCTCGTAACCTACACAAACATCATACGCTCAACACGGTATCTGGAACAAATCACCTCCTCCTTCCTCAGTAAGGTCGATTTCGAATACCTCTTCTCTCTCTACACCAAGAAGCTGAAGTACCAGCAGTAAAACTAAACGTGGGAGCACGCGCGCATAATTGTATGAAACCGTCCTAGGTATTTGGGTCCAAATGGCCTATACCCTAAACGTGCAAAAGTTGCGGACGTTTTTCTTTGATAGTCGTTGATTCTTTTAATGTTTAATATGCTTCCAAGAATAGCTTGCCTTTCTCAGTAATCTGCGCGCGCATCGACATGTATTGAATTTGGAAATAACAGATATATTAAGAGATAAGATATTGAGCACTATACCGGATATATCGGGTATGACCGTCTGGTGATGGAAATGCAGCCCCATTATGATTCCCGAGTTTCCAAGATTACGTGGTGAAGAAGCAATACGGGCCCTTTTTGTCCTCATACACGAACTTGAGGAACAAGGAGGCAAGGAGTTAACAGACAAGCAGACCACCGCTTTAATCAAGATTGCGAAGGGATTGATTTTTTCTATCGAAGAAGAAATGCGGTTGGGTACCTCAGACAAAAAAACTAAAGGAATGCATTTTATGACGCATTTTAAGAAAACGATCGCGAAACATATTCCAGAACCAGTACGCGCTCTATTTTTGCGTTGAATAGAGCGATTTCTGTTTTTCATTTTTCAGCGTGCGCATTTCAGAATAAGAAGAAGGAACTCGAGCCTAGATTAATGAAGTGGCTAGACTTGTTTACTGTAGGCTAAGTGACTGTGGCTGATTTTTCTTATCTTTCTGAATATATATTAATTAATAACATCCATAAATAAGGGCGGAGAAGGCTTTTCAAAAATGGGTGGACTTGAAAAGGTTAAAACATACCACTCAAAAGTGTTGGGTGTGGTTGGAAAGCCTAATACAGGCAAGTCAACTTTTTTCTCCGCCGCAACTCTCATTCCAGTTGATATTGCAAATTATCCCTTTACCACAATAAAGCCAAACCGGGGGATCGCATACATACGCTCTCCCTGCGTATGCAGAGAGTTCAACGTAAAAGATAAGCCCCAGAATTCGCTGTGCCTAGATGGAATACGACTGATCCCTGTCGAGCTGATTGACTGCGCTGGGCTTGTACCGGGCGCTTGGCAAGGAAAGGGACTTGGAAACCAGTTTCTAGACGAAATCAGGAAAGCAGACGCCCTCATCCATATAGTCGACGCCGCCGGAGCAACAGACTCTGAAGGAAAAATATGCAAGCCTGGAACCCACGACCCCACGGAAGATGTGAAATTCCTAGAGACGGAGATAACCATGTGGCTCGCCCAAATACTGAAGAGAAACTGGCCCAAACTCGCCAGAACCGCCGAGTCAGCCACAACAGACCTGCTCACACTCCTCGAAAACCGGCTGAGTGGACTGGCAATAAAGAGAAGCCACATCATTGATGCTCTGAGAAAAACGGCTCTAAACGCTGAGAAGCCAACCGAGTGGAGCGAGGACGACCTTGTCAAGTTCCTAGACATGTTAACAAGGGTCTCTAAGCCCATGCTAATCGCAGCGAATAAGATCGACCTTCCACATGCAGAGGAAAACGCGGAGAGACTCAAAGAGCTCGGTTACATGGTTATTCCCTGTTCTGCGGAAGCGGAACTGGTGCTGAGGAGAGCCGTGGAAAAAGAACTAATCGACTATAAGCCGGGAGACCGCAATTTCACAATCACGAAGCCCGAAGAACTGACGGATGTTCAGAAAAAGGCGTTGCAGATCGTTCGAGAAAAAATATTACAAAGGTTCAACTCCACCGGAGTCCAGCAAGCCATCAACACAGCTTTCTTCCAACTTCTAAACATGATAGTTGTTTACCCAGTGGAGGATCTTGAGCATCTTAGCGATCACGATGGGAGGGTCCTTCCAGACGCGTATATCGTACCCTACGGGACTACCGCACGCCAACTAGCCTACAAGATTCACACAGAGCTGGGAGAAGGCTTCATCCATGCGGTGGACGCCCGCGAGAAAAAGAGAATTGGAGAAGACCATGTTTTGAAGGATAGAGATGTTATCTCAATCGTAAGCGCAAAAAAGAGAGCCTAATTCTCAGGTGCCGAACCGTCTTTTCCGCCTCTGATACGTTCGAACAGCTCGTAAGAGATCTATCCGTCGGAACTCTGGCCAGTATACGTCCAAGAAGCAGAGTTCGCTGTACGCACACTGCCACAAGAGAAAACCGCTTAACCGTTCCTCCCCAGAAGTCCTAACGACTAAGTCTGGGTCCTGCTTGGGCATGTAAGCAGTGTAAAGATGGCTTTCAAACATCCGCTCGTCGATTACCGCTGGGTTTAACTTTCCTTTCTTCACTTTCTCGGCAATTTTCCTCGTGGCGTCCACAATCTCCGCCCTCCCACCGTAAGCCAGCGCCACGTTCAGAAAGTGCTCGTCGTAATCCTTCGTAGCTTCCTCCACTTTCCTAACTATCTCTTGGACGCTCTTCGGCAGGAGACTAAGCCTGCCAATCACTTTGACCCGAACCTTATGCTTGTGAATCCCTTTGTCTTTAAGAATCTCCTGTAGCTTTTCCTCGACGATGTTCATTATTTGACTCACCTCTTCCTTGGGACGTTGAAAGTTCTCGGTGGAAAAGGCGTAGAGGGTGATCGATTTCATTTCTAGATCGAGGCACCAATTCAACAAGTCCTGAATTTTGTCAGCGCCATAGTGATGGCCAACCCAGGGGTTCAACAGTCTTTCCGAAGCCCAGCGGCGATTGCCGTCAAGTATGATAGCTATGTGCTCAGGCTTCAAGCCGGCCTTCACCTGATACCACAGCCACTTCTCATACGCCTTGTAGACGCCAAGTAAGGACAATAAAGTTTTCAGCATGACTTAACCCCGAAGCCTCGTGTCTCTGAGCGCGTGGGCGCAAGGACAGCAACGGTCTTTTGGTAGGTGTTTGACGGTTTCTCTTAAAATTTGCTGAATGATCGGTAATTTTTGCTTCGCTACCCTCACTACTTCGCTGGCGGTTAGTCGTCGTTGTATCCCAGCAGCCAAGTTTGAAACGAAGCACAGGGTTGCGTAGCACATCTCCAGCTCGCGGGCGAGCACAGCCTCGGGTGTCCCAGTCATGCCCACGATATCGCAGTCCAATCGCCTAAACATCTCGATCTCCGCGGGGGTCTCATAGCGAGGACCCTCAGTGCAAACAAGAACAGCTCTATCCCACACTCTCACACCGGATTCCTTTGTTTTTTCAATCAAAAGATCACGAATCTCGGGACAGTATGGCTGAGACATATCAACATGTGTAACCGGTGTCTCATTGTAAAAGGTGAGCTGGCGACATTTAGTAAAGTCGATCAGGTCGTGAGGGATCACTAGGTCGCCAGGCTTAAAGTTAAGGTTTATGGCACCTACAGCGTTTGTGGCGGCAATCCGCTTAACACCGATTCCGTGCAGGGCGTACAAGTTAGCTTGATAATTCACCCGATGAGGAGGAACGGAGTGGTGAAATCCGTGGCGAGGCAAAAAAGCCACGTTTTTTCTAGCAATCTCGCCGAGCGATATGGGAGGCGGAAGTCCATAGGGAGTTCCTACTCGAATCTGCTTTGTGTCCTTCAACAGGGCTTCTAAACCTGTTCCGCCGATTATTGCTATATCAGCCTTCCTCAATTTCCACATCTGTCTCCATGAAAAAGCTTGCATATTTTCTGTGCAACACACTGGTAATCGAAACGGCAACCACGGTCAAGATTATGCTGGCAATAATTGCAATTACAAGGTTTATGTGCTCTAAGGAGGGGTTGATGAGAATCTGCGACGCTTCGTAAAAGATTAGCCATGAACAAGCGCATGCAACCACGATGACGGAGGTGCGTAACACTCTGGAATCTCGCTCAAGGAACCAACGGATCATCCTACCAGAGAACAGAACGCAGATGCCGATCACTATAAGAGCTATCGACCCTGAAATGAACTCCCCCACCAGCCTAGGGAAGATCGCGATCCATTGACTGGGATCTAGTGGAAGGATTTCAGTAGCATATGAGTTTGCGACAAATGCCCCCTGATAACAGCCAATGGCAACCAACAAAAGTCCAGCGGCAGCGGAAAAACTTGCTATTTGCACGGGAAAAGGAGGAGGAGAATATTCCCGGATCCACATGTAGAAATCTCGAACTGTTCTATCGAATCCAAATCCCTTTACAAAAAGGAATGTACCAAAAACAAGGAAGATAGCTATCCAAACGTGGTGAGGTTGGATAGGAATTTGGGAAAAGGACAAAGAAATGGACAAAATTCCTAAGACCAACAGAAAGATTCCAGGCAAGCCTAGCGCGATTCGAGAATAACGAGGATTCTTAACGAGCATTTTTAAGTAACGAGAAAACACCGCTAGAGTTTCCTCAACGGATTTGCTGTGTGCCACCACTATCCTTCGAACAGAGGTTACGGGCACTCTCGACTCAACCAATGGCAGAATCACCTCATCCCCATAGCCGTCGGTGACCAAGATAACATCGGTTGCAGGAAATTTTTTTAGCACATCGGTGAGTTCAGATACGAGTTTTCTGTCTGCCCCCACGCCGCCCAGTTCAGAACCTGTGATAGTGGCTATCTGACACTCTCCTGGCGTCTCCTTAACCTCTTCCCTCATGCGGTCGTAGACTCTAATTGCCTCAAACATGGCGTTGGCGTCAGGTTCCTCAGGGTCCCGCAGGATAAGGGCGGTGGCAGCGTCGAGGTTTTCTTCTCTCCCAACAACGGGTGCTTTTATTCCTGCTTTCACACCCAAGTCGTCGTCTCTGTCAACGCAAAGAATGAGGATGCGTTCCATCTTCCCTTTTGTAGGCTTTGACATCGCCAGTTTTCCAACCTTTGTTAAATGCTTGTTTATCACTTTAATTTTATCTATGCTCCATTTTAAGGTTCTGAATTACTAATCAGTTTTTGTTGTTCGCTTTCACTGATCTTACCTTCTTCTGTTCAGCTAGAACCTTAAACTCCTCCCAACTCAACTTCTCGCCCCGCTTTAGTTTATCCGATGCCTTCTCCACCAACTCCTTGTGAAGCTCACGTTTACGCTTGAGCTGCTTTTTCTCCTCTTCTTGATGCAGCTCTTGTCTGAGAGACTTGACTTGGCGCAAAAATTCAATGCGCTTTTGATGAAGAGCTTGTGCTTGTTGCCTGATCTCGGTGTATTTTTTATGTGCGTCGTCTGCCTCAGCTCGAAGGGCGCGAATCTCACTCAGAGTTTCGGTCATCTTTTCATGGAAGCCTTGGCTTTGCTTAGCTAGCTCCGAAAGTCTTTCATGGTGAAGCTTAGCTTCTGTTCCTAACGCTTTCTCCTCAGCCCGCAATTCAAGAAAGACTTCTTTCGATTCACGTATCTGCTTGTGTGCCGACAGCTGTTTTTCGAGAGCCCTCACCTGATCAATTAACATCTTCTCCTCACGAACTGGGATGGAGGTGGTTTGAATTTTCCACTCTAGTCTTTCAATTTTGCTTTCTACATCACGCATGCTTCGGATAGGCTTCTTTTCTGCGAGGCGCCTCAATTTTTCCTTAAGCTTCAGGATTTGAGTGTGTTTTTCTCTACGCTCCGCTGTCGCTTGTTCGCGCTTGTTTTTGAGTTCTCGAACCCTCTCGTTTAACTCATCGCGTTTTTCCTTAAGGTGAGCGACTTTTGTTCGTAGAATCTTGATTTGTTTATGTATAGAGTTTCTCTTTTCAGCTCGCCCTCGGGCTTCTAGGTTCAGTTTGTCGAGTTGTTCCTTGAGGGAAGCAAGCCTACGGTTTAGTTCTTCAATTCTCTGTTTGAAAGGATCAGACAACTTCTCTTCCCTCTGCAACGGGTTTCGCCCATTCAAGGATCTGTTGAATTAGTGCTTTTCCCTTTTTTGATGTGAATAGAGGCAAGTTCCAGTTCTCTTGGATTCGCCTGCGGGTTACCACACGGTTCTTCACCCGCTTCTTGTAGGGTTCTCTATAGACAAGTATTCCTCTGCGCTGCCAAGCAGGTGTTTGAGCTAGATTAAGGCCGTGGCGGAAGAGCAAGTCATGTAGCTCCTTGGTTTTCAAACCCTTCAGCATCTTTGCCGCTTCTGAGGGTTTATATCCTATATTCCGCAAGATCCAGTAAGCATAAGCATTGTTGTGGTTTCGCCAAGAATCTCCCTGTCTCCAAGCTAGGTATTCCACGATCTTTTCGAGAGAGGAAACGATTATACGTGCATCAAAAGCCGCGATCGAAGTTTTCTTAAAGAGTTTTGGGGCACTTAACGAGAAAGCGCTAGAAGCTACGCCGGCTAGGATGGAGTTTATCTTTTCAACCCTTCGCCTAAAGGGCGCGGTGTACAAAAATAGCAGGTTGATCTCGTCGCTGGCTATGTAGGCTAGAGCTGGACTGAAACCGCTTTGAAACATGGCTTTTGCAGAGGCAACTAGACACTTGGCAATTTTTTCATCAAAAGGTTTTTCGGCTCCGATCGTTTCTGAGACCGCTTGAAAACGTCTTCCATCGAGCCGAACGAAGAAGGGGACATCGGGTGGAATGCAAAGCTGGGAGAAGACCTCGTGTTTGGAATTGTTGATGCCCTTATTCCAATATGATCCTCGCATCGACTGTTTTTGCTCCCTTCTTGTAAACCATAATTGGGTTCAGGTCGAGTTCCCTGATCTCAGAGTGTTCCATCACTAGTCTTGATGTGCTCACCAAAATCTCCACGATAGCGTTGATATCGGCGGGAGGCTGACCGCGATAGCCCCTGAGAATTGGATATCCCTTCACCTCGGTGATCATCTCCTGAGCATCTGATCTGGTGATTGGGGCGATCCTGAAGGATACATCTTTAAGAACCTCCACAAAAATTCCGCCGAGTCCAAACATTAAGGCTGGTCCAAACTGAGGGTCCTTGGTAGCTCCGACGATGATCTCGGTTGAAGGGGGAATCATCTCCTGCACCAAAACGCCCACAATCTTGGCGTCGGGCTTATGCTTCTTCACATTCACCAGCATTCTCTTATAGGCGCCTTTGACTTCCTCAGAACTCTTGAGGTTGAGAACCACCCCACCCACATCAAACTTGTGGATAACATCGGGAGAAACGATCTTAAGAACCACCGGGTAACCTATTTCCTCTGCAAATCGCACCCCCTCCTCGGTTTTTTCCGCCACTCTGAACTCAGTCACGGGTATTCCGTACTCCATACATACTGTTTTGGCCTCGGGTTCCAGCAGGTAGGTTCTGCCCTTTTTGCGGGCTTCCTCTAATATTTGAGAAACTTTCCCCATTGAAGTCAGCAACCTTTCCAAGCATTAATGTAAGCACACCTCTCTTTTCTAACTTTTTGCATATTTAAAAGTCTAAATCCTATACGAGCCTAGGCCTCTTTCGTTCTCGTTGTTCATTTTGTTTCCCGCGAAAATCATCCTGGAAGGGCTACGAAGGCAAAGGTTATATTAGGTTAGCTATGGTGTGCACCGGAGAATACGTGGGTAAGCTACGTAAAAACCCGCACCGAATTGTGCTGTAAATGGATTTCAAAGGAAAATTCAGGAGCCGTTTCTAAAACAAAATTTCGATCGGTTGTTGTTTTAGAATTGTTACTTTGAATTTTGATCATTATTACAGAGCGTTGCCACAGTAAAAACAGACATAGGTGTAGTGGAGGCTAATCTGCCTGATTCGGACGGAACAACCTCAACTTTGAATTCGATCAGCACAGTCGGGCTTTCTGTTTCATCGATTCTGTCGGGGATCGTTGTGGTGGCGTCTTGCATTGCCGTCGTGATCTTGAGGAGGCCGTGAAATGAGACCAACAGTTGAATTCCGCTACAATCAGTTGAAGGCTCTATTGACAAAAGCGAGATACACATTGATTAGCGCGTTTTTAGGGTGGCTGGGCTCGATAAACATCATCTTGATCGGCATTCATGTAACCACCCTCTACCTCCACCTAGCTGTGCTAAGCGGTTCCTTCCTGACAAGAGTTTACACAGTGGGAGGAATAGCAACCGCATCAACTTTGACACTATTTTTCGGCAGCTACCTGATATGCAGAGGCGAGGGTGGGAAAGGAGGAGTTTTAAATCTTGCCGGAGGCATCGCAACCCTTGTATTGT
>JABAHS010147865.1_pt1 | contig 13484 bp, 20 predicted proteins | sample 7062111 | NCBI WGS metagenome assembly JABAHS01 (sample SAMN14534600, study PRJNA622989) | marine sediment metagenome | biome: marine biome [ENVO:00000428]; feature: marine pelagic biome [ENVO:01000023]; material: deep marine sediment [ENVO:00002113]; isolation source: pool of 4 deep marine... | reverse complement strand
TTTAGCAGCGGGTATTGGCACGCCCTTGATTGCCATATTTGGAGAAAGCGAGCCATATCAGATAAAACCGATCGGCCAACAGTTTAAGGCAATCAAAAGCGAGGATGATGTTCGTTCAAGTATCACGGCGGAGCAAATCATTCGGACCGCGGTTGGACTTTTTGAAAACTCGTCGAAGTCTTTGCGCCTCAAAACCGATGATTTTGATATCTCCGAGCACGTGATGGAAAGTTATCTCGATACGTTGGATAGCAGTGTTTAGATTAAGATGCAAATTGGGTTGTGCAAAACGTGCGTTTTTGCAACGAGGATTCACAATGCCAGGGGCAGCATGTTTATATTCTGTGAGTATTCCAAAATCGATGCCAATTTCCCTAAATATCCGCGCTTGCCCGTATATTCTTGCAACGCTTATGAGAAGAAATAACCTTAAGCAACTGGCCTAAAGGAAGGAGGTTGCCACCATGAAGCTCAGTGATGTCCTTCGTCAAAAGAGCCCTGAGGTGATTACGATCCATCAGGACAAATCGATTCACGACGCGATTAAGGTATTGGTGGAGCATAATATCGGCGCGCTCCTGGTTTTAGATGGTAAAGAGAAATTGGTTGGCATCATATCGGAGCGCGACATTCTGAGGGAAAGTGCCGAACGCGACCATTTGCTCCGGAAAACGAAGGTTAAGGATGTTATGACCAAAGATCTGATCATCGGCCTGCAAGATGATAAGATTGGCTATACGCTGAGCGTGATGACAAAGAATCGGATTCGGCATTTGCCAATTATGGACGCTGAAGAAAAGGACAAAATCGTCGGCATCATTTCACTGGGAGACGCCGTTAAGGCTCAACTGGATGAGCAGGAGACCGACAATCGTTATTTGAAGCAGTACATGTTTGGAAGTGTGGGTGGAAAAATCACTTGACTCTCACTAAATAATTCAATAAACTTACACGATTTCAGGACATCAAGACGCTTTAATAGATTGCCAGCTTGAGGGGAAGGTAGGAGTTTGAAGGCATTTTCGTTTGCCACGGATAAGGGCAAAGTTCAGATCGGTCTCGAACTTGATGATACACTGTACAATTTCTCAGAGATTTGGGAAACGTATAAGCAGGTAAAAAGTAAAGGACGAGGCCCACGCCTCGACTTTTTGCAAATTATGGTCGAGGCCGATTTCTTCCATTTAGAAACCTTCCAGGAAGTATTAGAAACACTGCAGAAAATCAGACCCATAAGTCATCTAAAACTTCGCGACCCAATTACTTATTTACCGCCCGTAGGCCGACCGCAAAAAGTCCTCTGTGTGGGAAGAAATTATCAAGCCCATGCCGAGGAACTTGGCAACACAGTTCCTGACGAGCCTGTTTTTTTTTCGAAAGCTCCATCGGCGCTTATTGCCCATCAGGAGAAGATTAACCTTCCGAAAGAAGTCGGGCGGGTGGATTTTGAGGGAGAGTTGGCCATCGTCATTAGGAAACAGGCTCACAACGTCTCTGCAAAAAACGCCTTCGAGTATATTGCCGGCTACAGCATCCTTAATGATGTCACCGCCAGAGATTTGCAAAGGGCGGACATCGAAGCAGGACGTCCCTGGTTTCGTTCGAAGAGTTTCGACACATTTTGCCCGTTCGGACCGTTCCTTGTCCCCGGCGAGGCCATAAAGAATTATCGGAATTTGGAGTTGGAGGTTAAAGTCAATGACGAGCGCAAACAACACACTTCGCTGTCTCAAATGATCTTTGGGATAGAAGAGATTGTTGCCTACATTTCCAAACATTGCACGCTTCAGCCCGGCGATGTCATTGCAACAGGAACACCTTCAGGCGTCGATCAACTTAACTCCGGAGATGTGGTCAAGTGTCACTTGTCTGAAATCGGCGTGTTAAGAAATCCGGTCGGGCAGTAACGAAAAAGCATAGCATTTGAATATATTTCATAAGTAACTTTTGAATTTGAATAATTTGAGGAGGGTAGCATGGAAGTATGGTTGAAACGAGTATCGTTTAGTTTGTTCCTGAGTATGTTGTTTGCAACTCTGGTCTTTGGGACGAACGAAACCGAACCAGAGAAAAAAGTGGTCATCAAGTTTGATCCGGAAGCATCAGTGGCCCAGGTAGATTCATTGACAAATTCGCTTGGGTTGACGAGAGTAAAGTCGATCGAAGAAATCGGTGTGGACGTATTCGAAATTTTGTCCCATTATTCCGTCAACGAAGTGGTTCAAGTGTGCAGCAACATGCCCTATGTTGTTTATGCGGAACCTACCGCCGCCGCCCGAGCCTTTTACATTGAAGAACCGACGCCCGAAAGCAATCCCGAACCTCGTCCGCAGGCGCCAGCGGAGGTAGCAGAGCATGTGCCTGGCGAAGTCATCGTCAAATTTAAAAGCACCGTTTCCCAGCAGACAGCCACAAACATTCTTTCTCGGGTCGGAATTCAAATCGCTAAAAGATTCGATGAGATTGGGGTGTTGAAATGTGACTTTGGCGGACCGGAATCGGTGCTGAAAATCGTGGAGGAATGCAACGCGGACCCGAACATCGAATATGCTGAACCGAATTATATTTACCGCAGATTCGTGATCCCCAATGATTCCCGCTTTTCCTCACTATTCGGAATGACAATCACCGACGCCCCCGAAGCCTGGGATAAGCAAACCGGTAGCAAATCGGTGATAGTGGGAGTCATCGATACCGGTATCGATACCGACCATGAGGACCTCGTGGCCAATCTTTGGAGCAACCCCGGCGAAACCGGCGACGGCAAAGAAAACAACGAGATTGACGATGACAACAACGGGTTCGTAGACGATTTTCGCGGCTGGGATTTCATCAACAACGACAACGACCCGTTCGATGATAACCAACACGGCACACATGTTTCCGGCACGATTGGAGCTGAGGGCAACAATGAAATCGGCGTAGTTGGCGTCAATTGGTCTGTGTCCATCATGCCCCTGAAATTCCTTGGCCGCGACGGCAGCGGGACAACCGACGATGCCGTGGAAGCCATTGTTTACGGCACAAATAACGGGGCGAAAGTCTTAAGCAACAGTTGGGGAGGCGGTGGACGCTCGCAGGCCCTTGAGGATGCCATTCAATTTGCAAACGATAACGGCGTTTTGTTTGTCGCAGCAGCCGGAAATGAATTTAGCAACAACGATCAATTCCCCACGTTTCCGGCAAATTACGAAGTTCCCAATGTCGTTTCCGTTGCCGCAAGCACGAGCGGAGATGACCTGGCGGGCTTTTCTAATTTCGGCAAAAGGACAGTGCATTTAGCCGCGCCCGGAAGCAACATCGTGAGTACGGTTCCGCGAGATCTTTATGCCTCCTTGAGCGGCACCTCCATGGCCACGCCGCACGTGAGCGGTGCAGCGGCTCTGGTCTGGGCGGAGTATCCGAATCTAACCATGAGGCAGGTGAAGACTCGCTTGCTTGGCTCTGTAGACAGGAATCCCGATTTTGCGGACGAAGTTATCACCGGCGGTCGATTGAATGTGAATAACGCCATCTCAACGAATCCGGTCATCAACACCACGCGGCTGGAAAACACCCTGGATGAAACCGGACCGTACGTTGTGGAAGCGGATATCGTGGACGACGGAAGCGTCCAGAATGCGACCCTGACATATCAAATAATGGGGCAGGAGGCAGTGAGCGCGGCCATGTCTTCTCAAGGAGATGACCGCTACACGGGAGATATTCCCGGGCAGCCACTGGGCACCACGATTGTGTATTTTGTTTCCGCGGAAGACAACCAAGGCAATGAAACACGCGACAGCAATTTCACGTTTGCCATCGCCGAACCCGAGGATGACGGCTGTGGCTGTGGCCGACCCGCTATTGACGTAGCTATTGAGGATGCAAATTTGAAAAGCACGGTCAACACTGTAGCGAATGCGTGCTTTTTCTTGCTTCCGTTTGTTGCTATAAAATTTCATGCGGCCCGCAGAAGAAAGAAAAATGGGTAAAAGATAATTCCAATGTTCTTCTGCTTAAGCCTTCAGTCGGATTTGGATCAGGCTGAGGGCTTTTTGATTTTTAGGTTGCGTTTTTTTGTGAAAGATGTAATTTAATAACATGAGAATTCAGCTTGTAAAAGGAGTCGGAAAGATGTCTGAGAACAATGACCCAAAGCCATATTTGCATCGGATAAAAGATTGGAAAATCCGCAACATGGTAAACCGTTATTTGGAAGCGCGGGAGCAGTTTGTCGCCTGCCGAAGAATGCTTCGAAATGATTTGTTTATTTCATTCGAAAAAATGCGTGAAATATGTGATATTTTATATACCATCAAGGAAGATCACCACCTCCTTTTCAAACGCCTCATCGATCCCCAGAAACATAAATTTGAGAAAGCGCACAAGTTCATGCCAGACAAGGTTGAAACGGAATTCATGAACAACATTGGGTTGCTATTCCATAAAGTGATGGTGACACGGGAACTTAAATATGTGATGGAGCATTACGTCGAGCAGAGTGATGTCTTTCAAAAGAACATGGATAATTTGCAATTTCATTTGCGCAAAATCGACGAGCTTTTTGATGAAGGAATTGACATCCTGAAATGCTTGACCGGGCGATACAAAGATAACATCCTGCTGCTCACGCTTTTGCTCGAAGATCCGGCGAGAACCAAGAAACATTTTGGCCAGAATGCGGTTGAGCTGCTCGAGCAGTTCGTCGATGGCCGGGGGCTAGATGAGGTGTACTATTCCGTGGGCAAGTTCTACGCAAGAAACGGGTGGAACGAGAAAGCCAAGAACACGTTAGAAGAGGCGCTCAAGAGAAATCCACAGCACAAAAAGGCGCAGAAACAGCTCGCAGAGATTTCGTAGTCAGGTAAACCCGGATTCGGAAAACTTGAACGGTTGCGGGAGTTACTCATCATAGGTTTCATCTCTCTAGGTTACAAGGGAATAAGGAGATAAGGAAATACCACGGCACACGAACCTCTATACCCTATCCCTCACAAGGTATCATTCGGTCTTTTTAGAAATCATTGCAACAAATATATCGGACAAAAACGTTTATGTATCTCCATTGCTTTTAGGGTATTCTTTAAATAATTTTGAAATAGTGCTTCGGAATTCAGACGGCAAGAGATTCCCGTATATGGGCGTCCGTGATTTTGCCTATATTGGGGAAGGCTACAAAGGTGATTTGGTGAGACCTACCGATAAAATCATCTTGGTAAAGGATCTCTTAGAAATATTTGAGGAATGGGACGATCCTTATCATACCGTCAGACTTTATCTCCCCGTGGGGAGTTTCCGTAGAAGCAATTTATCATACGAACGTAAAAGCCTTTGTTGGAAAAAACAGCTCGCTTGAAGATGAGAAGACGGTTCGTTCTGACATGTTGAAATTTTCAGTCGTAGAGCCTTCCGGGATAGAATTACAAGGTCATAAAGAGTTACTGGAATTAAGAGCAAAGTATAGAGAAGCATACAATCCGCAATACCATAATGAATTTCAGAATTACATCAGACGATATCCCACTAGTGTGTACCTACCTGTTGTTTATAATGATCTTACTTATATATATACAACGAACGTCGGATTTTCTGAACAGAGAAAAAAGTTAATCGACGATGGCGTAAATCGTTTTAAAGATTCGATGTACGCTTATGAGTTCGTCCACGTTTTCGCACATACAAAATATCACCATCGCAAGGAGTCTAAAAGTCATGAAACATGTTTAGCCAAAGAAGTGAGAAGAAAGTACCCGCAAAGTAAAATAGATTTTTATCTGCAAGCTCAGATTAAGAAATAAGCAAACATAGGGAGGCGTGAATACGAATGAAACGAATATTAAATTGCGGCATGTTGATTTTTTTAATGGGGTCCATTTTGATTTCTGCACGGTTACAAGCACAAGTTCCCAGTCTCCGTGATCTCAGAGACCACCGTACCCCCGAGAATGAGGCCGTCTCCATAGCCATGATCCTCGATGAAATGAGCTCTGACCATCAGTCGATTAGATAATTACTTCTCCCTTGCGATTCACCTTTTCACCAAATCAGCCCGCCTGCTGTGTTTCCTGCTCTTTTGTTGGTATTAAAAGTATCTCTTGTCTAAGCCTTCAAAGATAGATGGTGACTTGATTTTTAAGCATAATATTGATACTATGCAAATATGAACTTTAAATGTGTCGTCATCCACTACGGCGAAATTGCCCTCAAAGGTAAGAATCGCAACTATTTTGAAAAGAAGCTGAAGGACAATATCAAGAAGGCCTTGCATGGAATCCCTATTGAAAGATTGGAGCGCTTGCGAGGCCGATTTGTCCTCCATCTCGACAACGAGGCCAATGAGGAAACCATCAAGTCGAGACTGGCCCATGTGTTTGGTATCACTTATTTCAGTTTTGGTCGTGCGGTTCCCAAGGAATTGGAGACAATCAAAGCTACGGCCTGGTCAACTTTAAAAGACCAGGAATTCGATTCTTTCAAGATCGACAGTCGCCGCGCGCAGAAAGAATTTCCTCTGAGTTCAATGGAGCTGAATAAGCAGGTCGGGGCGTATGTTCAAGAGAAGTGCGGCAAGCGAGTCGATCTTACGAATCCGGGCGCAACCTGTGTTATTGAAATTGCCGGACCGTATGCTCTGGTGTATGGGGAGCGAAATCCGGGACTACGAGGTCTGCCGGTCGGGGTCAGCGAACAAGCCGTGAGTCTGCTCTCGTCTGGAATCGATTCTCCCGTCGCCTCCTATTTAATGCTGAAACGGGGCGTGAATTTGAGCTACGTCCATTTTCACAGTCAGCCTTTTACAAACAAGGCATCCCAGGAAAATGCGGAAAAGTTGATCCGGGTATTGAATAGATACCAAATCCGGTCGAAAGTGTATTTCTTGCCATTTATTGACATTCAAAAAGAAATCATGGCCAACGCCCCGGTGGAGTTACGCGTGCTTTTGTATCGGCGTTACATGGTCCGTTTGGCCGAACGCGTTGCGAGGGCGGAAGAAGCGACGGCGTTGGTGACGGGTGAGAATGTCGGCCAGGTAGCGTCACAAACACTGAGCAATATTCGTGTGGTGGCCGAGGTGACCAACCTGCCCGTCCTCCGACCGCTGGCCGGGTTTGATAAAGAAGAGATCGTACACAAAGCTAGGGAGATCGGGACGTTCGAGATTTCGACAGAACCGTACGAGGATTGCTGTTCGCTGTTTGTGCCGCCAAACCCGGAGACCCGGTCGCACCCAAAAGCGTTACGTGAGGCCGAAGACCTGCTTGAGGTAGACGAATTGATGGAGAAAACGTTTGCAGAGGCTGAAATCAAAATTTTCGATTATCGGAAAGAACAGACGACGTGATGACTAAACACTTGAGAACCTGACTTTCACAAAATGGAGGGAAACATGCTCATTATTTCAATCAATCTCATTATCTTCGGAGTGGCCGGACTTGCGCTTTCGATTTATTTATTTTTAAATGTCGAGTCTCCCATTTTCAAGACCCAGGATGAAAAGCCGATCATCGGCACCGGATTGAGTTTTCAAACCATCCTGAACCTGATTTTCATCTATTTTATGGTGTTGCATTTTATGTTCATTCTGGTCGGGGTGAATTTTTTATTGACGTAATTCGTCCGATGGGTCTGATTTGCATCCTCTGACATGAACGGCTTTCGACTTCGCATTTTAATTTCTTTGTTTATCATCACCCCGTTGGGTTTTGCCAGCAAATTCTATTATGGCCCCCTGGCCTGGTGGGTGAACGATCATTTTGGTGGAATGCTGTACGAAGCGTTTTGGATTCTATTGATCGTACTCATTTGGCCGCATCTTTCGCCCTTTAAAGTCGCACTCGGCGTGTTTCTAACCACTTCTGTTCTCGAGTTTCTGCAATTGTGGCATCCGCCGCCATTAGAACTCATCCGAACGACATTTGTCGGCCAGACGCTCATCGGCACGACCTTTACCTGGTACGATTTTCCTTACTATTTTTTGGGGTCAGCTTTGTGTTGCTGGTGGATTCGATGGCTGGATCAAAGAATCGGTTAAGCGTCACCGTGAGATTCGGAGATTTTCTTAACGAAGCCCGTCACCGTCTGCACGAATTCGTCTATGGCGTCCACGTGCACCCAGTGGCCGGCATTGGCAATCGTCCTGCGTTCGGAATTTGGCAAATGTCGAGAGATCACGTTTTGGTGTTCGTCGATCCGGTGCTCAGATCGTTCGCCCCCCACGAACAGCGTCGGGCCTGTAAATTTTTCGTTTGCCGCTGGCTCAAAGCGTTCCTCGGCTTGCACGAAACGGTGCAGTTCCGGTAAATTACACTGCCAATCATACGTGCCATCTTTTTGACGTTTCAAATTTTGCAGCAGAAATTGTCGAACCGAGGGCTCCTTCACTCTTTCGAGCAACTGGTCGTCGGCGTCTTCTCTTCTTTTGACCTTTGCCAGTTCGACTGACTTCATCGCATCGAAGACGTCATCCATGGTATTCAAAAAAGCAACCGGCGCGATGTCCTCAACAATGAGTGCGTTTAGGCGCTTGGGGTGGTGAAAGGCGAATTTCATCGCTACCAGCCCACCCATCGAATGGCCTAACAGGAAGGTTGGTTTGAGCTCGAGTCGGTCGAGCAGCTCCAGGACATCGGCTTGCATCAATTGGATGCTATGCTTTGTGTGTGGTGATCGTCCGTGATTTCTGAGATCGGGAACGATGACATGAAAATGTTGACTCAATTCGCCTGCGACGGTATGCCAATTTCGGGATGAGCCTAGTATCCCGTGCAAAATCACGAGCTTTGTTTGGCCGTGTCCGTATTCACGATGATATAATTTCATTGTAATTCTATTCTTTCCTCTCGGGCTCTATGTTGACCAGAGTGGGTAAAGTAGCATGCACGAGAGTCGTGCACCAATGATTCACACTTCATGGATTTCGTAATGAAATGTATCTATTACTACAACGAAACTTTGATTTTTTTGCCACTTGATGCGTGATGATGGACTCGAATCCATTATTTTAATGGCAAAATAATTTAGGGCAAAATGATTACAAAAACTTATCAAAAGGTTTCGACTGTTGCAATCAGATACTTTCATCTATTTTTCGGCAGAATGATTTTCGGTCAAGATTCCAAGTGAAAGTTGGTCAAAATCATCAAAGTAAACATGACATTCAATCATTTTGACTCTAATCATTTTGACATATAAGCCTTTTTCTGAAAATACCTTTTCGAACCTTTCGCTGTAGTGATAATTCATTCCGGGAAAATGAGATATTGTGGCTTCACGCAATCAGTAAGCCAGATTCCATTTTCAGACAAATAAAACGTATGGCCGGCTCGATACATTTCTCCGGACAACACGGTCAGCACGACCGGCCGACCATGACGCTGGCCGACTTTCATCGCGGTGTCCACATCCTTCGACAAATGAACGTGACGGCGATTGCCTTTCAAAAGTCCTTTTTGCTTGATGGACTTCACAAACCTTTGCGTCGTTCCGTGGTAAAGTTGCTCCGGTGGCTTTCTCGGGCGTAACCCCAAATCCACGTCGATGGAATGGCCCTGATTTGCCCGAATCCAGCGTCCATTCTCGCTGAAAGAGAAACGCTTTTTGTCGTTGCGTTCCACAACTTCTTGAAGCAAGCATCGATTCAGCGGAACACCGGCTTTATTGGCAGCGGATAGGAGATCTTCTACCGAAACCCAGCCCTGAGGGTTCATCTCAAGGCCGATCGCCTTCGGGCGGTGTCTGAGGACGTAACTCAAAAACTTGCTAATCTTAACGATTTTTCTATCCATGTTCGGAATTTTTATTGTTCGATCTCAGTATGTGGATTCACTCCTGAACGTCGTAAATGTCCGGGGGTTGAATTCCTATCAAACGGAGCAACGTGTGCACCTGTCCGCGATGATGCAGCAGCTCCATATACGCGTAATTCAATGCGTCAATACCATAAGCCTGGGCTTCAAAATCCCCAAAATGAAAGGTCACTTGCTGGCTTACCTGCTCCTCGCCAAGTCCTGCGGCCGTCTCCCGAATCCACGCCCGAACTGACCTGGCGTGGGACAAAAGAGCATCTTTGGAACGAAGGGTTTTGATAGAGTCCGGCAGATCCTTACCATCCTCTTCATGGTATTTTCCAAATTTGACTCCGAGGATGGTGACTTGAAGCACGTTGTAAATGTGATGAATGAGTTCGCCAATCGTGCGTGCATCGGCAACCGGACGTTCTTGAAGACGATCGGCGGGAATCATGCCAATGGCCCGTTCCAGGGGAATGAGTGCCTGGTCTAAGCGCTCCATCTCGTATCGAGCAATCGGTAAGTATTCCAAAATGAGTTGCTCCTTTCTCCAGTAGCAGTCGTGAAGAACAGAATGTCCAATCCATTCTCACCAAAAGCCTTCGTGGACCTGCCTCGCCTCGTCTTCGAGAACAGGCCCGACGATTTCGACGAGGTGCTCTCCCTTTGAAAGAATCTCTCGAGACGTGAGGAAAAGTTTAGAGCCCTCCGGAGCGTCTCCCAGCATCTCGTACAATCGTTCTGCGCTGAGGCCGAACACGACCCGTTGGATGTTTCCCCAGTAGATGGCGCCACAGCACATCGGGCAAGGCTCCGTGCTGGTGTAAAGGGAGCATTCTGCGAGAAACTCGCGGTCGTATTGTTTGGAAGCCTGCCGCATGAGATTGGTTTCCGCGTGGCCCGTACAGTCGCTTTCGGTGACGACCGTGTTTTCGGCCTCGCACAAAATCTTATCATTTTCATCTACCAGCAAAGCGCCAAAGGGATGATTTCCTCTAACTCGTGATTTCCTGGCGAGTTCAAAGGCCTTTCGAAGAAATGTTTGGTCTCGTTCGTTCATTGTGCTAGCTCTTAACTTTCAGGTTGAGGCCCGTAAAGTAAATATGCGAGTCCAATTTTTCAAGAAAAACCGAAGAAGGGCCGTAAAACCTCGGTTATTGGTGGGTAAGAAGCAAGTGGTTTGCTTGTTTATTAAAAACCCCCTCTTAATCGCCCCTGCGACCGAGTTTCTTAAGAGCCCCCGCAACAAAAAATTGTTGCTTTACATGTCGGAAACGAGTGTTTATGGATGCACCGATTGTGTCAGTGCCACGGCGACACAGTCGCCGTACTCCAAAACAAAGCCAAATCGCTACGTTTTGGTAGATACAAAAATGCTCTTCACTGATCAGGTTAGCCGATTTTATCAATGATGGATTCGATTTCCGAACGCGTGAATGCTCGCAGCGTGTGTGATCGCACATTTCCTTGCTTTGCGAGTGACAGCAACGACGCTGAAACCGTTTCATCATCCGGTGCTTCCAGAATCAATACTCCGTCATGTTCACCGGATGTCCAATAAACATCCTTGACGGTGATGCCTGCCTTTTTTGCCGCTTCAGCAAAAGCATCGGCACGTTTTGTGGTGTCTTTGATTTTCTGAACACCCTGCTCAGTAAAATCAAGGAGTATAATATAAGTTGGCATGGTTTCCTCCTTTCGCCAATTTAACAATCACGCCTATTTATTTAAGCAAAAGCATGCGTTTTGTGTCTTTAAATTCGCCCGCTGTGACTTGATAGAAATAAATGCCCGACGACATCGCTCTCCCGGCATCGTCTTTTCCATCCCATTTTATTCGATGCAAGCCGGCCGTTTGCGAGGCGTTTAGCAACGTCCGAACGATTTTGCCAATCTGGTTGTAAATGGTGATCTTGACAGGGCTTTGCTCGGCAAGCTGATATGAAATGGTCGTCTCGGGATTGAATGGATTCGGATAATTTCCCAGGAGGGCAAAACCGGCGGAAATGCCTGCAGCACCGGAACTTACACTGGTCGGATTTGAGTCGAATGCAAACACAAATAGACCCAAATCCTGGTCGCTGACAAACACGTGTCCGGAGCGGGTAAACGGATAGGCCCCAAACGCACCTCCAAACGATTCTCCTGAGATATTCGAAGTGTCGTACTCGTCAACTAACCGCGGTCTGCGAGGATTAGAAATATCGAATACTCGAAATCCGGCCGTATAGTAAGAGGTGAACGCAAAATCTCCCACGATGAACAGGTTGTGAACAATGGCCATCGGATCGGCGATTTCGGCCACCTTTTCGGGGTTTTCAAGATCGCGGATATCCCACACCGTAATGTCCGGAGTCGGATGACGGGCGCCTTCATCGCAAATAAATAAGAAGTTGCCGCCTTCGGTTGGCCAACCGCTGTGATGAACGCGTATCGCCAGATCATCTATCGAGCCCTTGATTTCAGGAGTGGTTGGATCGCTTACGTCAAAGATGACGGTTCCTTGATTACCATGAAAGGCATACAGTCGAGTGCCGACCACGGTCGCATCATGGCAACCGCTAAAGGGGTCTTCCCAGAGGAGTTCCGGCTGAGCAGGGTTGCGTCGCAGGTCATAAATCCGCAAGCCAGGACATTCCAAATACATGATCCCTCTTGCATCGATAAAGATGTTATGAGCTGACGGCATGGAGCCAACGACTTTCGGGTGGCTTAGGTCAGAGATGTCCACAATGCTCCCCATGCCTGGGCCAGTGCCACTAACTGTATAGAGATAATTTCTCCAGACTTTCACGTCGAAGCCAGGCACCGAGTTGAAGCGGATGAGCTCTTCGGGTGCCGACGGGTCGCTTACGTCCACAATGACGACGCCGGAGTTGGGTGGCTGCGTAAATAATCCGAATCCAATAATGGCGTATTCCTTTTCCGTATCCGGATCGAAATATCCCCAAATATCCGTGACGCCACCCACCACCGGAACCCGACCGACCAGAGCAATGGAACCCTCGTTCTCAACGGGATTTTGCCCGATTTCCAACCTATAAATTGGCTCTGAATTTTGGGCAAATGTTGGCTTCAACAGCAGTGCCGTGACTGCAAACGCTAAGACACATTTGGTAAGCTTCATCTTAAATCCTGAATTCACTATTCGTTTCCTGTCTGAACGGAGAGCGATTTAATGTAGCAATTTTAGCGAGGACTTCCAACGATTTAGTTACAATATTTAAGAATTTGCTATTCCAATTGCTTGCTATTCGCACGAATGTTTACTAAATTGGTCATTCACTATGGACATATCTTTTGGACACAGATTGACGCTGAAGAACGCAGATTTTAAGGGTATTATTGTAATAATTATGATCTTGAATCCACAATGTTTTAATGTCAAAATGATTAGAAAAACTTACCAAAAGGTCTCAACTATTGAACCCCCCTCGCCTTATCTAATCTTCGTCAAAATGACATCCAATCATTTTGACCTGAATCATTTTGACATATAAGATTCTTTCTGTCAATACCCTGTCAAAACTTTCGTGTTAGAATCAGCGAAAAAGCCGAAAATCAGAGTAAATCAGTTTAAAACTGCGTCCAAAAAACCGTTGCTTTAAAAACTGTCGAGCAGTGGAACGTTGTTAATTCGAAACATCTGAGGAAATATGGAAATCCCTCTTCTAAAAGACATTGTCATCATCTTCGGACTTTCGATTGTGGTGC
>JABAHS010110465.1_pt4 | contig 13485 bp, 14 predicted proteins | sample 7062111 | NCBI WGS metagenome assembly JABAHS01 (sample SAMN14534600, study PRJNA622989) | marine sediment metagenome | biome: marine biome [ENVO:00000428]; feature: marine pelagic biome [ENVO:01000023]; material: deep marine sediment [ENVO:00002113]; isolation source: pool of 4 deep marine... | reverse complement strand
TAGGGTTTATTTTCTAAAAATCTAACTTAAAATATGGACCTATTATAGGGGGGAAGGTCAATATATTATAAAAGGCCCATCCAAGACCTAGAATACCTACTGACTGAAGGCTTTGGTACAGGTTGTCATATGTTGTAGTATTAAGATTATTTTCTCTGTGTTTGAATTGAAATAGAGGGAAAATATGGCGTCTTGCAATCATAAAGATTGTAAAAATAATGAGTACTGATAGGATGCCTATAAAATATGAGTAATTTAGCTTAATTATTACCATAAGCCATATAAGACATACAAACAGAGCCGTATACAGATAGTAAATAATAGGGTAGAGACTGCTGAGTATAACAGCTGGAAAACCAAACCTGTGTTTATTTTGTGCAAACATATAACTTAATGTTCTGAAGAATATTATAAAGAAAATATATTTAACGGAATTTTCAAGCATGAAGATAAAGACATTTAGTAAAATCTGACTATCGTAGAAATTAGCTGTGAGATTTGTGAGTAAGTGTGAAGCAGACGCAATTACTATAAGTACGTTTAATGCATAGACCCACCATTTGTTTTCGCTAATTGTGGGTATGTGTTTTGAGTATTTAATCAGGATAAGTCCAAAGTAAATGTAGATGAAAGAATTGAAGAATAAGAAGCTGACTTTTACATTCTGAAACTGAGAAGAGATAAAACTAAGCGATATGAAATACAGCAACGGAAACGATATTTCGGCCAAAAGATTATATAACATATCGGTTTTATCAACCGACTTTCTGGCCTCGAAGTAATTGCACAGCTCAGAACGAGCTATAAGTATCAAAACAAATACTATGCTGAGTATTATTGCTGTAATAGATTAAGAAAAAAAGTTGGATGAATACTGAGATAGTACCGACTTTATCAGTTGTGCTAACTGTTCTAAAAATAGCATTATGTTTTATGGTCTCAAATGAACGTTTTCGGGTTTGATATATATCTCTCTATTAAAGCTTTTATAGATTAATAATTCAAGAGGGTTTTTTAGAAATGATCAAAATGGTATTCGATATAAATAATATTATTTAAAGTTAATTCGACAACAGTGGTTTTAAATACTTGCCGGTATAAGATTTATCTATGGTTGTGATATGCTCAGGGGTTCCATAAGCAACCACATTTCCACCTTTATGCCCGCCCTCAGGCCCAAGGTCTATTATATAGTCTGCTGATTTTATTACGTCTAAATTGTGCTCAATCAGGATTACAGTATTTCCGGAGTCAACAAGTTTATTGAGAACTTTAAGAAGTCGGTTTATATCGTCAATATGAAGACCGACCGTGGGCTCATCAAGAATATATAAAATATTCTTGCCGTTTTTTCCCGAAAGCTCCTTTGCTATTTTTATTCTCTGCGCCTCACCTCCCGAGAGTGTCGCTGAGGACTGACCAAGCCGCAAATATCCGAGTCCTACATCAGACAAAACATTTAGTTTTTGGATTATCTTTGGTGTTTCTCGAAAAAACAATACTGCTTGATCTATAGTAAGCTGTAAAACCTCATCAATATTTTTCTTTTTATACTGTATGCCAAGTACCTCATCTTTAAACCTCTTACCTTTACATTCCTCACATGTTATATGTACGTCTGCCAAAAAAAGCATCTCGACAGTTTCCTGCCCTTCTCCCTCACATTTATCACACCTGCCACCTTGTACATTAAATGAGAAATGAGACGGCTTTAGTCCTTTGGATTTTGCTTTCCATGTGTCTGCAAAAAGTTTTCTTATATCATCATAAATTTTTAGATATGTTGCGGGGTTGGATCGTGAGCTCTTTCCGATAGGTTTTTGGTCTAGCAGATATATATTGGATATATGCTCTGTACCTTTAATAGACTTATAATTCCCAACCTTCTCAATGTCTGAATTAAATTTTCTTGCAAGGGCAGAGTATAAGATATCATTAAGTAAAGAGCTCTTTCCCGAGCCCGATACACCAGTAACGCAGATAAATGTGCCCAGAGGAAATGACACATCAATATTCTTTAAATTGTTTTCCTTTGCACCATAAATAGTTATATGTTTGCCATTTCCTTTTCTTCTTATTTTGGGAATCTCGATCTTTTTTTTGCCCAGATAGTATGATTTGGTTATGGACTCAAATGAATTCTTTGAAAATTTGGTTTTGCTTCCTTCAAATACAAGCTGGCCTCCATGTTCACCTGATTTTGGACCAAGCTCTACAATATAGTTAGAGGCTCTTATCATATCCATATCATGCTCTACCAGGATCACGGTGTTATTTCTTTGTGTAAGTTCCTTTATTATTGCTATGAGCTGATCGATATCTCTTTGATGGAGTCCTATGGAGGGTTCATCTAGTATATAAAGAGTTTCTGTAAGCCCTCCACCTAGCTGACAGGAAAGATTGACCCTCTGTGCTTCACCACCTGATAGTGTTTTTGCCAGCCGAGATAGAGTTAAATAATCAAGCCCGACTTTAAGCAGAAATCCCACTCTGGATTTAATCTGTTTTAGTATTTCAGATGCAACTTCTGATTCATAGTCTGAGAGTCCTAGCTTATTAATAAAAGTAGCTAACTCATCAGCAGGTATACTGGAAATTTCGGATATATTTTTTCCTGCAATCTTAAACCAAAGAGCCTCGGGCAATATCCTCGTGCCATTACACACACTGCAGGTATAAGCCGATCTGTATTTACTCAGGAAGACTCTTACATGCAGCTTATAGTTTTTACCTTCCAGTCTCTTAAAATATCCTCTAATTCCCCTGTAACCCTCTCCACCGTTAAAGATAAGTTCCTTCTGGTTATCGGATAAATGTTTATATGGAACATTCGTATTTATTCCTGATTTCTTTGCAAAGTGCATAAGCCTTGTTCTTGCATGATCGAGCGAGGGTTTTGTAAATGGTTCTATAGCTCCTTCATACAAGCTCTTGTCCGGATCTGGTATTACAAGATCGGGATCAAGGTCGAGTGTATTGCCAAACCCGCTGCACTCTCTGCATGCACCGGAGGGGCTGTTAAATGAAAACATTTGAGGAGTTGGTTCCGAAAACTCTTTTGTGCATTTTGGACACTGAAGCCTTTTTGTAAATCTTAATATACTGTCACTTCCAATATTAAATATCAGTTCATTGGATTGAATAAAACCAGATTCTATTGAGTCTATAAGCCTTGATTTATTATCATTATTTATTCTTAATCTATCCACCACTATTTCATCTTTATCGGTAAGTCCATCAAGCTCTTCAATATCATATAGCTGCCCATCCCGGAGTATTTTTGTAAATCCTTTTGAAAGTGGAATATCAGGGTTTATCAAATAGTCTTTTGTAGTTTTAATCGTTATGATTAACGCCTGGTCACAAAAATCTTTTAATACAAACTCTGCAATGCTCTGAGGTGAGTGTTTTTTAACTTCAATGTTGCAGTTCGGACAGATTAGACGGCCAATTTTTGCAAATAACAGGCGTAAGTAGTCATATATCTCTGTTATTGTTCCTACAGTGGAACGGGAGTTTTTTATAGAATTTCTTGACTCGACTGCAATTGCTGGTGGGATGCCTTTTATCTCGTCAATATCGGGTTTTTCAACGCGGTCTAAAAACTGCCTAGCATAGGTGGAAAGGCTCTCTATGTATCTTCTGAGTCCCTCTGTATATATTGTATCCAGAGCAAGTGAGGATTTGCCTGAACCGCTAAGACCAGTGACTACTGTAAATTTGTGAAGGGGGATATTTACATCTATGTTCTTAAGGTTATTTAGCCTAGCCCCTTTTACCTGAATGTACTTTTCCAATTTTTGTAATTTTACCTTAGATATATCATAAGATATCCATAAGCTCCGATAACTCTTTAATCTGAAAGGTATCCCTGTCGTCGATAATATTTATATCGCGGTAGTTTAGCCATATTACATCAATACCTGCATTTTTTGCACCCAGCACATCTGCTCCATATAAATCACCCACATGCAGGCATTCTTTGTGTTCCAATCCAAGCTTATCCAGTACATGTTCAAATATTCTGGGATCTGGCTTTACATATCCAATATTTGTAGAATCTGCGATAATATCAAAATACCTGTGAATATCCACGTCCTTACATTTTCTATTAGTATAGCCGTCATTATTTGAGATTACTCCAAGTATGTAGCCTTTTTGTTTAAGATATGTAAGAAGTTTTTGTGTGCCGGGCAGGGTATTTCTATAATATCGTCTTGGAGCTGTATTATTTCTTAAATTCTGTCTTACTTCATCCGGTTTATCTTCAATTTCTAATGACTTGCAAAGAAGAGGAAAAAACCACAAGTTATATTCTTCTGAATTCATGCTGCCGTGTGATTTTTGTTTTTTAGATATCTCAAAATCCGCTTTTAAATATGCAAATAAAAAGTCCCTGTCTGAAATATCATATCCCGCCCTTCTAAAAGCTTTTGCAATCCTGAAGATATATGGCGGATCGGTAGATGCGAGTGTGTCTCCAAAATCAAAAAATATCGCTTTTTTTGTATTCTTTATCAAAATATTAATCCTTGTATGTCTGGTTAAAAAGCTGATTCTATACCATATAGAATATGAATCAATCGTAATTAATCAATATCCGCTGTTATTATTTTAAATACCATTTGTAGTATACTCTGCTACAATTATATACAATTTATGACATATTCCTTGCTTAAACACCAGTAGTTAGATAACATTTCAATAATTTTTTTGGAGGTTTTATCATTAATGCAATCTATATTAGATACAGATCCTGAAATCTACGATGTTATTAAATCTGAAATTGCAAGACAGGAATGGAAACTTGAACTCATAGCTTCAGAAAACTATGTAAGCAGAGCCGTTATGGAGGCTTTGGGAACAGTGCTTACCAACAAATACGCAGAGGGTCTTCCGGGCAAAAGATACTATGGTGGATGTGAGTTTGTCGATGTAGCAGAAACTCTTGCCATAGAGAGGGCAAAAAAGCTTTTTGGGGCGCATGCAGTAAATGTTCAGCCTCATTCCGGAGCACAGGCCAATATGGCAGTATATTTTGCAGCCGTCCAACCTGGAGATACGGTACTTGGAATGAACCTTGCCCACGGCGGTCATCTTACTCATGGAAGCCCTGTAAACTTTTCGGGCAGACTCTATAATATAGTTGCCTACGGGGTTAAAAAAGAGGATTCATTAATTGACTATGATGAAGTAAGAAGCCTTGCAAAGGAGCACAATCCAAAACTCATAGTAGTTGGTTGGAGCGCTTATCCAAGGAAAATTGATTTTAAAGTGTTTAGAGAAATAGCAGATGAAGTGGGAGCGCTTCTAATGGCAGATATAGCCCATCCTTCCGGTCTTGTGGCTACTGGTCTTTATCCTAACCCTGTACCTCATTGTCACTTTGTAACGACAACAACCCATAAAACTCTAAGGGGTCCAAGGGGAGGTATGGTCATGACTGATGAAAAGCATGCCAAGGTTATTAACAGCAGGGTTTTTCCCGGCACTCAGGGAGGGCCGTTAATGCATGTGATTGCTGCAAAGGCCGTTGCATTTTTTGAAGCCCTGCAGCCGGAGTTTAAAGATTATCAAAAACAGATTGTAAAAAATGCTCAGACCATGGCCGAGAGGCTTCAGGAACACGGGTTTAATATTCTTACAGGCGGCACGGATACTCACCTTGTGCTTGTTGATCTTACAAATAAAGAGCTTACAGGAAAAGAAACAGAGGAAGCACTCGAAAAAGCTGGTATTACAGTAAACAAAAATGCTGTGCCTTTTGATNNTAAGAATAGGTACTCCTGCTATTACCACAAGAGGAATGAAAGAAAGCGAGATGATTACTATTTCGGACATGATAGCAAGTGCTGTTGAAAACAGAGACAACGAAGGCGAGCTTAAGAACATTGAGGGACAGGTCAAAGAGCTTTGCACGGGCTTTCCCATATACAAGGAGCTTCTTTAACAAATGAAATGTCCATATTGCAGTGATCTGGAAAATAAGGTGATGGATTCACGTCTTACAAATGACGGTCTTGCCGTAAGACGCAGAAGGGAGTGTCTTGAGTGTAACAAGAGGTTTACCACTTACGAGAGAGTTGAAGAAGTAAATTTTCTCGTGGTTAAAAAGGACGGCAGCAAAGAGGTTTTTGATAAGAGTAAACTTATACATGGAATGCTAAAGGCCTGTGAAAAAAGACCCATAAGCGTAGACACTATTGAGGGTTTTATAAATAATCTAGAGCGTGAGTTTCAAGAACGTGGTGATAAGGAAATAAGCAGTACAGAAATTGGAGAGAAAGTGATAAGAAAGTTATATGAGGTTGATGAGGTTGCTTATGTGCGCTTTGCTTCGGTCTACAGGTCATTTAAAGACGTAAACCAGTTTATGGATGAGCTTAAGGACCTTCTAAAAGATAAAGACGGCGGCGAGTCCGATACTTAAATATTTTTTATGCTTATAGATTCCCATGCCCATCTGGGCTCTTTAGAAAATATCGATCAGGCTGTGCAAAATGCGCTTGATAATTCTGNNAGAGTTTATAGATAAATATCCAGGAGTATATGGAGCTGTTGGTATTCATCCTCATGCAGCAAAGACTTACACACCTGAGGTATTTTCTGAGATATCTGAATTAACCGGTACGGAAAAGATAATCGCAGTGGGAGAGACCGGGCTTGATTATTTTTATGATTTTTCTCCAAGAGACATTCAAAAGGAATCTCTTCAAAAGCATATTGATCTCAGTATTGAAACGGGTCTTCCAATTGTACTTCATGTAAGGGACTGTGAAGACGACATGAAGGCCATGCTCAAGGATAATGCCTGTGATGAACTTAAGGGAGTGATACACTGTTTTACAGGAGATTATGAATCAGCCAAACTGTACATAGAGTTTGGATTCTATATTTCATTTTCAGGAATTCTTACATTCAAAAGATCTGAAGAACTGAGAGAAGTAGCAAAGAAATTGCCTCTTGATAAGCTTCTTGTAGAAACCGATTCACCTTACCTTGCCCCGGTACCTTACAGGGGGAAAAAAAATGAGCCAGCCTATGTAAAGCATGTAGCAGAGACACTGGCTGCGGTAAGAGATAAGTCATTTGATGAAATATCAGAAATAACTACAAACAATTGTAGAGAACTGTTTAAAATTTCATAAGTTTAATAACTTCTTTATTTCTCTTTAATTCACTTTATTATTCTACCTATGCAGGATGTATATAAGCCAACTGTGGGCATTACAATGGGTGATCCAAATGGTATAGGCCCGGAGATTATAATAAAAGCCCTTTGCTGTGCCGAGGTGCAGAGCATTTGCCGTCCTATTGTTTATGGAAGTAAGGATGTTCTAGATAAGGCAAAAAATATAGTTGCAATGGACGCAGTATATCAAATGGAACAATGCGGTGATTTTGTTCTGGATAATCTTAATCCCGGGAAAGTGAGTAAAGAATCCGGCGAAATTTCTCTTGTATGCATTGAAATTGCAGTTACTCATATTAAAGAGAGTAAGATCGATTGTATTGTAACTGCACCAATTACTAAAGAATCAATTCATCTTGCCGGCTCAAAATTTCCCGGCCATACCGAAATGCTTGCTGAGCTTAGCGGAGCCGCTCACTTTGCCATGATGTTCGAAGGGGATAAATTCAAGGTTGTTCTTGCAACCATTCATGAAGCGCTCAAAGACGTTGCAGGCCTTCTTAGTAAAGATGATCTTTTTTACAAATTAGTAATGGCAAACGATGCTCTTAAAAACTATTTTGGAATAGAGAGGCCAAGGATTGCAGTATGCGGTCTTAACCCTCATGCAGGTGAGGCTGGCGCTTTTGGAACAGAAGAACAGGATATTATTATTCCTGCAATAGACAGGGCAAGGTTAAGTGGGATGGATATTGACGGCCCATTACCTGCNNATTGTAGTTGCTATGTATCATGATCAGGGGCTTATTCCCTTTAAGATGCTTAACTTCGAAAAAGGGGTAAATGTGACAATTGGGCTTCCTTTTATTAGAACATCTCCTGATCACGGTACTGCTTTCGATATAGCTTGGAAGGCAAGTGCAAACCCCTCAAGTATGATAGAAGCCATTAAGGTGGCGGTTAATATGTACCATAATTTCAGACGCCAATAGTCTTATTTCTTATTCTGTTATATAATTCATGATTTATTAATCACATGGTATAAAAAAATGAATGCAGCACTTATAGCTATAATTGTATTAACTCTATATTTTTTAGGATATAGATATTATTCCCATTTTATAGCAAAAAAAATATTCAGGCTTTCTGATGATGAAGTAACACCCGCACATGAGCTAAAAGACGGAGTAGACTATGTGCCGAGCAATAAGCACGTACTCTTTGGGCACCATTTTGCATCTATAGCCGGAGCAGCTCCAATAATAGGACCTGCGATTGCGGTTTTCTGGGGTTGGGTACCTGCAATTATCTGGGTTTGCCTTGGAACTATATTTATGGGGGCGGTGCATGACTTCAGCGCACTTGTCGTTTCAGCAAGAAACAAGGGCAGGTCTGTGGGTGATCTTGCAGGTATTTTAGTAAACCCGCGTGCAAGGACACTCTTTCTGCTTATAGTTTATTTTCTCATCTTTTTTGTAATTGCCGTATTTGCTTTTGCAATAGCTGTGCTATTTACGAAGTTTCCCACAAGCGTGCTACCCGTTAATTTCCAGATAGTGGTTGCTGTAGCTATAGGATTTCTTTTCTATATAAGGGGAGTACCAATACTCATCCCGTCCATAATAGCACTTATATCCCTGTATTTCATGATCTGGCTAGGAACTAGCGTCCCCATTACAATTCCCGCAGTGATGGGGTCTCAAGTTGTTACATGGATACTTATACTAATGGTCTACTCTTTTGTAGCTTCTATTCTTCCCGTGTGGACACTACTTCAACCAAGAGACTATATTAACAGCCACCAGCTCATTGTAGGACTTGGAATATTAATACTCGGTCTGTTTATTGCACATCCTGAGATGCAGGCCCCGGCATTTAATTCAAATGCGGAGGGTGGAATCCCAATATTTCCATTCATTTTTGTAACTATAGCATGCGGAGCAATAAGCGGATTTCATGGATTGGTATCTAGTGGTACAACTTCTAAACAGCTAAACAGGATGACCGATGCAAGGCAGATAGGCTACGGTGGCATGATAGGTGAAGGAACTCTTGCCATGATAGCTACTCTTGCAGTTGCAGCAGGTATACAGAGATCTGACTGGCTTGTTCATTATGATTCCTGGCAGTCGGCCTCCAGTGGAGGTATATCAAATTTTGTTATTGGTTCGAGCAGCTTTTTAAAAGCTATTCATATTCCCGAGCTATTCGGAACTACATTAATCAGTGTCATTGTGATAAGTTTTGCAGCAACTTCCCTTGATACGGCTACAAGGATACAGAGACTAATTTTGGGTGAATTAGGAACTGCTTATAAAATAGAGCCTCTAAAAAATAGATACGTGGGAGCACTACTTGCGGTTGTTCCGGCTCTCTTACTTGCACTATTAGCACAAGCACCTGGTAAAGGCCCGGGCTCAGGAGGGTTTTTATTATGGCCGCTATTTGGTGCTACGAATCAGCTTGTAGGGGGGCTTACTCTCCTAGTAGCGAGCATCTATCTCTGGAAAACTGGAAGACCAGTTATTTATACACTCGTACCTATGGTTTTTCTAATACTTATTACTATAGGATCTATGATTTTAAATTTTCAGGCATTTGTTAATAATCCACTTTTACTTGTACTCTCCGCTATAGTTCTGGCTCTTGCGGTATGGCTTCTACTGGAAGCATTTATAGTGTACAAGAAATCCAGAAATAAGGGTCCTACTTAACTGAGAGATTAATTATATTCAGTTGTATGCTTATAAAACTCAGGCAGAATTTCTCCCGATTTTCCTCTAAGTGAAATATCATACATGCCGGTGCCAGGTGTTGCATCGAGGTTGATCTCAATCACTTTCTTTCCAGACCTCATTGCCATAAGCCCCATTGACGCGGCGGGTTCAACTACACCAGATGTTCCAATGATAAGCATCACATCACACTTATCTATTGCTACAACGCATGCGTCTATTGCAGACATGGGTATAATCTCACCAAACCATACAACATTTGGTCTTGTCATCTCACCGCATTTTTCACATGATGGAGGGATCTGTTTCAAAGGAACTTCATAGTCATGATAGATATGGCCGCACTTTGTGCATCTCATCTGCCATATATTGCCATGCATCTCAATCATGCTTTTGTTTCCGGCTTTTTTGTGAAGGCCATCTATATTTTGAGTAATGAGCGTAAACCCCTCTTTTTTATTTTCTAGCTCAACGAGAGCAAAATGGCCAGGATTAGGTTCTGCTTCTATAATCGTCTGTCTTCTAAGGTCGTACCACTCCCATACAAACTGCGGGTCTTTTGCAAATGCCTCTGGTGTGGCAATGTCCTCGGGTCTGTGCTCTTTCCATAGTCCCCCTTCATCCCTGAATGTTGGAATGCCGCTCTCTGCTGAAATACCAGCACCAGTGAGGATTGCTAAATTGTTTGCATTTTCAACTAACTCAATAGCTTTATCTAAGTTCTCATTATCCATATTATAAAATGTTTATAAAGCTCAAAGATTGATGTTAGAATTATAGTATATATACCGATCTCACCTAAAACAAACGGAGATGTTAAATGGCAAAACTCAGAATCTCTACACTTGATAATGATACTGTATCTATTAACGAAGATGTCTTAGATAAATTTACTTCAGGTCTAAGAGGCGAAGTACTGTTAGGCAGTCATCCTGAATATGAAGAAGTAAGAAGAATATGGAACGGGATGATAAATAAAAAGCCTGCTATCATAGTGAGGTGTATGGGTGTATCAGATGTTATTGATTGTATAAACCTTGCAAGAGAAAATAACATTCTTATCTCGGTGAGAGGGGGTGGGCATAATGTTTCGGGCAATGCAGTTTGTGACGGGGGGCTTATGATTGATCTGTCACTCATGAATTCTGTACGGGTCGATCCAAACAAGAAAACCGCAAATGTTTCTCCCGGATGCTGCCTTGGAGAGGTGGATCACGAAACTCAGAAATTTGGACTTATTGTACCAGCGGGGATTGTGACAACTACAGGAGCCGCGGGTCTTACGCTTGGCGGCGGCTTTGGATGGACTTCAAGAAAATATGGCCTTACGTGTGATAATGTGATCTCATATGATGTAGTAACTGCAAATGGGCAATTTGTTAAAGCCAGCAAAGAAGAAAATTCTGAACTCTTCTGGGGGCTCAGGGGAGGCGGAGGAAATTTTGGGATAGTTACTAATTTTGAGTACAGGCTTCATAAATTTGGCCCTGAAGTTGTTGCGGGGCTTTGTTTCTTTCCCTTTGAATATGCAAGGGATGTGCTGAATTTTTATAGAGAATACTCCGAAGAAGTTCCCGATGAAGTAACTATGATTTGTGTGCTGAGATGTGTTCCCGATGCTCCAATCTTTGCTAAATCCGAGATTGGAAAACCAATGGTTGCGCTTGGGTTTTGTTATTCAGGTCCGGTTGAGGAGGGCATGGAGTATGCAAAACCTATTGGTGAGATTGCAAAACCATATGCAAATGGAATTAAACCAATGATATTTAGGGACTTACAAAGCATGCTCGATGCCGGTCAGCCAAAAGGGAAGAAATATTACTGGAAGGCAGAAAACCTGAGACCACTAACAGGTGACTGCATAGATACGCTTATTGAGAATGTCTCGAACATAACTTCTCCGACAACACTAGTGCCCCTATTTCAGATGAGAGGAGCAATCAGTGATGTGGGTGAAGATGATACGGCTTACAGTCACAGGGATGCTGCCATCGCGCTTAACATTAACGCCTCATGGGACGATCCCAGAGAAGAAAAGACCCACATTGAATGGACAAGAAATTTCTGGAAGGCCTTGCAGTCTTATTCCACAGGCGGAGGCTATATTAACTTTCAAAGCAATGATGAGGGACAGGATAGGGTGCAGTCCACTTATGGATCAAAAAAATTACAAAGACTTACAGCTCTTAAGAAGAAATATGATCCGGATAATCTGTTTAGACTAAATCAAAATATTAAGCCGGCAAAATGACGCACGGTTAAAACTTTAGTTGTGTCTGCTTATGTTTAATACCATAGTATAGTTTAAGTCGTACGACCTCAAAATTGCCACATTTCGAATAAAAATGGCCATATACTTTAAACAACTTTAATGAGGTTAGAGTATATGCTTTCCAATCTAAGCAGGGAGTTTAAAAATAGAATAGGTTTAAAAAAAGCGATCATAGTAATATGCATTGCTCTTGTCGTGTTTATAATATTTTTAAGTCCCGTAGCTTCTACCGATACAAGAAAAACAAGCTCCCTGCAAAATATCGACTGGGGGTTGTCTCCACAACAAGTCGAATATCTTACTAAAGATTATTCAAAAGGTGCCTAGTATTCAGAAAATGGCTCAAGTACAGTTCTTACACAATGGGAAAGAATAACTAGTAGTGATCTGGGTTCGAAATCTCTTGTTGAGTATACTTTTGTAAATAAAAAACTAAAAGCCGTTAAAATTACAAAGACCATAAAATACTGGCCAGATTATTTTTTGGATCAGCTGCTAAGAGAAACAGTTGCGATGTATGAAATAAATTCTGTTTTTGATACGCTTTTTGATGGAAAGAAGTATTTTTCAGAAAATCCTAATGAGCAAAAACTTATATATTTGGGTTATGATGAATTAAAGAAGCCCGAATACGCCTATGTGGAGCTTGTATCCAAGCACACACTGTAAAAGTTTAACTTTTATTCCTCTATTCTTGTAAAAAATAATATTTGAAATAATATTATTGACGCCTGTTACTATCTTATCCTATAATTATAGTTATATAACATATTTGGGAGTAATTAATGCTTACATTAGCAGAAGATATTTTATTGTTACTACTCGATGATGAATCGGGAGAGCTTGCAAACATAGACCTTATGACGCTTAACTATGCCATGGCAGGCGCAGTGCTTATGGATCTTGGACTAAGAAACAGAATTGATAATGATCTTGAAAAACTAATAGTAGCCGATTCTACTCCTACAGGTATTGCAATGCTCGATAAATACCTGCAAAAGATTAACAGTGAAAACAATGATAACAATACACGCTACTGGCTTACCGAGCTATCAAATTATGGTGAAGAAATAATGGACTCGGCTATTGAGATGCTTATTGATAAAAAAATTCTCAAAATGGAAGAAAAGAAGTTTTTATGGGTTATTGGTACCAGGGTCTATCCGATGATAGACGACAAAGAAGAAAAAGAGGTTAAAAAGAGAATTATAGATCTTCTCATGAGCGATGATATTCCATCTCCAAAGGACGTTGTATTAGTAAGTCTTATGGATACTTGCTCACTATTTACAACAATTCTCAGTGAAAAAGAAGTCGAAAGGCTTTCGGACAGAATTGAACTTATT
>JABAHS010015722.1_pt5 | contig 13497 bp, 13 predicted proteins | sample 7062111 | NCBI WGS metagenome assembly JABAHS01 (sample SAMN14534600, study PRJNA622989) | marine sediment metagenome | biome: marine biome [ENVO:00000428]; feature: marine pelagic biome [ENVO:01000023]; material: deep marine sediment [ENVO:00002113]; isolation source: pool of 4 deep marine... | reverse complement strand
CTTCCTGCTGATGGTGTATTTCGGGCCCGACAAAACTTACGAACTCCTCGGCAAGAACCCGACCCCGGAGCAGATCGCCGAGATCCGCTCGGAACTCGGCTACGACCGACCCTTTTTCGTTCGCTATAGCGAGTATCTCGGCGAACTGGCGACGCTCGATTTCGGCAATTCGGACACGACGGGCGAAAAGGTCTCGTCACTGCTCGCGCGTACTATCCCCGTTTCGCTCGCGCTGACGGCGCCGGGCTTCGTGCTCGGCAACCTCATCGGTGTTCTGCTCGCGCTGATCGCTGCCTTCTATCGATCGAGCTGGGTCGACAAGCTCATCATGGGCTCTGCGGTCGTCGGCATGAGCATCAGCTTCCTGATAGCAATCATCGCGTTCCAGATCATCTTTTCGTCAAATTACGGCCTCGGGTGGTTCCCCGTACGCGGATGGGACATGTCGACGTGGGGTAATTACTGGGCGTACGTGACCGTGCCCACGCTCGCGACAATATTCGTCGCGCTCGGTTACAACACGCGGTTCTATCGGGCTGTCATCGTCGAGGAAATGACGCGAGATCACGTCCGCACGGCCCGCGCTTTCGGCGTTCCGCCTGCCAAGCTCTTCTACAAGAATATTCTCAAGAACAGCCTCATACCGATCATCACGCGCATCATCTTCTCGATCCCTCTGGTCGTGATCTCGGGGAGCCTCCTGATCGAGAGTTATTTCGGTATTCCGGGTGTCGGCAAAGTCACCTATGAAGCCATCACCACGGGTGACCAGCCGGTGCTGAAGGCGGTGGTCGGCCTGACCGCCGTCCTGTTCGTGCTGGCGCAGCTTCTCACCGACGTCCTTTACAGGGCTGTCGATCCGAGGGTATCGCTGAAATGAGTGCCAACGTCGAAATTACGGAACCGGGCGTCAACGACACGCTGCAGAGCGAACGCCTCCTCGCAGAGCCCAAGGGACCGCCGGAGTCATTGTGGACGAAGGCGGCTTACAAGTTCCGGCGCGACCGCGCCGGCATGGCATCGCTCGCCGTCGTTATCGTCTACTTCATCGTCGCGGTTGGTGTCTGGCTGGGTATCTGGGCGACGGCGTGGGACGAGGTGACCGGGTCGAAGTGGCTCGGCGTTTCGGTCGATCACTGGTTCGGCACGAATATCATCGGGCAGGACATCTATGCCCGCGCGATCTACTCGACGGCGACGGCGTTCGAGGTCGGTCTCGTCGTCGCGGTTCTCTCGACCGCCATCGGCGCAATCCTCGGCGCGTTCGCCGGATTCTTCAGTGGTCGCTGGCTCGACGAGATCGTGGTCTGGCTGATGGGCGTGCTGGACTCGATCCCGTTCTATCTGCTGGTCGCGGCGATCGCCTTCGCGCTGGCCGGCAATCCCTACGCGATGCACATCGCGATGGTCTCGACGTTCTGGGTGACCACGGCCAGGCTCGTGCGCGGCGAGGTCATCAAGCTCAAGAGCTTCGAATTCGTCGAGGCCGCGCATGCCATCGGGGTGGCTGAGCCGGTGATCATCGTCCGGCACATCATCCCGAACACGTTCCACATCCTGCTCGTGCAGGCGACGATCACGTTCGTCGCGGCCATCAAGAGCGAAGTCATCCTGAGTTTCCTCGGCCTGGGCGTCAAGGACGGCATGAGCTGGGGCCTGATGATCGCTGAGAGCACGCAGGAAGTGCTCGCCGGGTTCTTCAACAATTTCATCGCCGCATCGGCGCTGATGTTCGGTCTTGTCATGGCGTTCAACATGTTCTCGGACGCCCTGCAGGACGCACTGGACCCGAGGAAGGTTTCATGAGCGGCGAGCCGCTCCTGTCGGTCCGTGACCTGGTCGTCGAGTTCGCCACCGAACAGGGACAGGTGCGCGCCGTCGACGGCGTCAGCTTCGACGTGCACAAGAACGAGACGGTTGGCCTCGTGGGAGAGTCCGGTTGCGGCAAAACTGTCACGGGGCTGTCGATCCTGCGGCTCATTCCGTCACCGCCCGGGCGGATCGTTTCGGGCCAGATACTCTTCGACGGTAAGGATCTCGCCCAGGCGACGGAGAGCGAGATGCGGGAGATTCGCGGGCGCGATATCTCGATGATCTTCCAGGAGCCGATGACAGCGCTCAATCCGGTATTTACGGTCGGCAATCAAATGACCGACGTGCTCCGGCGGCATCGCAGACTGACCCGGCGCCAGGCACGAGCCGACGCGATCGACATGCTGGACCGGGTCGGGATCCCGGTCCCCGCTAAGCGCATCGACGAGTACCCGCACCAGCTCTCGGGCGGTATGCGCCAGCGTGTGATGATCGCGATGGCACTGTCTTGCGACCCCAAGCTCCTTGTCGCCGACGAGCCGACGACTGCGCTCGACGTGACGACGCAGGCCCAGGTGCTCGAGCAGATCGTGAAGCTCCAGGACGAGTTTCACATGGCGGTTATCCTCGTGACACACGATCTCGGGGTCGTGGCGGAGACCTGCAATCGCTCGATCGTCATGTATTGCGGGAGTATCGTCGAGAACGCACCGATCGGGCCGCTGTTTGAGAAGCCTCGACATCCGTATACGGCGGGACTGCTCAAATCCATACCCAAGGTGCGCGAGGAAAAACTCGGCATGCTGCCCGTCATCCCGGGCATGGTGCCGGATCTGCTGGCGCTGCCTGCGGGCTGCCGGTTCGCAGGCCGCTGCGCTCGCGCCGATATGCAGTGCATTGAGACCAGGCCATCCCTGGCAGCTGACGGCGACAGGTCGGTTGCCTGCTTCAAGCCGGTGAACGCGGCATGAGCACGCAGCAGGAACAGTCGCCGCCACTCCTCGAGGTCACCGATCTCGAGAAACATTTTCCGGTGCGCGGCGGGATGCTGCGCCGGGTTCAGGCGCATGTGCGCGCCGTCGATGGTGTCAGTTTCACGCTCGAGGCCGGGCGTACGCTCGGCCTGGTCGGCGAGTCCGGATGCGGCAAGTCCACGCTCGGCCGGGCGATCCTGCGGCTCCACGAACCGACGGCCGGCTCGGTCAGCCTGGATGGCGAGGAGCTGACGACACTCGGTTCGGACGAAATGCTGGAGCGCCGGCGCGACATGCAGATCGTCTTCCAGGATCCTTTCGCCAGCCTGAGTCCCCGGCGGACGGTCGCGCAATCGATCCGTGAGCCGCTGGACGTACACGATATCGGGACGCCGTCGGAGCGCCGCCAACGGGTGGAGGAATTACTGGGCNNCGAGTTCTCCGGCGGCCAGCGGCAGCGCATCGGCATCGCGCGGGCGCTGGCGCTGAAGCCGAGATTCATCGTCGCGGATGAACCGGTTTCCGCGCTGGACGTTTCCGTCCAGAGTCAGGTGCTGAATCTCATCGCCGACCTGCAACGCGATCACGGGATCGCGTTCCTGTTCATCTCACATGACCTGGCCGTCATTCAGCACGTCAGCCATGACGTTGGCGTCATGTACCTCGGGAAGCTCGTGGAGGTCGCGAGCGCTACCGACATCTACACGACACCCCTGCATCCATATACGCAGGCGCTGCTCTCGGCGATCCCCGTGCCCGATCCGAAGAGCAAGTCATCCCGCATCGTTCTGGGCGGCGATGTGCCGTCCCCGATGCACCCGCCACCGGGTTGCCCGTTCCACACTCGCTGCCCGAAAGCGATGGACATCTGCCGGACCGTCGAGCCACCGGTCACGGATCAGGGCCGCAACGGCACCCGGCACGCCGTAGCATGTCATCTGCACAGTGAGACTCCGGCGGAGAATAGCGAATGACCATTTTGCCGCGTGTCGGCCGGCCGCTGTCGATCGTAGCGGCCCTCTGGCTCGCGCCGGCTGCGGCACCCGCCGACATCCTCGACAGTGCGGCCGGTGGTTTCACGATCAGGCATCAGGTTGTCGTCGACGCTACAACGGTGGCCGTCTACACGGTCCTCGCCGGGTCGGTCGACCGTTGGCGGCATCCGGATCATACGTTCAGCGGCGACGCAGGCAATCTCACAATTGACGCCAGCCCGGGCGGGTGTTTCTGCGAGTCGTTTCCGAACGGCGGTGGCGTTCGCCACCTCGAGGTCGTGCACGCGAATCCCGGCCGTCTGCTCGCATTGAGCGGGGGTCTCGGGCCGCTCCAGTCGATAGGCGTCTCCGGCAGCATGCTGTGGGCGATCGGGCAGGCTGATGACGGCGTAACGGTGACCCTGACGTACCAGGTGGGTGGATACACGTCCGGCGGTCTCGAGCAGTGGGCTGGCCCGGTAGACGATGTCCTCGGACAGCAGATTGGACGATTGGCGAAATACGTCGTCGACGGCCGCCCGGAATGATCGCGCGCCGGACCGTCAGTTCCGGTGCGCCGTGGGAGTCTGTCGTCGGGTACAGCCGGGCGGTTCGTGTCGGCAATCAGGTCTGGGTATCCGGAACGGCACCTGTTCGCGAGGACGGTTCGACTCACGCACCCGGTGATGCCTACGCGCAGGCCATCCGATGCCTGGAGATCATCCAGGCTGCACTTGAGGATGCCGGTGCATCGCTCGAGCAGGTCGTGCGGACGCGCATGTTCGTCGTCGATATCGCGGATTGGGAAGCGATCGGCCGCGCGCACGGTGAATTCTTCGGCGCCGTTCGTCCGGCGACGACAATGGTCGAAGTCAGTGCCCTGATCGATCCTGACATGCTGGTCGAAATAGAAGCCGTCGCAGTTACGGACGAATGACATGGCAGGGGACGCACCGTGCGACGCGCACGCCGCACGGCCTGAAATAAGAACGTCACGCCTGCACCTGCGACCGCTTGTCCCTGACGATGCGTCGCGCATCGCACTTCTGGCCGCCGACCGCGAGATAGCCGCTAACACCAGCACTATCCCGCATCCCTACACACTCGATGACGCCGAGAAGTGGATCGAGGAACAGGCCGCCGAATTCGCCGACGGCAGAGGATATACGTTCGCGATCGACCTGATTGATCCGCAGCCGCTGCTGGTCGGTGCGGTCGGGCTTACTCTCGATGTGCAGCACGACAGCGCCGAGCTCGGTTACTGGATCGGGGTGCCTTATTGGGGACAGGGATATGCCAGCGAGTCCGCTGCCGCAGCACTCGATTTCGGGATCGAAGTCGCCGGCATCAGAAGGATCACGGCCCGTCACTTCGCCCGCAATTTCGCTTCNNTTTGGCTTCGGGCCGGATTCTCGAGAAGATCGGGATGCGGAACGAAGGCACGCATCGGAAGGCGTTCGAGAAGTGGGGCGAGCATCTCGATGTCGTCTACTACGGACTTCTCGCGGAGGACGCCAGGTGACCGCGGGAAGTAAGCCGGTGCGGCTTACACGCGCGCGTCTCGAGGCTGCCGTCTCTGAACTCGCCAGCATCGATGACGGGCTCGCACGTATCACCGCCACTCATGGCTCGCCGCCACTCTGGCAGCGGCCGGCCGGCTTCGCGAGTCTCGTCAAGATCATCCTCGAGCAACAGGTATCGCAGGCGTCCGCGAAGGCCGTCTGGACCAAGCTGGACGCCCGGATGACAGCGTGCACCCCCGAGTCCTTTCTCACGCTTTCCGACGAGGTATTGACCGACTGCGGTTTCAGTTGCCAGAAGATGCGCTATACGCGTGGCGCGGCCGACGCGATCGTGACCGGACGGCTCGAGCTCGCGCAGTTGTCGCGGATGGACGACGCGGCCGCACTCGAGTCGCTGCTGTCGCTAAAAGGGGTTGGCCCATGGACCGCGCAGGTCTATCTGCTCATGTCACTCGGTCGTCCTGACATCTGGCCCGCGGGCGACCTTGCATTGCAGCGCGCCGTTCAGCGACTCAAGGGACTGGACGAATTGCCGGATGACGCGCAGATGAATCGACTGGCCGAGTCGTGGAGGCCGTGGCGCGCAGTAGCCGCCCGCATCCTGTGGCACGGCTACCTCGCTGACAAGCGCGCTGCGTGACGGGTTAGCCGGATAGCACCGCCGGCAACCAGTCCACGAGCCCGGGCCAGATCGCCAGGATGACGAGCGCCAGCAGCTGGATGACGACGAATGGAATCACGCCCCGATAGATCGCACTGGTCGGGACACTGGGCGGTGCTACGCCGCGCAGGTAGAAAAGGGCGAAGCCGAAAGGCGGTGTCAGGAACGAGGTTTGAAGATTGATCGCGATCATGATCCCGAGCCATACCGGGTCCAGCCCCATGGCCAGCAGGACCGGGCCGACGATCGGCACCACGACGAACGTGATCTCGATGAAATCGAGCACGAATCCGAGGACGAACATCACCAGCATGACGACGATCATCGCGCCCGCGATGCCGCCCGGCAGGCCCTCCAGGAAGTGACGCACGGCATCGTCCCCCTCGTAACCCCGGAATACCAGCGAGAAGATCGAGGCGCCGATCAGGATCAGGAAAACCATGCTTGTCACGCGGGCGGTGCTCTGCGTGATCTCCCGCAGTCGTGACAGGTTCAGCTCTCGCTTGCCGAGGGCCAGTATCAGCGCGCCGATTGCTCCAACCCCCGCAGCCTCGGTAGGCGTCGCAACACCAGCCATGATCGAGCCGAGTACTGCGATGATCAGAACGAGCGGTGGCATCAGGACGATGACGACCCGCACCAGCAATGACTGATCGGGCGCATCGTCGGGCGATGTGTGTGCCGGCATCGCGCCCGGTCGAAATATGGCGACGCCAGCGAGATACGCGATGTAGAGCCCGACGAGCATCAGGCCCGGTATGACCGCACCAACGAAAAGGTCGCCAACGGATACCGTGTCCGGTGAGTAGATCCCCTGGCTGATCTGTGCCTGTTGATACGCGGATGACAGCACGTCGCCCAGCAGCACCAGCACGATCGACGGCGGGATGATCTGGCCGAGCGTGCCCGACGCGCAGATCGTGCCGGTCGCGACGCCCGGGTCGTAACCGCGTTTCAGCATCGTCGGCAGCGACAGCAGGCCCATCGTCACGACGGTGGCGCCGACGATACCGGTGCTCGCCGCGAGCAACATGCCGACGAGCGTGACCGCGATTCCGAGCCCGCCGCGCATTCTCCCGAAAAGACTCGACAGGGTTTCGAGCAGATTCTCCGCGATTTTCGCGCGTTCGAGGGTCACCCCCATGAAGACGAAGAGCGGGACCGCGATAAGCGTCTCGTTACCCATGATGCCGAACACACGGTTGGGCATGGTTTCCAGGAAGCCGAAGTCGAACGCGCCCGTGAGGAGTCCGCCGGCAGCAAAGAGCAGCGCCGTACCGGCGAGCGTGAACGCGACAGGGAAACCGGTCAGCAGTATCCCGATGACGCTGAGGAACATGATCAGCGCTACCCAGGCCACTTGTGCTCCACCGATTCGTCGTGTTCTTCCGCCGGCTCTCCGTTACGGAGTGCGATCACCGCCCGACCCGCGATCACGACCCCCTGGAGCATCAGCATCAGGGAGGCCGCCGGAATAGCCGTCTTCATGAGGGAGGGCCACGGGAACGGCAGCCCTCCCGCCTCGCGCGACGTTTCGCCGATGCGCCACGACACGGCCGCGTACTCGAAACCGGTGAACAGCAGAAATGCGGTGACGGGCAGCAGGAACAGCAGTGTACCGGCGAGGTCGACGATGGCCTTCCGCCGGGGGCTCATATCCCTGTAGAAGATGTCCACGCGCACGTGGTCATCGCACGCAAGCGTATAGGCGGCCGCGAGCATGAACACGCAGGCGTGCATCCACGTCACGGACTCCTGCACCCACACCCAGCCGACGTCGAAAGCGTATCGCAGCACCACCACCATGAATGTGACGATGACCATCGCGACGAGAAACCACGCCACGACCTCGCCGACGCGGCGATTCAGCCGGTCCAGGGTTTCGATCAGTGGCGCCAAAATGTCCGCGAAACGAGGACGAGCAATGTGAATATCTCCAGTCGCCCGAGCAGCATCGCACCGATGCTGACCCATTTGCCGATTACACCGATGCTCTCGAATCCGCCAGCGACATCGCCGAGGCCTGGCCCCAGGTTATTGAGCGTCGCGGCGATGGCCGCGAAGGCTGTCACCTGGTCGATCCCGGTCGCGAGCAATATCAGCATCATCGTTGCGAACACGACGACATAGGCAGCGAAGAATCCCCAGACGGCCTCGACCACCCGGGACGAAATCGCGGAGCCGCCGAGTCGAACCGGGATCTCCGCATTCGGATGGACCAGGCGCTGGACCTCGCGTACCCCTTGCCGGTAGACGAGCAGGCAACGGATGACTTTCATGCCACCGGCCGTGGAGCCGGCGCAGCCGCCGATAAAGCTCAGGAAGATCAGCAACACGGGCAGGGCACCCGGCCACGCAGAGAAGTCGGTCGTCGTGAAACCGGTCGTCGTGCCGATCGATATGACCTGGAAGAGACCCTTCGACAGCGTCTCCTGCGGTGTCGTGTAAACGCCCGTGAGCCACAGGTACGCGAGCACGGTGGCGGTCGCGCCGACGAGGATGTACGTGTAAGCGCGAAACTCGGGATCGCTCAGGTAGCTGGCCACTGACCGCTGGCGCCAGCACAGGAAGTGCAACGAGAAATTGATACCGGCGAGAAACATGAACACGATCGCAATGCCCTCGATGAGCGGGCTCGCGAAATATCCGATGCTCAGATCGTGTGTCGAGAAACCACCGATCGCGACCGTGCTGAACGCGTGGCAGATGGCGTCGAACAGAGACATGCCGGCGACCCAGTACGCGGCCCCGCATGCGATCGTCAGACCCAGATAGATGTACCAGAGCGTCTTCGCCGTATGGGTGATCCGGGGCGTCAGTTTGGCGTCCTTGACTGGCCCGGGTGCTTCCGCCCTGTACAGCTGCATCCCGCCGACGCCCAGCATCGGCAGAACCGCGACCGCGAGGACGATGATGCCCATGCCGCCCAGCCATTGCAGTTGCTGGCGGTAATAGAGGACGGCGTGAGGCAGATCGTCGAGGCCTGTGAGCACGGTCGCACCCGTCGTGGTGAGCCCGGACATGGATTCGAAAACGGCGTCCGTGAAGCTCATGACGGGCGCCTCGGAGAACAACAGCGGCGTCGCGCCGAAGCTGCCGAGCGCCAGCCAGAACGCGGCGACCACGAGGAAGCCGTCGCGCAGCCGGAGTTCCTCCGTTCGGGAACGAACCGGCAACCAGATCAATACGCCTGCGGTGAGCGTTACGAGAAAACCCGACAGGAACGCGCCAGTGGAACCATCCTGGTACATCAGGGCCACGCCGACAGGCGGCAGCATGCTGATGCTGAACATCATCAGCAAGAGACCGGTGATGCGCTGGACGACGGCGAGCTGCATCTTTCTCCGCCCGGATCAGCCCAGTGCCACGCCGACCTGGAAGAGCTGCTCCACCTCGTCGATCTGGCGCCGGTCGGTCATGAAGAGGATGACGTGATCGGCTGCCTCGATCGCCGTGTCGTGATGTGCCTGCATGACGCGGTCTCCGCGTACGACGGCACTGATGTTGGTGCCGGAAGGCAGCGGGATGTCTTCGACCGCCCGCCCGACGACCTGTGACGTGCCGGGTTCGCCATGTGCGATCGCTTCGATGGCCTCGGCTCGGCCGCGTCGCAGCGAGTGGACGCGGACGACGTCGCCGCGCCGGACGTGAGCGAGCAATGATCCGAGCGTGATCTGCTGGGGCGAGATGGCCACGTCGATCGTGCCGCTTTTCTCGACGAGTTCGGCATACGACGGGCGGTTTATGAGCGCCATCACTTTCTTGCAGCCGAGTTCCTTGGCAAGCATCGCCGACAGGATATTGGCTTCCTCGGCGTTGGTGAGCGCGCAGAAGACGTCCGCGCTGTCGATGTTCTCCTCGAGCAGGAGCCCCTCGTCGGCTGCGTCGCCATGGAGCACGATGGCCTTGCTCAGGCGCTCGGAGATTTCTCGTGCCCGTTCCCGCGACCGCTCGATGACCTTGACCTGGTTCGTGTCCTCGAGCGCGAGGGCAAGCCGGAATCCGATGTTGCCGCCGCCCGCGATCACGACACTGCGGACCGGATCCTCGAGCTTGCGCATCTCGCTCATGACCAGACGGATGTCTTTCCTGGCCGCGATGAAGAATATCTCGTCGTCCTCGCGCACCAGCGTCTTGCCGTCGGGGATGATGCTCTGGCCGTTCCTGTATATCGCCGCTATGCGCGCTTCGATGCCCGGGATGTGGTCCTTGAGTGCCTTGATCTGCTGTCCGACGAGCAGGCCGCCCTGGTGCGCCCTGGCCCCGACCAGCCGGACCTTGCCGTCCGCGAACTCGAGAACCTGGAAGGCGCCGGGGTAGTGGATCAGCTGCTCGACGTGTTCCGTGACCAGCTGCTCCGGGCTGATACATACGTCGACCGGCATGGCCTCCTGCATGAACAGGTGCTCGGCGCTGGTGTACTCGGCGGACCGGATGCGGGCGATCTTGGTCGGGGTTCTGAAAAGCGTCGACGCGACCTGGCACGACACCATGTTGATCTCGTCGCTGTTGGTCAGCGCGATGATCATGTCCGCGTCGCCGGCACCTGCTCTTTCCAGCGTATCGGGATGCCCCGCGTGTCCGACGACTGTGCGAACGTCGAGACGGTCCTGCAGGTCCCTGAGCGCCGCCGGATTGATGTCGACGATCGTGACTTCGTTGGCTTCCTCGCGGGCCAGGTGGAATGCGGCGGTTGAGCCAACCTGGCCGGCGCCTAGAATAAGGATGTTCATGGCGTGCCGGTATGATCTCGCGAAGAGATTCTACATGAGTTCCAGCTTGGCATAAGACATTACCAGCCACTTGGTTCCGGCGGATTCGAAATTGACCTGTACGCGCGCGTGAGCGCCTGATCCCTCGACGCCCAGCACGACACCGTCGCCGAACTTGCGATGCCGCACGCGCTGCCCGAGCCGCATGCCGCCTGACTGTGGCTCGTCACGGCGCCTGAATACCGGCTGGGAGATGTTCACGCGCGGACGCACCTCTTCGAAGAACTCTTCGGGGATCTCCGTGAGGAAGCGGGACGGCTGCCCGAAATTGTCGACGCCGTGCAGCCTGCGCTGCTCCGCATAGGTCAGGTACAGCTGGCGCATGGCGCGCGTCGCACCGACGTAGCAGAGTCGCCGTTCCTCCTCGAGACTCTCCGCGTCCGTGACCGAGCGGCGATGCGGGAACAGACCGTCCTCCATACCGGCGATGAAGACGAGCGGGANNGGACTCGAGCACGGCGTGGGCGAGGAATGCGTCGAGCGGCGTCATGTCCTCTTCTTCGTCGCCCGGCTCGTAACCCCGAGCCGCGCTGACCAGTTCCTCGAGGTTTTCGATCCTGGCCTCGGCCCGCTCGTTCTTGTTCTTCTCCAGGTGCTCGATGAGACCGCTCGCGCGGATGACGTGATCCACCTGCTCGTGCAGCGGCAATCCGGACACATCGCGCTCCATTGCGTCGATGATCTCCACGAATCGTGCGACGGCGCCGGCGGCCCGGGCCGACAGCTGACCGCCCGCGCCGGTCAGGGCTGCCTGCCACATCGGTATCGCGTTGCCCCGCGCGTAATTACGGACCGTGTCGAGCGTCCGCGCGCCGATGCCTCGCGGCGGCACGTTCACGACGCGCTCGAACGACGCATCGTCGGCGCGGTTGGACACGAGCCGGAGATAGGCGAGCGCATCCTTGATCTCGGCGCGTTCGAAGAAGCGCAGGCCGCCGTACACCCGGTACGGGACTCCGAGCTGGATCAGCCGTTCTTCGAAGACCCGCGACTGCGCGTTCGAGCGGTATAGCACGGCGACATCGCTTCGCCGCTCCCCGCCGTTCGTCCACTCGACGATCCGATTGACGACGAAGTCCGCCTCGTCGCGCTCGTTGTATGCGGCGTATATCCGGATCGGCTCGCCCTGGTCGCCCTCCGTCCAGAGTTTCTTGCCGAGCCGAGTGCTGTTGTTCGCGATGATCGCGTTCGCGGCATTGAGTATGGTGCCGGTGGAACGGTAGTTCTGCTCGAGACGGACGGTCTTCGTGCCGGGGAAGTGATTGCGGAAATTGCGGATGTGTTCGACGCGGGCGCCCCGCCAGCGGTAGATCGACTGGTCGTCGTCACCGACGACGAACGGTACGCCGGTGTCTCCAGCGAGGACCCTGAGCCATGCGTACTGGATGGCGTTGGTGTCCTGGAATTCGTCGACCAGCAGGTGTCGGAATCGCCGCTGGTACTGCGACAGCAGCTCCGGATTACCGAGCCATAGTTCGTGCGCGCGCAGCAGCAGCTCCGCAAAATCGACGAGCCCGGATCTCTCGCACGTGTCCTGGTACATCTCGTAGAACTTGATCAGTTGCCGCCTGGAATGATCTCCGCGGTCGTCGACGTTGCCGGGGCGCAGGCCCTCGTCCTTCTGCGCATTGATGAACCACTGGATCTCGCGGGGCACCCATGTCGACTCATCCAGATCGAGATTGCGGATCATGCGCTTGATGATTCGCTGCTGGTCATCGGCATCGATGATCTGGAAAGTCTGGGGCAAACCGGCCTCGCGCCAGTGTCGTCTGAGGAGCCGGTGTGCCAGCCCGTGAAATGTTCCTACCCAGAGATTGGCGACGGGCATATCCAGCAGCTGCTCGATCCTCGAACGCATCTCGGCAGCAGCCTTGTTGGTGAAGGTCACGGCGAGAATGCCGAGCGGCGATACCCCCTCGACCTGGATGAGCCACGCGATCCTGTGAACGAGCACGCGGGTTTTACCGCTGCCCGCACCGGCGACGACGAGCACCGGGCCGGCGGGTGCGGTCACCGCTTCGCGCTGTGCATCGTTCAACGGGTCGATGATCGGCGTTACGTCCATCCGCGTGATCCCATGCCCGATCAGGACATACAGACGTAGAGCAAGGCTTCGCCTCGTCTGGCGTCCACGATGGTGTGCGGGACGCACAGCGAGGTATCGACGAGCGGACGGATGTCATCGTCGCACGGTAATGCAGATGTCGCTGGCCGCGAGATGAAGATCGCCGGCGGCTGGCCACTGAGTGCGATCGATCCGCGCGCGCGGCCGTCCGCGGCGAGTTCCAGCAGATTGCGCTCGGACTGTCGGCAGGCCCGCTGGATCGTGGCGGGGTCCATGCCGTCGGTCATACGGTTGACCCACTCGGCAACACCGTCCTGGACGGCCGGCTCTCCGCCGGCGCCGATGGCGGCCAGAGACCACGCGAGTGCATCTTCGCCGAGCGACGGCGACCCCTCGCGAAGTTCGGACAGGCGCGACAGATAGTATTCGTCCGTGTTGAAGGCATCGAGCGCCGTGTTGCTGAAAGTGTCGTACAGAGACGCGACCTGCATGATCGCGTACAGGGACCCGTGGCTGGCAGCGCGTTTGTACCAGTCGATAGCGACGATCGGATCGAACAGCAGATTGCGCGCAGCGAGTGACTGCATCGCATCGACATCGCCCGCATCCGCCATGGATATCAGCGTTTCATCGTCCAGGCCGTCATAGTAGCGAACCGCGTCCTCGTCTCCCTCGAGGTTGAGCAGAGGCGAGGTCGGCGGATACCCGCGCTC
>JABAHS010005845.1_pt1 | contig 13505 bp, 10 predicted proteins | sample 7062111 | NCBI WGS metagenome assembly JABAHS01 (sample SAMN14534600, study PRJNA622989) | marine sediment metagenome | biome: marine biome [ENVO:00000428]; feature: marine pelagic biome [ENVO:01000023]; material: deep marine sediment [ENVO:00002113]; isolation source: pool of 4 deep marine... | reverse complement strand
ATGGCTCCCGGACGGGCGGTTGATCATCGTCGTTCAACTGGTCACCGCCGCACCCACGGTGGAAGGAACCCGACGCTGGCGCGACGAGGAGAGGAATACCCAGGCTCGCACGACCGAGCGACGGGCCTACCGCTTCTGGGACACCTGGCTGACCGACGGCGAGACCTGGCACCCCTTCGTGCTCGATCCGGTCACCGAAGAAGTCCGAGATCTCACCCCCGACCGTCACTGGTGGTGGCGGCTTCCCAGCCAGGGTGACGCGGCCGCAGCCTACGACATCTCTCCCGACGGCTCCGAGATCACCTTCTCCGCCCTCGAACTCGACGAAAGCGACGACCTCCCGATATGGCGGTTGTACACCGTCCCCGTGTCGGGCGGTGACACCGTCTGCCGTACTCCGGCTCTCCCTGCCGATGCCACGTGGCCGCGCTATCTGCCGGATGGTCGCCTGGCCTACCTCTTCCAGCGGGAGCCCGACTTCTATGCGGACCGCCGCCGCCTGGCGGTCATCGAACAGGGCAACGAGACGCACGCGGTTCTCACAGAGGAATGGGATGCCTCGATCTCGACGTTCGAACCGTCGGGCGAAGATGGCTTCTTGCTGGTCTCGGAGCTACAGGGTCGTATGGCGTTGTTTCGGGCAGACTCGTCCGGAGCCACGCCCGAGCTCGTCTCCGCCGATGGGTCGCTCTCGAACATCATCACCACGTCGGACGGTTCCATCTACGCGCGGCATGAGCGCCTGCAGCGGCCGCCCGAGATCGTCCGTGTGGTGGACGGGTCGATCGAACGGTTGACGGACTTCACCGAGGCGGCCCTCTCCGATATCGATCTCGGGACGGTCGAGGAGACTTCGATCGTCGGGGCGAACGGAACCGACATTCAGGTCTTTCTGGTCTTCCCGCCCGGTCACGATCGCAGTCGGCCACTGCCGCTCGTCCACATGATCCACGGTGGACCCCACGGCACCTTCGGGGACTCGTGGCATTTCCGTTGGAATGCACAGACGTTCGCAGCGCCCGGGTACCTCGTTGCCCTCGTCAACTTCCACGGTTCGACGTCGTTCGGTGATGCGTTCACGCGATCCATCCATGGGCGGTGGGGAGACCAACCGTCGACCGACATCATGGCGGCGACCGACACACTCATCGAACGAGGACTGGCCGATCCGGAGCGCATGGCCGTCACCGGCGGATCCTACGGCGGCTACCTCACCGCCTGGCTCGTGAGTCAGACCGATCGCTTCTCCTGCGCGATCGCCCACGCCGCCGTCACCAACATGGGCGGCATGTATGCAACCGACATGACCTACGGCTTCTCCCGATCACGGGGAGCCGAGGTCTGGGAAGACCCCGCGCAGGTGGAGCGGTGGAGTCCCTCGGCGCACGCCGCCGGATACAACACCCCCACCCTCGTCATCCACGGCGAGCGCGACTATCGGGTCCCGGTCGGTCAGGGATTGGAGTTCTACGGAGTCCTCAAGGCGAAGGGGGTCCCGGCGCGGCTCGTCTACTTCCCCGAGGAGAACCACTGGATTCTGAAACCTCAGAACTCGCTGGTCTGGTACCGGGAAATCCACGAGTGGCTGGCTCGCTGGCTCGCTGAGTGACGTCTTACGCGCTGATCGGCGCGTAAGACGATTTTGTCATTCAACCGCTCGACGGCCGGACCGCGCCCGGCGAGACATCGGCGTAGGCTGAACGGACTATGGAGGAACCAACCACGGCGGTAGTCCTGGCGGGTGGGGACATGGTCGACCCGGACGTNNCGGACGTCCTCGACGACCTACCCCATGATGGATTCAACGTAGCCGCCGACTCGGGACTCGATCAGGCACTGGCGCTCGGACTCGAAGTCGATCTGATCGTCGGCGACCTCGATTCGGTTTCGCCGGAAGCGATGGCCGCCTACCAGGAGACATCGGTGGAGTTGCACCCCACCGACAAGGACCACACCGACCTGGAGCTCGCCTTGCGGGCGGCGATGAGAATGGGGGTCGAGCGAATCATCATCGTCGGGGGCTCGGGCGGTCGCCTCGACCATTTCCTGGCCAACGCCCTTCTGATCTCATCGGTCGACTTCAGCGACGTCGACGTCGAATGGTTGACCGGCAACGGTCGACTCCACGTGGTCCACGGCACCACCCGATTGCACTGCGCGCCCGGCCGGCACGTCTCGCTGCTGGCCGTGCACGGGCCGGCACGTGGCATTCGCACTCAGGGACTGCGCTGGGAACTCGAGGACGAGGAACTGCTACCCGGGTCAACCCGCGGCGTCAGCAACATCTTCGAGAGGCCGGTAGCCACGGTCTCCGTCCGGGAAGGCACCATCCTGGCGATCATGACCGAAGAGGAGCCGAACTGACCTCTCACAGACCCGCCTAGGCCTCGTACACCTCTGGGTTGGCACAGGCCGGCATGCGGCGTCCGGTCAGACCGGCGATCAGATTCTCGGCGGCGAGCTCCGCCATGGCGGCACGGGTCGCCACGCTTGCCGATCCAAGGTGCGGGATGATCAAGCAGTTGGGAAGCGCCAGCAGTGGCGAGTCGACGGGAATCGGCTCGGGCTCGGTCACGTCGAGGGCGGCGCGGGCGATCCACCCCTCCCGTAGCGCCCGTTCCAACGCCGCCGGATCCACCAGGCCTCCCCTGCTCCCGTTGACCAGCGTCGCCGTGGGTTTCATGAGCCGCAGCGCCGATTCGTCGATGAGGTGGTACGTCTCGTCGGTGAGGGGCGCCATCACCACGACGTGATCCGATTCCGAGAGCAAAGTGTCGAACGAGCGGTAGGCGGCTCCGGTCTCCTGCTCTGCCGCTTCGTCCCGGTGGCGATTGTGATAGAGGATGGTCATGTTGAACCCCGCGGCACGGCGGGCGACGGCCGACCCGATCCGACCCATTCCGACGATGCCGAGCGTCGTGTCGTGCAGATCGGCGCCCAGCAGCAGCTTCGGTTGCCAGGGACCCCAGCGTCCTGCCTTGACGTAGGCGGCACCCTCCTCAATACGACGCACCGAGGCGAGCAGCAGGGCGAACACGGTGTCGGCGGTGGTCTCATTCAACACCTCAGGGGTGTGGCCGACCGGGATCCGTCGGGCGGTGGCCGCTGCCAGGTCTACGTTGTCGACCCCGACCGCCATCTGACTGACGGCACGCAGCGAAGGGGCGGCGGCGAACAGCGTCTCATCGACGGCATCGGTGAGCATGGAGTAGAGACCGTCGCTCGTAGGAGCCTGTTCGAGGAGCACCTCGCGCGGCATCGCTCGATCCTCTTCCCACAGTTCGACGTCGAACACCGCAGCCAGCATCTCCAGAGCGCTGCCGGGCGGCCTCCGGGTGACAAGCACTCGCATGAGGACGATCGTACCGCCTGAGGATGGAAGGGCGCTCGGCCGCAGCGTGCGACAACACAGGCCGTCCAACCGGCGCAGCAGCAGGCATCTCGTAGACTCGCCGGTCATGGCCTACACCTACCCCGCAACCCGGCAGGACGACACCGTCGACGATTTCCACGGCACCCTGGTGGCCGACCCGTACCGTTGGCTCGAGGACCCCGACACTCCCGAAACACAGGCGTGGGTCGCGGCACAGAATGCCATCACCTTCGAGCATCTCTCCAGGTTGCCCGAGCGAACGCCGCTGCGCAGGCGCATGGAAGAACTCTGGAACTTCCCCCGCTGGACGGCACCGGTTCGCCGCGGGGACCGCTTCTTCTTCACGAAGAACGACGGGCTGCAGGATCAACCGGTGCTCTACCGGGTTGACGGACTCGACGGTGAGCCGGAGGTCCTCCTCGATCCGAACACGCTCACCGCCGACGGCACCGCGGCGCTGGTTGCGTTCTCGCCGTCGGACGACGGCGCCTTGCTGGCGGTCAGCATCGCCGAATCCGGCAGCGACTGGCAGACGGTCGGCGTGCTGGACACCGCCACCGGCCAGCAACTTCCCGACCGCCTCGAACACGTCAAGTTCACCACCATGGCGTGGATGCCGGACGGCAGCGGGTTCTTCTACTCCCGCTTCCCGACCGAGGACGAAATCCCCGAAGCGCCGCCGAGCACCCACCAGCGCGTCTTCTTTCACCGGATCGGCACAGCACAAGAGAAGGACTCCCTCGTCTATGCGCGCGACGATGCGCCCGATCTGGGTTTCATGCCGTTCGTCACCGACGACGGCCGCTACCTGGTGCTCCACGTCTGGCAGGGCACAGACACCCGGAACCGCCTCTACTACCGGCCGCTCGAAGACGATAGGCCCTTCGTACGCCTCCTGGACGAGTTCGACGCCCGATACGAGTTCATCGAGCATCTCGACGGCCGGTTCCTGATTCTCACCGATCACAGTGCTCCGCTCGGGCGGATCATCGCCGTCGACCTCGAGGACCCGGCTCCCGACGCGTGGGAGACCGTCGTGGCCGAGGGGGACGACGCCCTGGTGCACGGCTCACTGCTGGCCGGCGGGCTGATCACCATGTGGTTGCAGGATGCGCGGCACGTCCTTCGTCTCCACGATCGCTCCGGCAACGTGCTCGACGTGCCGGATCTGCCCGAGATCGGCAGCGTCGTCGAACTCACCGGTCGCTCATCCGACGGCGACATGTTCATCGGCTATCAGTCGTTCACGATGCCCCCGACGGTGTTGCGGTACGACACGACGTCGTACGCCATGGACACCCTGTGGTCGTCGGCGGCGGCAGACACCGGCCGCTTCTCGACCCGGCAGGTGTTCGCCACCTCGCCGGACGGAACCCGGGTTCCGATGTTCCTGATCAGCCTGGCCGACCGGCCCGACGGTCACCCCTCCCCGACCATTCTCTACGGATACGGCGGATTCGACATCAGCCTCACACCGACGTATCAGCCTGCCCGGCTCGCGTTTCTCGAGGCNNTGCGTGGTGGATCAGAGTACGGAGAGGAGTGGCACCGGGCCGGGATGCTGCACAGGAAACAGAACGTCTTCGACGACTTCATCGCCTGCGCCGAGCACCTGATCGACGAGGGCATCACGACGCCGCAGAGCCTCGGGATCCTGGGCGGTTCGAACGGTGGCCTGCTGGTGGCGGCGGTCGAACTCCAGCGCCCCGATCTCTTCGGAGCCGTCGTTCCGATGGTTCCGGTCGCCGACATGCTCCGCTATCACCGGTTCACCGCAGGCCGCTACTGGACGTCTGAGTACGGGAATGCCGAGGAGGATCCGGATCATTTCGAGTTCCTCATCCGCTATTCACCGATTCACAACGTATCCCCGGGTGCGGTCTACCCGCCGACGCTCATCACGACCGCCGACACCGACGACCGGGTCGTGCCGATGCACGCCTACAAGTACGCGGCGACCGTACAGGCCAAAGCCGATCCCGAGTCGCTCACCCTGCTCAGGGTCGAAACACGGGCAGGACACGGCCTCGGGAAGCCAACGTCGAAGCTGATCGAAGAAGCCTCCGACGTGTATGCGTTCTTCCTACACCATCTGCGGAACGTCACGGACCCGGCGGAGTGACGACGAGTTTTCCCACGAAGTCCTTGCGCGTGAACCGTTCCTGGGCGGCCGGCACCTCAGCGAGCGGGAATACGTCGGCGACCAATGGTTCGATCAGTCCCTGCCTGGCCAGTTCCGCCAGGGCGGCGAAGTGGTCCGTAGTGTGCATCGTCGAACCGATGAGGCGCCGGTTTCGTAGGTAGAGGCGACGCAGGTCGATGTCCACCACCGGCCCGGCGATTGCACCTGCGATCACCAGACGTCCGCCGGTCCTGAGGCGATCGAGCGTCCACGCGAAATCGTCCCCTCCGACGACGTCGAGAATGGCGTCCACCTCGGGGACCTCTGTGTTCCCCAGATCGTCCCTGACCACGATCGCCGCAGGCTCGTAACGGGCGATGAGGTCTTCTTTGCCGGCGCTCGTCAACGCCACCACCCGGCAGCCGCGGCCGACCAGGATCTGCACCGCCGCCAGCCCCACTCCCCCTGACGCTCCGGTCACCAGCACCCGTTCACCCGCCCGGCAGTCGCCCCGTTCGACCATCCCCATGGCCGTTCCGTAGGCGATCGGCAGGCATGCCAGTTGCTCATCGGTCAGCGGTGAACCGGAAACATCGTGGATGCGTCCGGCGGCCGAGACGTGGTATCCGGCGAATCCGCCGTCGACTTCACTGCCGACGATCTCGGCCGGAAATCCGTCTTCGTAGGTGGCGATCGGGTCGACGATCACGCGCCGGCCGATCCAGGCGGACGGGGCGCCTTCTCCAACTTCCACCGCCACCCCGGCGATGTCCCCGCCCTGTATGAGCGGAAAGTCGAGGGGAACGCCGCGCCACCCTGCAACCGCATCCGGATCGGCGGCCGTCCCGTAGGCGCCCAGACGGGACCACAGGTCGGTGTTGTTGACGGCTGCGGCCGTCACCCGCACCAGGACCTCATCGGGACCGGGCACCGGGCGGGGCCAGTCCGTGTGGTACTCGATCACCTCGAGACCCCCGTGCGCAGTCGTCACCGATGCCGCCATTACCGATTCGGCTCTCATCACCCTCCGAGGCTAGGCGGACGGCGATTCAGCAGTCGAGCGATGCAGCGCGACAGGCCTCCGCGACGCGTTCGGCAACCGACTCGATGTCCGACCGAGTCTCCGCGTCGAGCGACAGTTCCATCGATCCGAGGTCGTACTTCAGACCGAGAATCCGGGCCACGGCAGTGTCGATCCTCGACATCTCGATTCGCCCTCCGGCGACGGCTTCCGTGATCGCATCGACCGCCGCCCCGACATCGCCCGGGTTCAGAATGAGATCCGCTCCTGCCAGCAGCGATCGCACGGCCCGCTCCCCCGGCGACCAGCCCGCCACGGCCTGCATATTGGCGAGATCGTCGGTCACGATCACGCCATCGAAGCCGAGGCCCTCTCGCAACTTCCCCGTGGTGATGGGTGCCGACAAAGATGCCGGCAGACCATCGGGGTCGAGCGCCGGGAAGGCGACGTGCGCCACCATGACCATCGGGACACCGGCCTCCACGGCGGCCGCGAACGGCACGAGATCGGTCGTCTCCCAGGTCGCCGGATCCGTCTGGACCACGGGCAGCGCCAGGTGGCTGTCGACCGCCGTGTTCCCGTGACCCGGGAAGTGTTTGACCGCCGCCGCCACCCCGGCCCGCCGGAACCCTCGCACCGCCGCAACCGTCATCTCCGCGACCAACTCGGGATCGTCACCATAGGAACGGTCTCCGATGGCAGGGTTGCCGTCGCCGAGCACATTGACGTCGGCAACCGGAGCGAAGTCGACGTTGAGGCCCAGCGCGGCGAGTTGGACGCCGGTCGCCCACGCCGCCTCCTCGGTCAGCACCGGATCGGCAATCCGGCCGAACACCCGGGGTGCCGGGAAGCGACGCACATCCGGGAAGCGGATCCGATCGATCCGGCCCCCCTCCTGGTCGACGGCGAGCAAGAGCGGGATGGTGCTGCCGGACTGCAGGCTCCCGGTGAGTTCACGGACCTGCTCGCTGGAGACGAAGTTGCCGTTGGCCGACTTGAGCAAGAACCCGGTGATCTCGTATTCCTCCAGGACCGAGCGAGCTCCCGCCGCGCCGCTTCCTGAGAACTCGACCATCAGCAACTGGCCGATCTTCTGCTCGAGCGTCATCGCCGCCAGCGACTCGTCGACGAACGACGCACGTTCGTCGCGCATCGTGCCGGACGTCGTCGGCGTAGCTGCGGACGTCACCGGCGACGGTACGGTCGTTGTGGCGGCCGCCCGCGTTGTCGAAGTGACCGGCAGGCTCGTGCCGGCCGGGGTGTCCCGTGGGGTCGTGGACGAACAGGCGCCGAGCACGAGCAAGGACAGAAACCCGGCGAGCAGACGTGCACGGCCCGCAGGCGGCATCTAGATGTAGATCGATTCGATCACATCCGCATACTTGTCGGAGACGACGCCTCGCTTGACCTTCAGCGTCGGGGTCAGCTCTCCTCCCTCGATCGTGAAGTCGTCCGGCAGGATGCGGAAGTTGCGGATCGACTCGGCCTTCGACACGGCCTTGTTGGCGTCGTCGATCGCCTTCTGGATCTCGGCCCGGAGGTCTTCGTCGTCGAGAACTTCGGAGACGTCGAGCGACTTGTCGTTCATCCTCGCCCAATCCGGATAGGTCTCCGGGTCGATGGTGACGAGCGCCGAGATGAACGGCTGACCGTCGCCGACCACCATGCACTGGCTGATGAGGGCGTGGGCTCGCATCCGGTCTTCGAGGACTGCCGGCGCTACGTTCTTGCCGCCGGCGGTGACGATGAGTTCCTTNNTGTGGAACCAGCCATCGACGTCGAAGACCTCGGCGGTGGCTCGCTCGTTCCGCCAGTAGCCCCTGAATACGCAACCACCCTTGATGAGCACCTCACCGTCGTCGGCGATGGCGACCGAGCCGCCGCTGGCCGGCCGGCCCACCGTGCCGATCCTGATGTCCTCGGGTCGGTTGAAGAACGTCGCCGCCGTGGTCTCGGTCAGGCCGTAGCCCTCCAGGACGGTGACCCCGATGCCGCGATAGAAGAAGCCGAGTCGCCTGCCGAGCGCTGCCCCGCCGGACACGGCATACTTCAGCTTGCCTCCGAAGATGTCCAGCAGCTTGCCGTACACGAGCTTCGCGAACAGGGCGTGCGCGAGCCTCGTCGAGAGCTTGATCGAACCCTCCTGCCGCTGCCTGGCGAAGGCGATCGCCGTCGAGACCGCCAGATCGAAGATCCGGCCCTTCCCATCGGCGTCCGCTCGTGCCTTGGCGGTGTTGTAGACCTTCTCGAACACCCGGGGCACGGAGAACACCCAGGTCGGCTTGAACATCGACAACTCCTCGACCAGTTGTGGCGTCCCGGTCGAGAACCCGATCTTGACGCCCGTGCTCACGCAGCCGACCTGCACCACCTGGGCGAAGCTGTGGGCCAGCGGCAGGAACATGAGGTTCGAGTTGCCTTCGGTGAAGAGGTCATGCATCTCTGAGACCACCTGGCGGAGATCCCAGATGAAGTTGTAGTGGGTGAGCATGCAGCCTTTCGGCATGCCAGTCGTGCCGGAGGTGTAGATCAGCAGGGCAAGATCGTCGTGCGACAGCGAGGCGATGCGCGCCGAGACCTCGTTGCGAGCGCCATCGCCCGCCGCCCCGGCCAGCGAGTCGAGATCGCCACGCTCGAAGACAAAGGCCGACTCGAATTCGGTGAGCCCTCCTGAGACGGAGTCGAACACGCCGGCGAGCTCCTCGTTCTCGCAGAAGATCATCTTCGCCCCGCTGTCGCTCATGATCCATCCGACCTGATCCGGCGACGACGTCTCGTAGATCGTGACGGGAACTCCCCCGGCGAACCACACGGCGTACTGAGCCAGCGTGAACTCGGGTCGCGTCGACGAGAAGATGGCCACCCGATCGCCCTTGTCGAGTCCACGGGCGATGAGCCCGGCGGCCATCGATTCCACCCGCTCCAGCATGTCCTTCGTGGAGATATCTACGAAACGATCACCGTCTCGGTAGGCGAGGGCGGGGGCGTCGGGGTGCGACTCGGCGCGCTGCATGAAGGCAGACACCGCATTGTCGTCGGCTGCGACGTGCACCTCTCCGGGACTCGTGTACTGCTTCATCGGACCGTCCTCCTGGCATGGGGATGTGCGCTCGGATCGATGCTAGCGAGCGCCGGGAGGCCGCCATTTACGCCACGACGCCACCGGAGCGCAGCGATTCGATCTCCTCGACGGTGAGCCCGAGGTCGCCGAGTACGGCGTCGGTGTGTGTGCCCGGGGCTGCGGCGGCCGGGCCGGGATCCGAGGCCGTCCTGGAGAATCGGGGTGCGGGGGCGGGCATTGGAACACCGTCCGACTCGTAGAACGCATTGCGCACTTTGTTGTGCGGGTGGCGCGGTGCCTCGGCCCAGGTCAGCACCGGGCTGACGCAGGCGTCGGTCCCCGCGAAGACCTGCTCCCACTCGTCGCGCGTTCGGGAGGCGAACTCGGCCGCGAACCGTTGGCGTAGCGCGGGCCAGCCGTCGCGGTCCATCTGCCCCGGGAGCTCCTCGGGATCGAGTCCGAGCCCCTCGACGAGGGCCGCATAGAACTGTGGTTCCAGCGCTCCGACCGCCATGAAACCCCCATCTGCGGTCTCGTAGGAGCAGTAGAACGGTGCCCCACCATCGAGGAGGTTGACGCCTCTGGCGTCGTCCCACAGCCCGCTCTTTCGCATCTCGTGGAACATCGTGGTGAGCATGGCGGCACCGTCGACCATCGCCGCATCGACCACCTGCCCGAACCCGGTCGTTCGGGCCTCGTGCAGCGCCGCCAGGACGCCGACGAGCAGAAACATGGCACCGCCACCGAAATCCGCCACCAGGTTGAGCGGCGGTGGAGGTACGTGATCGGCCCGGCCGATCGGCCACAGAGCGCCGGCCACCGCCAGGTAGTCGATGTCGTGACCGGCCGTCTGCGCCAAAGGTCCTTCCTGCCCCCATCCGGTCATGCGCCCGTACACCAGGGCGGGATTTCGGCCGAGGCACGCGTCGGGCCCGATGCCGAGCCGCTCGACGACACCCGGCCGGAAGCCCTCGATGAGGATGTCCGCTTGTTCGACCAGGCGCAGCAGCACGTCGACGCCGGCCGGTTGTTTGAGATCGAGGCCGATCGTGCGCCGGCCCCGGGCCATGAAGCCGGGAATCCAGCTCGTGGAAGCCGAGGTCCGGTCGATCTGGATCACGTCGGCGCCCATGTCGGAGAGGAGCATGCCGGCGAACGGCCCCGGACCGATCCCGGCCAGCTCGATCACAGTGACTCCGGCGAGCGGTCCCATGATCAGGCGGGCCTGGGCGCCGGTTCGTCGTCGACGACCGGGTGGATCTCGAGGTAACTGCTGATGACGGCCTGGATGATGGCGGCGGTGGGCAGGGCGATGATGGCTCCGAGCGGGCCCAGTATTCCGATTCCGGCGATGGCCGATCCGAACGCCACGGCAGGATGCAACGACATCGTCCTGGCAGTTACACGCGGCGCCAGCAGGTAGTTCTCGATCTGCTGGTAGGCGACCAGCACGATCACCACCCACAACGCCTTGACCGGGGACTCGAAGAAGGCGGCGAGCACAGGTAGGACGGCGGCGACGTAGGTGCCGACCGCCGGCACGAACTGGGAGACGATGCCCACCCAGATGGCCAGTGCGAGCGCGTTCGGAATCCCGATGATCCGCAGCGCGATCCAGGTGACGAGTGTCGCGGCCGCGGCCAGCAGGAGCCGCGAGTACACGTAGCCCCCGGTCTTTTGCACGGCGATCTCCCAGATCCGGAGCATCTCCCGCTGGCGGTCGGGACGAAACGCGCGAAGCACCGCCCGCCGGAACTTGGGACCTTCGGCGACCATGTAGAACGAGAACAGCGCCACGGTCAGACCGGTGATGACGGCTCCGAGCAGCGCCGATCCGAATCCCAGCACGCCCGATGCAACGTCCGATCCGTAGTCGGACAGCAGTTTGGCGAAGTCGGGCGAACCTCCTTCGAACATCGATTCGGAGATGTCGAGATCGAGCCATTCGTCGAGCGCCGCGGTGACCTCGTCGACGTATTCGGGAAAGTCGCGCGCAACCGCCGTTCCCTGGTCGATGATGGCGGGAACCATGATGGCGACGAATACGACGACGAGTATCGCCGTGGTCACGAACACGAATCCCGTTGCGGCGCCGCGCCGCCATCCCCGTGTCGCCAGGAACTTGACGCCGGGTTCGAGGGCGAACGACACGAACACCGACAGCAGCAGAGCAACGATGAGTCCGGTGACTCGCGAGAGCAGCCACAGCCCACCGGCGGCGATCAGAACGGCGAAGATGGCGTACCAGACTGCCTTCCGAAACCACGCCGGTACCGGGGTGCGATCACTATCCGTCATACCCGGCGCAGCATACGTCGCCGGGCTGTCGGAACCGCGGATTCACCGCTCGATCGGCGCTCCGACCAGATTGCCCCACTCGGTCCAGGAACCGTCGTAGTTGCGAACGGATGGATATCCGAGCAGGTAGGTGAGCACGAACCACGTGTGGCTCGATCGCTCGCCGATCCGGCAGTAGGCGATCACCTGATCGTCTGCGTCGAGCCCGATCTCCTCTTCGTAGATTTCACGAAGCTGGTCGAGAGCCTTGAACGTACCGTCGTCGTTGGCCGCCCGTTTCCAGGGGACACTGCGAGCGCCGGGAATGTGACCTCCTCGCAGTGCTCCCTCTTGCGGGTAGTCCGGCATGTGGAGACGTTCGCCGGTGAACTCCTCCGGGGAACGGACGTCGATGAGCCGGCCGCCCGCTTGGACGTGCCCCATGACCTCATCACGGAAAGCGCGGATGTTGCCGTCGTTGCGTTCCACCACCGGATACTCCGATGGGGTCCGCTGTGGAGCTTCGGACTCCAGAGGCCGGTGCTCGGCCACCCACTTCTGCCTGCCGCCGTCCATGATGCGCGTGTCGGGATGACCGAAGAGTGCGAAGACCCAGAGGGCGTAGGCCGCCCACCAGTTGAAGTTGTCGCCGTAGAACACGACGGTGTGGTCTCTGCGAATGCCCGAGCGCGACATGAGGGCCGAGAACGCTTCGCCGTCGAGGTAGTCGCGAACCAGCGCGTCGTTGAGGTCGGCCTGCCAGTCGATCTTCACGGCGCCGGGAATGNNAGAGCAGCACGTCCTCGTCGGATTCGACGATCACCACCGAGGGGTCGTCGAGATGTGCTGCGACCCAGTCGGTTGAAACGAGCTTCTCAGGTGATGCGTAGTCCGACATGGCTGCTCCTGTTCGCCGAGACCTCCACTCTATACACTATCGTTGTAGTAGTTAGAGGCGTTTTAGACTCCCGTTCATGGATCTACCCACGCGCCTCGCCCGCATCGTCGACCTGTTCCGGTCCGCTCCCAGGGACATTCGTACCCATGCCCTCCTCGACTACTCCCAGCGCGTCCCACCGCTGCCGCCCCATCTCGACGGCTCGTCGATGGAACAGGTGCATGAGTGCCAGACCCGGTTCTTCCTGGCAACGGAACTCGATGCCGAGGGTGGCGTGCAGATCTACTTCGACTGCCCTCCCGAATCGCCGACGGTCCGCGGCTATGCGGGAATTCTGCTCGAAGGCCTCAACGGCGAGTCCCCGGAAGTGATCCTCTCGGTCCCCGACGACTTCTACCGGGGTATCGGCCTCGAGGAAGTCGTCACCCCACAGCGACTCCGCGGCATGGGCGCCATCATCGCCCGGCTGAAGCGACAGGTGCGCGAACTGGCGATCTGAGGCGGCCTACTTCGGTCCCATCCTCGCTCCGGCGTCGAGGCGGATCACCTCGCCGTTGATCATCTCGTTCTCGATGATGGCCAGTGCCAGATGAGCGAAGTCGGCCGGCGTTCCCAGCCGCCGCGGGAAGACATGGATCTGGGCCAGCGCATCCTTGAGCTCCTGAGGTGCACCGGCCAGCATCGGCGTGTCCATGATGCCGGGGGCGATCGTGTTCACCCGGATGCCCGAACTCGCCAGATCACGGGCGAGCT
>JABAHS010036050.1_pt1 | contig 13511 bp, 9 predicted proteins | sample 7062111 | NCBI WGS metagenome assembly JABAHS01 (sample SAMN14534600, study PRJNA622989) | marine sediment metagenome | biome: marine biome [ENVO:00000428]; feature: marine pelagic biome [ENVO:01000023]; material: deep marine sediment [ENVO:00002113]; isolation source: pool of 4 deep marine... | reverse complement strand
ATCCGGGGTCACCTTGAATACGTACTGGTTGCTCTGCTCCCCGACGTATGCCGTCTTCTCGGTCACGCGCGGGGCCAGCAACACCTTGTACAGGCGTTCATTCTTCATCCCAGCCACTCCTGGATCTTGCTGACCGCGTCCACGGTCATGATCACCTTGTCGGCCGTGACCAGGCTGACCGGGTCGAGGCCGGCGACATCCAGGCTGTGAATGCCGGGCAGATTGCGCGAGGCCAGGTACAGATTCTGGTCGAGTTCCGCCGTCACGAGCAGGCCCGTGTCCATGCCCATGTCGTTCAGCTGCGCCTTCAGCAGGCGGCTGCGCGGCTCGCTCAACTCCAGCCGGTCGACGACCGTGAGGCGATCCTGGCGCACCAGTTCGGACAGGATGGCCTGCATGGCGCCGCGGTACATCTTGCGATTGACCTTCTGCGCATGGTCGCGCGGCGCCGCGGCAAACGCGCGCCCACCGCCGCGCCAGATCGGGCTGCGGATGGTGCCCGCGCGCGCCCGGCCGGTGCCCTTCTGGCGCCAGGGCTTGCGGCCGCCGCCGCGCGCTGCGGAGCGATTCTTCTGGGCCTTGGTGCCGGCCCGCGCACCGGCCAGGTAGGCGGTCACCACCTGGTGCACCAGTGGCTCGGAAAAATCGCGCCCGAAGGTCGCCGCCGAGACTTCGATGCTTTTGCCGCCTGCAACTGCGAGTTTCATATCGGCATTCCTCAATGCATCTTCACCGAGGGGCGAACGGTCACGTGGCCGCCCGCGGCACCCGGTACCGCACCCTTGATCAGCAACAGATTGCGAGCGGCATCCACCTGCACCACCTCGAGATTCTGCGTGGTCACCCGCTCGTCGCCCATGTGGCCAGCCATCTTCTTGCCCTTGAACACGCGGCCGGGGGTCTGGCACTGCCCGATCGAGCCGGGTGCGCGATGTGACAGCGAATTGCCGTGGCTGGCGTCCTGGGTGCGGAAATTGTGCCGCTTGACGGTGCCGGCGAAGCCCTTGCCCTTGCTGGTGCCGGTGACGTCGACCCGCTGGCCGGCCTCGAACTGCTCGACGGTCAGCTCGGCGCCGGCTTCGAAATCCGCGCCCTCGTCCGCCGCCAGACGCAGTTCCCAAAGCCCCTCGCCCGCCTCCACGCCGGCTTTCTGGTAATGACCGGCCTGGGGCTTGCTGACCAGACTGACGCGCTTCTGGCCGAAGGTGACCTGCAAGGCCCGGTAGCCGTCGTTATCCGCCGTCTTGATCTGCGTCACGCGGTTGGGGCCCGCTTCGATCACGGTCACCGGGATGCTCTCACCTTCCTCGGTGAAGACCCGGGTCATCCCGCACTTGCGCCCTATGATTCCGATTGCCATGGTTGCGTTCCCGTTCCTGCTCAGTACAGCTTGATCTGCACATCCACACCGGCCGCGAGGTCGAGCTTCATCAGCGCGTCCACGGTCTTGTCGTTGGGGTCGACGATGTCCATCAGACGCTTGTGCGTTCGCAGCTCGTACTGGTCCCGGGCATCCTTGTTGACATGCGGCGAGATCAGCACGGTGTGGCGCTCGATACGCGTGGGCAGCGGAATCGGCCCCAGCNNGGACTCGAACCCCCAACCTGCGGTTTTGGAGACCGCTGCTCTGCCAGTTGAGCTACTGGCCTTTCGCTTCTGCGTTGACTGGAACGTGGGCTGACCGGTTGTCCGCCCGCCGTTCACACCTCACCATCACTCGTGGATCTTGGCCACCACCCCGGCGCCCACCGTGCGGCCACCCTCGCGAATCGCGAAGCGCAGACCCTCCTCCATCGCAATCGGCGCAATCAGCGACACCTTCATCTGCACGTTGTCACCCGGCATCACCATCTCCACACCCTCCGGCAACTCCACCGCGCCGGTCACGTCCGTGGTGCGAAAATAAAACTGCGGCCGGTAACCCTTGAAAAACGGCGTGTGACGACCACCCTCCTCCTTGGACAACACGTACACCTCCGCCTCAAACCGGGTGTGCGGCGTGATCGTGCCCGGATGCGCCAACACCTGACCACGCTCCACCTCGTCCCGCTTGGTACCACGCAACAACACCCCCACGTTGTCGCCCGCACGACCCTCGTCCAGCAGCTTGCGGAACATCTCCACTCCCGTGCAGGTGGTCTTGGTCGTCTCGTGAATCCCCACGATCTCAACCTCCTCACCCACACGCACAATGCCCCGCTCCACACGACCGGTCACCACCGTGCCACGACCCGAAATCGAAAACACATCCTCGATCGGCAACAGGAACGGCTTGTCCGTATCACGCTCCGGCTCCGGAATGTACGCATCCATCTCCTCGATCAGCTTGACCACCGACGGCACCCCAATCTCCGAGGTATCACCCTCCAGCGCCTTCAGCGCCGAACCCGTCACAATCGGCGTGTCATCCCCAGGAAACTCGTACGAAGACAGCAGCTCACGCACCTCCATCTCCACCAACTCCAACAACTCCGGATCGTCCACCTGGTCCGCCTTGTTCATGTACACCAGGATGTACGGCACACCCACCTGCCGCGCCAACAGAATGTGCTCCCGCGTCTGCGGCATCGGTCCGTCCGCCGCACTCACCACCAGAATCGCACCGTCCATCTGCGCCGCACCCGTGATCATGTTCTTCACATAGTCCGCGTGCCCCGGACAGTCCACGTGCGCGTAGTGCCGGTTCTCCGTCTCGTACTCCACGTGCGCCGTCGCAATCGTGATCCCGCGCGCACGCTCCTCCGGCGCATTGTCAATCTGGTCGTAAGCCCTGAACTCACCCCCACGAGCCTCCGCGCAAATCTTCGTCATCGCCGCCGTCAGCGTCGTCTTGCCATGATCCACGTGACCAATCGTGCCCACGTTCACATGCGGCTTCGTACGTTCAAATTTTTCCTTGGACATCTCTTGTTTCCTCCAGCTGTTCCGGCCCGCTGAATCAGGCGGTCTTCTTGATGATTTCTTCCGCCACGCTGGCCGGGGCCTCGGCGTAGTGATCGAATTCCATGGTGTAGGTCGCGCGGCCCTGGGTCTGCGAGCGCAGGTCCGTCGCGTAGCCGAACATTTCCGACAGCGGCACGTGGGCGTTGATGATCTTGCCCGCCGGGCTGTCCTCCATGCCCTGCACGATGCCGCGGCGCCGGTTCAGGTCGCCCATCACGTCACCCATGTACTCCTCGGGGGTGACGACCTCCACCTTCATGATCGGCTCCAGTAACACCGGGCTCGCCGCCCGGGCTGCGTTCTTGAACGCCATCGAGCCGGCGATCTTGAATGCCATCTCCGAGGAGTCGACCTCGTGATAGGAACCGTCGTACAGGGTGACCTTGCAGTCCACCACCGGGTAGCCCGCAATCACGCCGCTCTGCATGGCATCCTGGATACCCTGATCGACGGCGCCGATGTACTCCTTTGGCACCGCACCGCCGACGATGGCGTTTTCGAACTCGTACCCCGAACCGGAATCCATCGGCTCCATGCGCACCTTGACATGGCCGTACTGGCCGCGCCCGCCGGACTGGCGCACGAACTTGCCTTCCGCCTCGACCGACTTGCGGATGGTCTCGCGGTAGGCCACCTGCGGCCGGCCGACATTGGCCTCCACCTTGAACTCGCGCTTCATGCGGTCGACCAGGATGTCGAGGTGCAGCTCGCCCATGCCGGAGATGATGGTCTGACCGGACTCCTCGTCGGTGTGCACGCGGAACGAGGGATCTTCCTGCGCCAGCTTGCCCAGCGCGATGCCCATCTTCTCCTGGTCGGCCTTGGTCTTGGGCTCGACCGCCACCGAGATCACCGGCTCCGGAAACTCCATCCGCTCCAGCGTGATGACGTCCTGGGTGGCGCACAGGGTGTCCCCGGTGGTGACCTCCTTCAGGCCCACGGCAGCAGCAATGTCGCCGGCGCGCACTTCCTTGATTTCCTCGCGGGAATTGGCGTGCATCTGCAGGATTCGCCCGACCCGCTCCTTGGTGCCCTTGACGGGGTTGTACACCGTGTCCCCGGAGTTCAACACCCCCGAATACACGCGGAAAAAGGTCAGCGAACCCACGAAGGGATCGGTGGCGATCTTGAACGCCAGTGCCGCGAACGGCTCGTCGTCGCTGNNTCGTCGTCGCTGCTCGCGCGCGCGCCCTCCTCTTCATTCTCCAGCACGCCCTTGATGTCCGGCACATCCACCGGCGATGGCATCAGGTCGACGACCGCATCGAGCAGCGCCTGCACACCCTTGTTCTTGAACGCCGAGCCGCACAGGCAGGGCACGATATCGTTGGCCAGGGTCCCCTGGCGCAAGCCGCGCACGATTTCCTCCTCGGACAGGTCGCCATGCTCTAGGTAGCGCTCCATCAGGTCCTCGTCAGCCTCCGCCGCCGCCTCGAGCATGAACTCCCGCGCCGCCTGCGCCTCGTCCACCAGCGATGCGGGGATCTCGCGGGCCTCGTAAGTCGTGCCCTGGCTGTCCACATCCCAGTAAATGGCGCGCATCTTCACCAGGTCCACGACACCCTCGAAGTGCTCCTCGGCGCCGATCGGCAACTGGATGGGCACCGGCCGTGCCCCCAACCGCTCGCGGATCTGCCGCACCACGCGGTCGAAATCGGCCCCGGTGCGATCCATCTTGTTGACGAACGCGACGCGCGGCACGTTGTAGCGCGTGGCCTGCCGCCAGACCGTTTCCGACTGCGGCTCCACGCCGCCGACCGCGCAGAACACCGCCACCGCGCCGTCCAGCACGCGCAGCGAGCGCTCGACCTCGATGGTGAAGTCGACGTGCCCCGGCGTGTCGATGATGTTGATGCGGTGCTCGGGAAACTGCTGGTCCATGCCGGTCCAGAAGCAGGTGGTGGCAGCCGAGGTGATCGTAATGCCGCGTTCCTGTTCCTGTTCCATCCAGTCCATCACGGCAGTGCCGTCATGCACCTCGCCGATCTTGTGCGACACGCCCGTGTAGAACAGAACGCGCTCGGTGGTGGTGGTCTTGCCGGCGTCGATATGGGCCATGATGCCGATATTCCGATACCGCTCGATGGGCGTATTACGTGCCACGGTCCTGTCCTCTGCCAGCGGTTACCAGCGGTAGTGGGAGAAGGCCTTGTTGGCCTCCGCCATGCGGTGCACGTCTTCGCGCTTCTTCACCGCCGCGCCGCGCTGCTCCACGGCCTCCAGCAGCTCACCCGCCAGCCGCTGCGGCATGGTTTTCTCGTTGCGATGCCGGGCGGCATCGATAATCCAGCGCATCGCCAGCGTCTGGCGGCGCTTGGGGCGCACCTCGATCGGCACCTGGTAGGTGGCACCACCGACACGGCGCGACTTCACCTCGACCATGGGGCTGACGTTTTCCAGCGCCTTCTCGATCAGCTCGACCGGATCGGCACTCTTGTTCTTCTCGCCGATGGTGTCGATGGCGCCGTAGACGATGCGCTCGGCCACGGACTTCTTGCCGCTGTGCATCACCATGTTGATGAAGCGCGTGATCATCTCGCTGCCGAACTTGGGATCGGGCAGCACGTCGCGCGCAAAATTTGAACGTTTTCTCGACATCGCTCTTTCCGTTGTCTCTCAGCCGGTCCCGGCTCAACTCTTCGGGCGCTTGGCGCCATACTTGGAACGCGCCTGGCGACGATCGCTGACCCCGGCGGTATCCAGGCTGCCGCGCACGGTGTGATAACGCACACCGGGCAGATCCTTGACACGTCCACCGCGAATCAGCACCACACTGTGCTCCTGCAGGTTATGACCCTCGCCCCCGATGTAGGTGGTGACCTCGTAACCGTTGGTGAGACGCACGCGCGCCACCTTGCGAAGCGCCGAATTGGGCTTCTTCGGGGTGGTCGTGTACACGCGGGTGCAAACGCCCCGCTTCTGCGGACAGCCCTCGAGTGCAGGCACGTTGCTCTTGTACTCTTTCGGCTTGCGCGGTTTTCTCACCAACTGATTGACAGTAGCCATAAATTTCTACCTTTCCTGCATAAAAAACAGGCGGGACTCGCGTCCTGCCTGTTGAAGGGCGCGGTTCACCACCCCCTTCCAGCAATGTCAAACGCCCAACCCCGGCTCGTCGAAACCTGGATTGGGCGCCGTTGAATCCGGCCCACGCGCCGGCGACATCGGCTTTCCGCGGCGGCACCCTTGTCTCGTGCGGGGCGCGCCCGGCCCTCCTTTGGGAGGGATTGCTTTGCTTAGCCGGTCAATTATGACAGGGGCGACCCACTTTGGCAACACTTGCGCCGCCCTCCAGGGGCCGTGGCCGCGCCCACCCGGGACCCGGGCCAACCCGGGCCCCGCCAGTGGCTCAAATCAACGGTTCGGCCTCGCCCTCGGCCTCTTCGAGGTCCTCGGCGGCAACCGCGGCGGCGAGCGCCGCCAGATCGATCTCGGGCTCCTCCTCGATGCGACCCTTGCGCGAGCGGTGATAGGCCATGCCGGTTCCGGCCGGGATCAGCCGGCCGACGATCACGTTCTCCTTGAGGCCGCGCAGGTGGTCGGTAGTGCCGCGCACGGCCGCTTCGGTCAGCACGCGCGTGGTTTCCTGGAAGGATGCCGCCGAGATGAACGACTCGGTCGCCAGCGACGCCTTGGTGATGCCGAGCAGCATGCGCTGGTAAACCGCCGGCTCGCCACCGTCCTTCCGGGCCTGCTCGTTCTCCTCGAGCACGCGCACCACGTCCAGCTGCTCGCCACGCAGCAATCGCGTGTCACCCGGCTCCATGATCTCCGCCTTGCGCAGCATCTGGCGGACGATCACCTCGATGTGCTTGTCGTTGATGCGCACACCCTGCAGGCGATAGACGTCCTGGATCTCCTTGACCAGGTAGTCGGCCAGCGGCTCCACGCCGAGCAGGCCCAGGATGTCGTGCGGATTGGGCTCGCCATCCACGACGGTCTCACCCTTCTCCACGTGCTCACCCTCGAACACGATGATATGCCGCCACTTCGGAATCAGCTCCTCGTAGGGTTCGCCATCGTCGATCACGCCTTCCAGTGGGTTTTCCTTGCTGCGCTTGATGTCGTCCTCGGTCGGCGTGATGACCAGTCGCTGTTTGCCCTTGGTCTCCTTGCCGAAGCTCACGACCCCGGATTTCCTGGCCAGGATGGCCGGCTCTTTCGGCTTGCGGGCCTCGAACAGGTCCGCCACCCGCGGCAGACCACCGGTGATGTCGCGGGTCTTGGAAGACTCCTGCGGAATGCGGGCGATGATGTCGCCGACCTGGACCTTCTGGCCATCCTGGATATTCACGATGGAAGCGGCGTGCAGGTAGTAGTGGGCCGGGATGTCCGTGCCGGCCAGGCACAGCTCCTTGCCCTTGTCGTCCACCAGGCTGACCATCGGGCGCAGGTCCTTGCCCGCGCTGCCGCGCTGCTTCGGATCGGTGACGATCAGGCTGGTCAGGCCGGTGATTTCGTCCACGGCCTCGTTGGTGGTCACGCCATCGATGAAATCGTGGAACCGCACCTTGCCAGCCACCTCCGTGACGATCGGGTGGGTGTGAGGATCCCAGTTGGCGACGATGTCTCCGGCACCGACGGCATCTCCGTCGCGGCAGGAGAGGATGGCGCCATAGGGAATCTTGTAGCGCTCGCGCTCGCGTCCGTGCTCGTCGATCACCGACAGCTCCCCGGAACGCGACACGGCGACCAGGTTCTTATCCGCGTTGACCACCGACTTGAGGTTGTGCAGCCGAATGGTGCCGGCAGACTTGGTCTGGATGTGGTCGACCGCGGCCGCACGCGACGCCGCCCCACCGATGTGGAACGTGCGCATCGTCAGCTGCGTGCCGGGCTCGCCGATCGACTGCGCCGCGATCACGCCGACGGCCTCGCCGATGTTGACCGTGTCGCCCCGTGCCAGGTCGCGCCCATAGCAGCGGGCGCACACGCCGTACTTGGTTTCGCAGGAGATCGTTGAGCGCACCTTGACGTGGTCGACACCGACCGCCTCCAGCTCCCGCACCAGCTGCTCATCGAGCAGTATGTTGCGCTTGGCAATGACCTTACGGCCACCCGGCTTGATGATGTCCTCGGCCAGCACACGGCCCAGGACACGCTCGCTGAGCGGCTCGACCACATCGCCACCCTCGACGATGGGATGCATGGTCAGACCGTTGGGCGTGCCGCAGTCGTCCTCGGTCACCACCAGGTCCTGGGCCACGTCGACCAGGCGGCGGGTCAGGTAACCGGAGTTGGCCGTCTTCAGGGCGGTATCGGCCAGGCCCTTGCGCGCGCCGTGGGTGGAGATGAAGTACTGCAGCACGTCCAGCCCTTCCCGGAAGTTCGCGGTGATGGGGGTCTCGATGATGGAGCCGTCGGGCTTGGCCATCAGTCCGCGCATGCCGGCCAGCTGGCGAATCTGGGCTGCCGATCCACGGGCGCCGGAATCGGCCATGATGAAGATGGAGTTCATGGAATCTTCCTCCACCTCGTTGCCATCGCTGGCGACCTTCAGGGTCTTGCCCATGCGCTGCATCATGGCCCGGGCCACCTGCTCGTTGGTGCGCGACCAGATGTCGACCACCTTGTTGTAGCGCTCGCCGGCGGTCACCAGGCCGGAAACGTACTGGTTCTGGATCTCGACCACCTCGTGCTCGGCGTCATCGAGGATGCGTTTCTTCTCGTCCGGCACCACCAGGTCGTCGATACCGATGGACACGCCCGCCTTGGTGGCGTAATGGAAGCCCGCGTACATCAGCCGGTCGGCGAATACCACGGTCTTCTTGAGGCCCAGGCGGCGGTAGCAGGAATCGATCAGCGTCGAGATCTGCTTCTTCTTCAGCGTCTGGTTCAGCAGGTGGAAGGGCATGCCCTTGGGGCGTATCTCTGCCAACAACGCCCGCCCGACGGTGGTCTCGACCAGGTTCGTCTCGTGGCGCTCTTCACCCTCCTCGGAGATGATGACTTCGTCGATCCGCACCTTGATCCGCGCATGCAGTTCGACTGCCCGGTTCTCGTAAGCCCGGTGCACTTCCGCGATATCGGCAAACAGCATCCCTTCACCCTGCACGCCGACGAGCTCACGGGTCATGTAGTACAGCCCGAGCACGACGTCCTGGGTCGGCACGATGATGGGCTCGCCGTTGGCGGGCGAGAGGATGTTGTTGGAGGACATCATCAGCGCGCGCGCTTCCAGCTGCGCCTCGACGGACAGCGGCACGTGCACGGCCATCTGATCGCCGTCGAAGTCGGCGTTGAACGCCGTGCACACCAGCGGATGCAGCTGGATGGCCTTGCCCTCGATCAGCACCGGCTCGAAGGCCTGGATGCCCAGCCGGTGCAGGGTCGGCGCCCGGTTCAACAATACCGGGTGCTCGCGAATCACCTCGGACAGGATGTCCCAGACCTCCGCGCGCTCGGCTTCGACCAGCTTCTTGGCCGCCTTGATGGTCGCCGCCATGCCGCGGCGCTGCAGCTTGCTGAAGATAAACGGCTTGAACAGTTCCAGCGCCATTTTCTTGGGCAGGCCGCACTGGTGCAGCTTGAGCGTCGGACCCACCACGATCACCGAGCGGCCGGAGTAGTCCACACGCTTGCCGAGCAGATTCTGACGGAATCGGCCCTGCTTGCCCTTGATCATGTCGGCCAGCGACTTCAGCGGGCGGCGGTTGGTGCCGGTGATGGCGCGGCCGCGCCGGCCGTTGTCCAGCAGGGCATCCACCGATTCCTGCAGCATGCGCTTCTCGTTGCGCACGATGATGTCCGGCGCATTCAGCTCCAGCAGGCGCTTGAGCCGGTTGTTGCGGTTGATCACCCGCCGGTACAGATCGTTCAGGTCGGAGGTCGCGAACCGGCCCCCGTCGAGCGGCACCAGCGGCCTGAGGTCAGGCGGCAGCACCGGCAACACGGTCATGATCATGAACTCCGGCCGATTGCCGGATTCGATGAATGCCTCGACCAGCTTGACCCGCTTCGACAGACGCTTGAGCTTGGTCTCCGAGCGCGTGGCGGAAATCTCCTCGCGCAGCTTGAGCACTTCCTGCTGCAGATCGATGGTGCGCAGCAATTCGTAGATCGCCTCTGCGCCCATGCGCGCATCGAATTCGTCCCCGAATTCCTCCACCGCGTCGAGATACTGCTCGTCGGTCAGCAGCTGGCCGCGCTCCAGCGCGGTCAGGCCCGCGTCGAGTACGACGTAGGACTCGAAATACAGGATGCGCTCGATGTCCCGCAGGGTCATGTCCAGCATCAGGCCGATGCGGGACGGCAGGGACTTGAGGAACCAGATGTGCGCCACCGGGCTGGCCAGCTCGATATGCGCCATGCGCTCCCGGCGCACCTTGCTGAGGGTCACCTCGGTGCCACATTTTTCGCACACGACCCCGCGATGTTTCATGCGCTTGTACTTGCCGCACAGGCACTCGTAGTCCTTGACCGGCCCGAAAATCGCGGCACAGAACAGCCCGTCCCGTTCCGGCTTGAAGGTCCGGTAATTGATGGTCTCGGGCTTCTTGACCTCACCGAACGACCAGGACCGGATGAGGTCGGGCGGCGCCAGACCAATGCGGATGGCGTCGAAATCCAGCGGTTGACGCTGGCGATGGTAGAGATTGAGTAGGTCTCTCACCGTGCTCTCCTCCGGTTCAGGTTTCTTCCAGTTCGATGTTGATGCCGAGCGAGCGGATTTCCTTCACCAGCACGTTGAAGGATTCCGGCATGCCGGCCGCCATCTCGTGATTGCCATCGACGATGTTCTTGTACATCTGGTTGCGGCCGCCCACGTCGTCCGACTTGACCGTGAGCATTTCCTGCAGGGTGTAGGCGGCGCCGTAGGCTTCCAGCGCCCAGACCTCCATTTCGCCGAAGCGCTGCCCGCCGAACTGGGCCTTGCCGCCCAGCGGCTGCTGCGTCACCAGGCTGTAGGGGCCGGTGGAGCGCGCATGCATCTTGTCGTCCACCAGGTGGTTGAGCTTGAGCATGTACATGTAGCCCACCGTGACCGGGCGGTCGAACGGCTCGCCCGTGCGCCCGTCGTAGAGCACGGTCTGGCCGTTGCTGGGCAGGTCGGCCAGCTCCAGCAGTTTCTTGATCTCCGCCTCCGGCGCGCCGTCGAACACCGGAGTCGCCATCGGCACGCCGGCCTGCAGGTTTTCCGCCATCTCCCGGATCTCGGCGGCCGAGAAGGTGTTCATGTTGACCCGCCCGTCCTGATCGCTGTTGTAGATGTTACCCAGGAAGCCCCGGATTTCAGCGGTCTTGGCGTTCGCCTCCAGCAAGCCCCGGATGCGCTCGCCGAGGCCCTTGGCCGCCCAGCCCAGGTGGGTTTCCAGCACCTGGCCGATGTTCATGCGCGAGGGCACGCCCAGCGGGTTCAGCACGATGTCGACCGGGGTGCCGTCCTCCATGTAGGGCATGTCCTCGGTCGGCACGATCATGGAGATCACGCCCTTGTTGCCGTGACGGCCGGCCATCTTGTCACCGGGCTGCATGCGCCGCTTGACGGCCAGATAGACCTTGACCATCTTCAGCACGCCGGGAGCCAGGTCGTCGCCCTGGGTGATCTTGCCCTTCTTCTCCTCGAAGCGGGCATCGAAGGCCTTGCGCTGCGCCTTGAGCTGGTCGGCCATCTGCTCGAGCAATTCGTTGACCTCGTCGTTGCGCATGCGGAGCTTGAACCAGTCGTCGTGGCTCAGGTCGGCGAGGTAGGCGGCCGTAATCTTGGCGCCGGACTTGATGCCCTTGCCCTTGTCGACCATCTTGCCGATCAGCGCGCTCTCGAGACGCTGGAAGATCGCGTTTTCCACGATTCGCAGCTGGTCGTCGAGATCCTTCCGTACCTGGCGCAACTGCTCCTTCTCGATGGCGATCGCGCGCTCGTCCTTGTCCACGCCGTCGCGGGTGAACACCTGCACGTCGATGACCGTGCCGTCCATGCCGGACGGCACCCGCAGCGAGGTGTCCTTGACGTCGGAGGCCTTCTCGCCAAAGATCGCGCGCAACAGCTTTTCTTCCGGCGTCAGCTGCGTCTCGCCCTTGGGCGTGACCTTGCCAACCAGGATGTCGCCGGCCCCGACCTCGGCGCCGATATAGACGATGCCGGACTGGTCGAGCCGGTTGAGGTTGTGTTCGCCCACGTTCGGGATGTCGGCGGTGATCTCCTCCGAGCCCAGCTTGGTGTCGCGCGCCACGCAGGTCAGTTCCTCGATGTGGATCGTGGTGTAGCGATCCTCCTGGACCACGCGCTCGGAGATCAGGATGGAGTCCTCGAAGTTGTAGCCATTCCACGGCATGAACGCGACCAGCATGTTCTGGCCCAGCGCCAGTTCGCCCAGATCGGTGGACGGGCCATCGGCCAGCACATCCCCTATTTCCACCGGGTCGCCGACCTTGACCAGCGGGCGCTGGTTGATGCAGGTGTTCTGGTTGGAGCGCTGGTACTTGGTCAGGTTATAGATGTCCACCCCCGGATCACCGACCGGCACCTCCTCTTCGTTGACCCGCACCACGATACGGCCGGCGTCGACCTGGTCCACCAGGCCACCCCGGCGGGCCACCGCGGTAACGCCCGAGTCGGTGGCGACCGCGCGCTCCATGCCGGTACCGACCAGCGGTTTTTCGGCTTTCAGCAGCGGCACCGCCTGGCGCTGCATGTTCGAGCCCATGAGCGCTCGGTTGGCATCGTCGTGTTCCAGGAACGGCACCAGCGAGGCGGCCACCGACACGATCTGCTTGGGCGACACGTCCATGTAGCTGACGTCGGCCGGCTCCTTGAGCGTGAACTCACCCTGGTGCCGGCAGGGGATGAACTCGTCCACGAACTTGCCCTTGGCGTCGAGTTCGGCGTTGGCCTGCGCGATGACGAAATCGCCTTCCTCGATCGCCGACAGATACTCGACGTCGTTGGTCACCTTGCCGTTCGCCACCTTCCGGTAGGGCGTCTCGAGGAAGCCGTAATCGTTGGTCCGCGCATACACGGCCAGCGAGTTGATCAGGCCGATGTTGGGCCCTTCCGGCGTTTCGATGGGGCACACCCGACCGTAATGCGTGGGGTGCACGTCCCGCACTTCGAAACCGGCCCGCTCGCGGGTCAGGCCGCCCGGTCCCAGCGCCGACACGCGCCGCTTGTGGGTCACCTCGGACAGCGGGTTGTTCTGGTCCATGAACTGGCTGAGCTGGCTGGAGCCGAAGAACTCCTTGATCGCCGCCGCCACCGGCTTGGCGTTGATCAGTTCCTGCGGCGTCAGGCCCTCGCTCTCCGCCATGGAGAGCCGCTCCTTGACCGCGCGTTCGACCCGCACCACGCCGACGCGAAAGACGTTTTCCGCCATCTCGCCGACACTCCGCACCCGGCGGTTCCCCAGGTGGTCGATGTCATCGACCATGCCGTTGCCGTTGCGGATATCGATCAGGACCTTGAGCACCGCGAGGATATCTTCCCGGTCGAGCACGCCCGCTCCCTCCGGGCTGCCGCGCCCCACCCGGCGGTTGAATTTCATGCGGCCGACGCCCGACAGGTCGTAGCGCTCCTCGGTGAAGAACAGGTTCTTGAACAGGTTCTGCGCCGCCTCCTTGGTCGGCGGCTC
>JABAHS010000162.1_pt1 | contig 13511 bp, 17 predicted proteins | sample 7062111 | NCBI WGS metagenome assembly JABAHS01 (sample SAMN14534600, study PRJNA622989) | marine sediment metagenome | biome: marine biome [ENVO:00000428]; feature: marine pelagic biome [ENVO:01000023]; material: deep marine sediment [ENVO:00002113]; isolation source: pool of 4 deep marine... | reverse complement strand
ACCGGCCGGCCCGCGCGTTATGGCGCACCTCATTTCGAGCCGAACCGGCAATCCAGGACGAATCCATGTCTCGCTTCTCCCTGCCGGCAGACGACCCCGCCGACACCATTGCGGTGCGGCTACACCTTCGAGCGGAGCACAGGCGCCAGGTCACCGTTCCGCTCGACGACCACGTCGGTCAGACCCAGCCAGCCGGCCATGAGATGGAGCTCTGCGGCGAGTTCCGTTGCGACTCGATGCTCGTCACGCCCGTCCTCGGTGAAGGCGCCTCGAACGAGCAGACGGCCGGCCTGCCGGTCGGCTTTCAGGTCAACCCGTGCCACCAGTTCGTCGCCGAGCAGGAACGGATACACGTAGTAGCCGTACACGCGTTTCGGTTCCGGTACGTAGATCTCGATCCGGTAGTGGAAGTCGAAGAGCCGCTCGGTTCGCTCACGAAACCAGACGAGCGAATCGAACGGGCTGAGCAGCGCCCGGGCCTCGATCGACCGCGGGACTCTGGTGCCCGGCGCCATGAACGCCGGTTTGGGCCACCCTTCGACGCCAACTTCGATCAGCGCGCCGGACTCGACGAGCTCCCCGATCCGGGGACGAGCGACCGGCATCCGGATCCGGTAGTAGTCGGCGAGGTCGGCCGCCGTGGCGACGCCGGTCGCCTCTGCCGCCAGCATCAACAGCGTTCGCTGTGCCTCCTCCGGGGACGGAGCGCCTGCATCGAGGACGCCCTCGCCCAACACTCGTTCGGGTAGGTCGTAGTAGCGGGTGAAGTTCCGCCGATCGGCGATCGCCACCTTGCCCGACGCGAACAGCCATTCGAGAGCGATCTTGCCCTTGCCGTATCCCCACCACGGACCGGTGCGCTTGCCGGGATCGGCGAGGTCCGAAACCGTGATCGGTCCGAACTCGATCACCTCCTGCATGACCTGATCGAGGTACTCGGGGTGCTCATCCATGAGTGCCCGGATGCGATGCCACGGGCGCATCGCTTCCATGCGGTACCGGAAGAGCGGGAAGTGTTCGGACGGCAGGAACGACGCCTCATGACCCCAATATTCGAACGCTTCACGTCTCCGATAGGCATGATCGTCGAGGAGTTCCGGCAAGTACGGCCCCACTCGCGAGAACAACGGCATGTAGTGCGCGCGCACCGCCACATTGACAGAGTCGATCTGCACCAATTTCACATCCCGGTAGAGGGCGCGCAGGTGCCTGACGTCGACGTTCCCGGATGGACGTCGTTTCCCGAATCCCTGGGCGGACAGCGCAATCCGGCGAGCCTGGGCGACGCTGAGCGTTCTCAGAAGATCACCCCCGTCAACTCGAGCAGCGTCACGGCCAAGTTGTAGCCGCCGTGGACCACTACTGCTCCGACGAGGTACGGAGCGGCGTGCCGCAATCGAGGTGCGGAGCGGTCGCGATGAGTGGTCATCCACATCCGGCGCACGCCGAGTCCGGCGATGAAAGACGCACCGCCGTGGAGGAGGGGGCCGGCGATCCAGCGCCAGCGTGCGATCTCCGGCGTCGGATCGGCGATGTAGACGTTGAGGTAGACGACGTTCTCAATGGCTGCGAACACGAGGCCGGCGGCGAGCGTCACGAGCGGAAGCACCCAGCCGGCAGGCACCATCCACGGCCGCTGCTCGGCCAGGTACAACGCACCCGACGCCTTGAGGACCTCTTCTGTGAGTGGGCCGAGCGTCACGACCACGAGCAGCACACCGAGGCCGAACCCCGAGGTGCCACCGATGAAGGCTCCGAGCACGGCGAAGGGACCGGCGACGAAGACGGCCAGCGCCACCGCCGACCAGCGGCGGCCCTCCGTCGTCGATTCCCTCCGTTCGACATAGATCGAGCCGAACGTCGGCAAATCGGTTCGACCCGTCCAACGAAGCGCCGGTTCGTCACCGACGGCGTCCCACGCCTCGCCTTGATCGCCTGCGGTTGGCCGCGACATCTCCCTAAGCATCCGGCAGCAGGGCGGTGCCGTAGCACAGCACCTCGCTCATCGGGGCCGCCTGCCCGGAGTTCAACCCGATCGGCGAGGTCTCGAATCGCACGTTGATGACGGCGACCGCACCCTTCCGCATCGCATCTTCGACCATGCGGAGGCGGGATTCACGGCGAGCCCGCTCGATCATGGTTGCGTACGACCGCATCTCGCCACCGAAGATCATCCGGAAGCCCGACAAGAACGTCTTCAGGTAGTCGGAAGCGATCACGGTGTTCCCCGTGACCAGGATGGCGTCGACGGGGGCGAGACCCGGCGGGACTGATCTCAGATCGGTGACCGGGAGCTCGCGCACGGCCGTCTCCCGCTGATCGAGTTCGGCGAAATGGCGGCGCTCACGGGATCGGCCGATGGTCGCCCCCAGGGCGAGCAGGATCACCACCGTGGCCAGCGGAACGACGATCTGGAGGAAGAGCTCCACGTTCAACTCACCGCAGGTGGTGGAGGAGGAGCCGGTGCAGACCCTCCGCCGGGGAGCGGACCGGGCGCAGAGGGCGGATCCGACGGCGCCTGCATCTGACGGGTACTGACGGCGGTGCCGTAGGCGTACAACTCGGCGGCGCCGGCGGCGATCGACGAGGTCGTGAACCGCACGTTCACGACTGCGTTGGCGCCGAGCCGTTGCGCCTGTTCGATCATGCGCTCCACCGCCTGGCGACGCGACTCGGTCAGGAGTTCGGTGTACTGCTTGAGCTCACCGCCGACGAGGTTCTTCAGGCTGGCCGTGATGTCGCGACCGAGGTGTTTGGCGCGGATGGTGTTTCCCTGGACCAGGCCCTTCACCTCGACGATCTCGTGACCGGGAATCGTTTCCGTATTGACAACGATCATGAACGTCCTTCGTGAGGGTGGTGGCACTCTATACCGGGTTCGCCGCCTGACGGCTCCCGAAGGTGACCGGGTCCCGTCGTGTGGGATCATGGGTCCATGATCCCGCGCTACTCCCTTCCCGAAATGTCCGCCGTCTGGTCGGAGGATCGCAAGTTCCACACGTGGCAGGAGGTCGAGACGCTCGTCGTCGAAGCCTGGGTGGAGCTCGGCGTGGCCCCGCCCGACGCCGCTGCTGCCGTACGTGCCGCCCCCCTCGTCGAAGCCGCCGACGTCGCCGAGCGTGAGAAGACCACCAACCACGACGTCGCGGCCTTTGTCGACCTGCTGGCGTCGTCGGTTGACACGGGAGGCGAGTGGGTTCACTACGGGCTCACCTCGTCCGATGTTCTCGACACCGCCAACGGAGCGCTCATGGCAAAGGCAGCCGACCTGCTGCTCGCCCGGATCCAGCGGCTCTTCGAAATCGTCGAGACGCGGGCCCTCGAGCATCGGGACACGATCATGCTGGGCCGGACCCACGGCATCTGGGCCGAGCCGACGACCTTCGGACTGAAGCTGGCGACATGGGCATTCGAAATCGCCCGGGACTTCGAACGGATGCGCCGCGCCCGTGCCACCGTCGCAGTCGGCAAGATCAGCGGCGCGGTCGGCACCTACGCCCACACCCCGCCGTCGGTTGAAGAGTACGTGTGCCGGCGGCTGGGTCTCCAGCCCGAACCGGCCTCGTCACAGATCACGCATCGCGACCGTCATGCCGAATTCCTCCAGGCCATCGCCCTGACCGGGGCCTCCATCGAACGATTCGCTACCGAGATTCGCCACCTGCAGCGCAGCGAGGTGGGCGAGGCACGGGAGTCCTTCGGCAGAGGCCAGAAAGGCTCGTCGGCGATGCCGCACAAACGCAATCCGATCCTCTCGGAACGGATGACCGGCATGGCGCGACTGCTGAGGGGGTACGCGCAAGTCGGACTCGAGAACGTCGCCCTGTGGCACGAGCGAGACATCAGTCACTCCTCGGCGGAACGGGTCGTGTTGCCCGATGCCTGCCTGGCGCTCGACTACATGCTGGCCAAGTTCGCCGACCTCGTCGAGAACCTGGTCGTCGACTCCGACCGCATGCAGGCGAACCTCGAACTGACTCATGGTCTCGTTTTCAGCCAGGCCGTCCTGCTGGCCCTCATCGAGCACGGACGAACCCGAGATGAGGCCTACCGGATCGTGCAGCGCAACGCAATGCGCTCATGGGATGAAGGAAAGCACCTCCAGGAACTGCTCACCGCAGACCCGGAAGTCGCCCTCGACCCCGACGTCCTGGCCGCCTGCTTCTCCGCCGAGAGGTTCCTGCGCAACGCCGACGTAGTGTTCAACCGGCTCGAAGAACTCGACAAGCCTCGCCTCGATCGGTAGGCGACCGGACGGGGTGAGACGCATCCCACTAGGCTCGACCTGGTGAGAAGCTTCAAACACACCCTCGTCATGGCCGGCAGCGCCCTCACGCTGGCCGCCTGCGCACCCGTTCCGAAGGCGCTCCGCCCGAACACGTTCACGGGATTCTTCGGCCTCATCCACCTCATCGTGGTGATCTGGGCCATCGTGGACATCGTCGGGTCGACCACCAAGTCGACCGGCACGAAGGTCCTGTGGATCCTGGTGGTTGCTTTTGCCCCGCTGATCGGGCTGATCTTCTACATCATGGCGGGACGCGACAAATGAGTCGCGGGTGGCTGGTGACTAGCAACTAGTACACCGCCACGGGTCGGCTCATCCAGCGGAGCCTTGGGCTTCGTACGACATATATGTCATCCGGAGTCATCCAGGAGCTACGAACCGTCGTATTCGGGCGCGCCTCCATCGCCGACGGAATCCTCCCACCCGTCGTCTTCGCCGTCGCCGATGCCACCGCCGGAACGGTCACGGCCGCCGTTCTCGCCGTGGTCACGGGCCTGGCAATCGTCACTGTGAGGCTGCGGAGCGGCCGCCCGGTCAAGTTCGCGCTGGCAGGTCTGGGCGGCGTGACCGTCGCCGCCGTCGCCGCTCTGGGACTCGGACCGGGGGGATTCTTTCTGCCGTCGGTCGTCTCCGGTGCCGGGCTGACGATGTTGATCATCATCAGCATCGGACTCGGCCGCCCTTTCGTTGCGTGGACGAGCTGGCTGGCGCGCAGCTGGCCGCTCGCCTGGTACTGGCATCCCCGGGTACGTCCCGCCTATACCTTCGTCTCGTGGATCTGGGCGGCATTCTTCGGTCTGCGGACGGTCGGGCAGTGGCTGACGCTCGAGTCGACGTCGACGGCCGCGTTGTACCGGGTCACGACCGGCTGGCCTGCCCTCCTTCTGCTGCTGGTCGCCACCTACGTCATCGGTAGGCGGCGCCTCGAGCGGCTCGGGGGACCGTCGATCGATGAGTTCCGGGAAGGAACCCCGGAGCCGTGGGCCGGTCAGCAAACCGGGTTTTGACGATCAGCCGGTTGCGACCGGGTAGACGGCCGACAGTGCATCGAAGAACGGCATCGTCGGCAACAGCACCGCGGCGCCCGCAGGAGTTCGATAGTTCTCGTAGGTCAAGCCGACCCGTTGAAGCGATGACGGATCGATGTCCCGATACGACCACGCCAGCGACACCGCATCGCCGATCGAGAACGACTCGTCCAGACGTACGTAATCGGCAAGCTCGTCTGCGAGCTCACCCAGCGCCGCCAGCGACCCGAACTGCCTGACCTTGCCCAGCAGCTTGATGAGCACATCCTGCTGATGCTCCTGACGGGTGAAGTCGCTGGCTCCGACCGATCGCCATACTCCGTCGACCAGTTCCTGCGTGTGACGCGAGCGCACCCAGGCGAGGGTCACGGCTCCGTCCGCCAGTGTGCAGCCGGCATCGAGGTAGAGCTCCGCCTTCGAGTCACGGGTCGGGTGGTCGACGCAGATCTCCACGCCGCCGAGTACGTCGATGACGCCACGGAACCCGGAGAAATTGACCCTCAGGAAGTGATCCACGGCGATCCCGGTGAAGTCCTGCACCGTGAGCGAGAGGAGTTCCGGGCCGCTGGCGACGCCCCGGCAGCCGCCGAGCGCAGCGTTGATCCGTGAGTAGCTGTCGGTGCACAGGCTCGGCAGGTAGAGATCACGGGGCAGACTGGCCAGGATCGGCGCCGAGCCGTCCTGCGGCATGAGCACCATGATGATCACATCGGCCAGCGCCCCACTCAGATCGGATCCGACGAGGAGGTAGGTATCGAAGAGATCGTCGGGGACTTCCGGGCTTCGCATGTGTGGGAATCGGAGATCGTCTTCGACCTCCTCGAGCACGAAGCCGGCATCGGAAGCTTCGGGATCGTCCGGTAGTTCCTGGTCCTCATCCCGGGCTTCCTGGGTGAGCTGCGCCTCGAGCACGGCGAGGTCGTCCTGCGCCGTCTCGGTTTCGGCGTCGGTCATCGATTCGAGCCGGTCCCGGGCGGCGGTGGGATCGAACGTGTCCCTCTCGATCGACCAGTAGGCCATCCCGACGCGAAGACCGGCTACCCCGACGACGAAGACGACGCCGAGGACGACCGAAATGATGATTCGAGATGTGCGGGAGTGGAACATCGGCGTAGAACCCCGGGCTTGCCGGTGGGATATTAGTGGCGATGCTGGAAGCGTCTACCGCCGGCTCAACGACGCACCGCTCCGGCCAACTGCCGACCGATCAGAACCAGGAAGAACATCCCCACCGAAACGCCGGCGATACTGGCACCGGCGGCGGTGTCGGCATACCAGCTGAGCAACAGACCGAGCGTCACCGTCGACGCGCCGAGCGCCACCGCCGTGACCATCATCGTCGGGACACGCCGAACGAGCAGCGAGGCGGTCGCGGGCGGAGCAACCAGCAAGCCGAACACGAGCAGGTTGCCGACGACCCGGAAGGAGGTGACGATGGCCAGCGTCAGCAACGCCAGCATCACGGCATGCGCCACCTTCGGCCGCATGCCGAGCACTTCGGCCTTGTCCTCGTTGAAGGACAGCACCACGAAGGGGCGGTAGAACACGGCCACCGCCAGGGCCGTGACTCCGGCGGCTGTGGCCTGCACCACCAGCTCCGATCTGCCCACGGCCAGGATGTTGCCGAAGAGGAAGCCCGTGAGACTTCCGGCAAACGATGGGGCGCGCGACATGATGATGACACCGAGTGCCAGCATCCCGACGAAGAGCAGCCCGATGGCGGTGTCCTCGCTCAGCCGCGCCCGCCGGTGGACGTACTCGATGCCGGCGATCATGACGAGGGCGCTGACGACCGCACCGACCGTGACGTCGAACTGCCAGATGAAGGCGAGAGCGATGCCGGGAAGAACACCGTGCGCCATCGCATCGCCCATGAAGCTGAGCCCCCGGAGCACCACCCAGGTGCCGACCAGTGAGGTCGTCACCACTGCCAGCACTCCGGCCACCAGCGCCTGCACCATGAAATCGTTGGAGAAGGGCTCGGCCAGCCAGCTCACGGTTCGAGCGCCCGTGCAATTGCGGCCGCGTCCCACTTCATCATCTCGATGTAGGTCGCGGCGCCCGATCCTGCCTCACCCAGCGAGCCCGTGTAGAGGGGAACGACCGCGATCTCTCTGTCGAGTTGGTCGGCGAGCTGCTCCGCCAGGGCCTGGTTCTCGCCGAGGTCGGTGAACACCGCGGGCGAGCCTGAGGCTTCGAGGATGGCCACGGTCTCGGCGAAACCGGCGCCGCTCGGCTCCACCACAGTGGTGGAGCCGGGAAGGATGGTGGCGATGACCTCAAACCCGTACCGGTCGGCGAAGTATCCGAGCGCGTCATGGCCCGTGACGAGAATGCGAGCTGCGTCGGGCACCCCGGCGAGCCGGTCACGAATCCACCCGTCGAGGGCGGCGAGTTCCTCACGGTAGGCGGCTGCGCCGGCCTCCCAATCGACGGTCGGGTCGAGCCTCTCCAGTGCCTCCACGATTGCGCCGGCTGCCGACGCCACGCGCACGGGATCGAGCCAGACNNGTCGACGGTCGATCCGATCTCGAGCACCTCGACACCCTCGTCCGCGGCTGCGACGAGGACGTCCTCCAGCCCTTCCTCCAGGCCGAGACCGTTGGCAATGATGAGATCCGCCTCCCGCATCAGCGCCACCTGCCGTGCCGACGGTTCGAACTCATGGGGGTCGGCACCGACCGGCATGATGACGGTGATCGACGCCCGGTCTCCGGCGAGGTTGGCAACGACATCACCGAGTATGGATGTGGTCACCACGACGGACGGCGCATCGGAGTCGTCGGACTCGGTCCCGCAGCCGGAGAGGAGGGCGGCCGGAAGAACCAGCATCAAGATGAGAATGAGAGTTGTTCTCATAATCATTCTAAGCTACCATGTTGACCATGGACTCGCAACAGCGCTCGGCACTGGCAGCAGAGCAGCTGCGCTCGTCGGGTGTACGAGTGACGGCGGCACGCAAGCTGGTCATCGACGCGCTGAGCGCCACCGACGGTCCCCGCACCGCAGAGGAGCTCAACGCCGACGTGGCGATTCCACTCTCTTCGCTCTATCGGACACTCACAGTCCTGACCTCGTCGGGCGTTCTCCGTCGGGTGCACGACGGAAGCGGCACCGCGCGTTATGAGTATGCGGAATGGCTCACCGGTCACCACCATCACATTCGGTGCACGGACTGCGGCCTGACCCAGGACATCGACTTCAGCCCCGAAACAGAGACCACCATCCGCAGGCTCTACGAGACCGCCGGAGCAGCACTCGGATTCGACGTCACCGACCACCGGCTCGATCTCGAGGGAAGGTGCCCGGAGTGCCGGTAGCCGTCGCCGGGTACGGCGTCACCATGATCTATGGCGATCGCGTCGCCTTTCGCGCCTCCGACCTGTCCATTCCGGAGGGAGCGATCACCGCCGTCATCGGTCCGAACGGCTCGGGAAAGTCCACTCTCCTCAACGCCATCGCCGGGCTCACTCCCCTGGCCGACGGCTCACTCGAAGTACTCGGAACCGATCCGGTCGGCGCCCGCGACCGCACCTCCTACGTGCTCCAGGCGACCAAGGTGAACGATCGATTGCCGGTCACCGTGCGTGAGGTCGTGACGATGAGCCGCTACGTCGACCGCGGCGCGTTCGGATTCATTCGCAAGACTGACCGTGCGATCGTCGACGACGCGATGGCGCGCCTCGACTTGATCCGCTTCAGCCACCGGCATCTCGGTGAGCTCTCCGGCGGTGAACGTCAACGCGTCTTCGTGGCGCAGGGGCTTGCACAGCAAGCCGATCTGCTGTTGCTCGACGAGCCGTTGAACGCGCTCGATCTGGTTTCGAGAGACCTCATCATCGCGGCCATCGAGGACGAACCGAGTCGGGGTAACACCGTGGTCGCCACCACCCACAGCCTCGAGGAGGCGGCTAGAGCCGACCACGTGCTGTTGCTGTCGAGCGAGGTCGTGGCCGAGGGATCACCGGCGGACGTCTTGACCTCCGCCAACCTGTCGAAGGCATACGGACTGGAGATCGCCGATGAAGGCACCCCGCTCGTCGACGACTCCGCCCACTTCCCCGTCGACAAACGACACCAGCACTTCGACAGAACGGGCCACGCCGAGCACTAGTGGTTCGTTGCGCCTGCCGTGGGTTGCGCCCGAATCACGAGCGTCGCGCCGCGTCCGGGCAATGAAGCCTGCCCGATCCGGAGCGGACAGGCGCTCGCGCGGCGATGAGCGCGTTCGACGTGGTGACTCGGCAGCCAGATACCACCTCGTCGACAGTCGAACTGGCTGCGCGTCGGACAGCCGTAGCCGAGGTCGCCTCAGAGACGGGCCCCCACGCCGCAGACACCTGTCCCGCCTCGAGTGCTCCCAATGGTTATAAAGGGTGTGAGTTTGACAGCAGATCGGGCCGAGCAGTTGACAGAGGCGCAGTTCACCGAGTTCGTCGAGCAGGCGGAACCGAAGCTCCGGATCGCGCTGATGGCGGCGTACGGTCCGGAGCGGGGACGGGACGCTACGGCGGAAGCACTCGCCTACGCCTGGGAACACTGGGCCCGCATCAAGTCGATGGAACATCCCATTCGGTACCTGTACCGCGTAGGCCAGTCGAAGAGCCGACCCCGCAAACCCCCACCCCCCACCCCGGCTTCGGTCCACCGCAATGATCCGTGGATCGAACCGAAACTACCTGCGGCCCTTGATCAACTGAGCCGCAAACAGCGCATGGCGGTGGTGCTGGTGCATGCCTTTGAGTGGACGTTCGTCGAGGCGGCAGAAGTGATGGGTGTGCGACCAGACACGGTGCGCACTCATCAGGAGCGTGGCCTGGCGAAGCTCCGCAACGCCCTGGAGGTGACCGAGAATGTCTGAACTGAAGACCGAGATTCGCAACTACTACAGCAATGCCGCCGATCCGGTCACTGCGACGGAGGCGATCGCGGGACCCGGGCGACTGATGGATGTGCAGGAGCGGCCGCTCCGCTACCGGCGAACACTGGCCTTTGTAGGAGCGGCGATGACCCTCGTCGCCGGCGTCGGACTGGCGGCAGTCCTACTCCTTCCCGGTGACTCCGACATCGCCGGCGAAATGCGGCCGGCAGACACGTTGCAGGTTGCTCCGACGACGGTGCAGACGGTGACCCCAACGACACCGGTTGCGCCGGCGACCGAACAGGTCGTCCCGACCACGCTCGCTGCTCCGATTGTGCAGGAGCCCATGACCTGGTCACGTCTTCCGTTCGACGGCTGGGTCTCTGCCGTGGTGAACAGCGGCTCGGGGCTGATCGCGGCCGGCACCTCCTCCGACGGCTCCGCGGCGCTGTGGACGTCCCAGGACGGGGCGAACTGGACACCGGAGCCGCTCGACGAAGCAACCTTCGGCGGGTATGGGATCATCGACATGGTCGCCACATCCGACGGCTACGCGGCGATCGGCGGCGACCAAACGACCGAACTCGTCGCATGGATCTCACCCGACGGGCTGACATGGCAGCGCGTCTCCGTCGAGGGTGTCGCACCAGAAGACATCGAGAGACTGAACATCACGGCCATGACGGCCGGACCGAGCGGGCTCGTCGTCGTGGGTTTCACCACCCGAGTCGACGAACCGTGGATGCTGGAGGATCACGTCGTGATCCACTCACCCGACGGCACCGTCTGGCAGCGTGCCGACACCACCGGCCTGCCGCTCGGCGGCATGAAGGACGTGGCTGCGGGCGGCCCGGGATACGTCGCCGTCGGCATCGATTGGAGCCGAACCGGAACACCGGGCGTCTGGACGTCGCCCGACGGGCTGAGTTGGACGCTGATCGATCGCGTCAACATCGAACGGATCCCCGACCTCCCCTCCGGGAGCATCCATGAGATGGAGTCCCTCACGGTATCCGAAGACGGGCGGCTCTACGCCCAAGGGTCGGGTGCGGTCTGGGCGTCCGACGATGGGACCGGCTGGAGCTTCCTCGGGTCCTACAGCGGCGAACCCGAGGACGGGTTCCGAAGCGCCTGGGCCGGCTGGGCGAATGCCGCGGTGGCTTCCGCCGACCGGATCCTCCTCGCCGGCGCTCTCGAGTTCCGCAACGAAGGCCAACCGGACCGTGCTGCGGCGTGGGCATCAGAAGATGGTGGAGCTACCTGGAAACGGATGTCGCAACCTCACGACGTCTTCGGCGACACCGGCGAATCCGAGATGCGCACCCTGACCGAGATCGACGGCACGTACGTCGCCTTCGGTACATGGCAGGGCGAGCCAACCGTCTGGGTGGGCACCTGGAACGAGGACGATGGGTCGTGAAACGAGCAACGGGAGCGCTGGTGTTTCGGCAGGTCTCGTCCTGGCGATGACGACACCGGGGGCAGCAAAGGGAAGGCCACAGCAGCCGGCCGAACCGGAGCTGGTCGAGGCGACGATGACCGGCACACTGGCATCAACCTGCACCGACGGGGACGACAACCCGGACGCAATCACGATGGAACGCTCCGGCACCGAGTTGTTCCCTGCAGACGGTGAACGGCTCCACCTCGAGATTCAGGGTGTCGATTCGAGCCGCCTGTTCCCAAGCAAGATCGAATCGAACGGATTCACAGGATGCCGCGGGGAGCAACTCGACGGCTCGTGGTCACCGTACGGTGGTCTCGGCATCACCGTCGACGGAAACGGGGCGGTGACCGGTCTGCTGTGGCACTTCGACTACTAACTCGAATTCACAGAAGAACGGGGCCGGACACGGATCGAGGTGATGGAACACTTCACCTTCTCCGGACACGAGCTCGACTGGGATGCCACCACCTCCACGGTGTCGGGATGGTTCGACGTCCCGTATCACCGTGAGGTACCCCCGAAGCTGGTGATCGATGATGAACCGGTGCTCTCCATCGATTATGAGCCGGTCGAAGGCTCGCCCGTCTTCCTCGAATTCGCCTTCCGTATCGACGACCCGAACGTCGCTCCCTAGACAAACCAGCGTCCGAGCGAAGGGGGCGGGTTCGGGCGAACTTGCCCCCTTCCCCATCCCGTTCTTGCGTGGGTTCCTCCCGGAGTACGGGAGCGAAGCACGCACGAGTGGGCACAGACTACGCCGGTCGCTTCCTGCGTGACTGTCTCCCCGAGTACGGGAGCGATCCACGCACGAACTGAACCCTTTTGGCGCTCGGGTCCGGGGGGAACCCGCCCCTCACCATCTTGCGCACCGCACAGGCGGCCGACGACCCCTACAGCGTGTCGATCCAGGCGCAGAAAAATCGCAGGACCTGCTCCCGTTGGATCTCCTCGACGGCACGCAACTCTTCGATCAGCGCATCGGGGTCGACGCCGGCGGCGACGATGTTGCGGCTTCCCCCCTCCCGGACCCACTCGGCCACATCCGCCGCTCCCGCCTCCGGATGGAACTGCACGGCAAGCGCCGAACCCACCCGGTAGGCGTGGGGATACCGGTCGGTTCGGGCCAGGAGACGCGCCCCTGGTGGCAGGTCGAACGTGTCACCGTGGGAGACGACGACACGGTCGGGGACGTGCGCGAACACCGGATCCAACTTGCCTGCCTCCGTGGTGATCATCTGGAGGAATCCCGCTTCGGAGTCGGCGGCCCGGTAGGCGCGACCGCCGAGGGCGTCCGCCAGCAACTGGCTTCCCAGGCAGATACCCAGCACGGGCACATCGTTCCGCACAGCCTCCGCCAGAAACGGCTTCTCTTGCACCAGGAACGGGAACTCCTCCACGTCGTAGGCGCCCATCACACCACCGAGCGACACGATGCCCTTCCACCCGCCGCCGGCGGGCAGAGCCTCGCCGTCGTCGAGCCGGACGAGTTCGAAGTCGATGTCCCTCAGCCGGAATGCATCGGCCAGCCACCCCATTCCGGCACGGTCGGAATGGTGCAGCACCAGGACCTGTTCGCTCTTCATGGCGGCAACGATACCCCCGCCCTCAGGGGTCGCACGAGGAGCGGTGTCCCTGCCGCTACCATCCTGCAGCGTGCTGGCANNTCGACGAGGACCGGCTGCTCTTCGTGGCCACAGATCGCATTTCCGCCTACGACGTCATCCTTCCCGACCCCATCCCGGACAAGGGACGGGTGCTGACCGGGTTGTCACTCCACTGGTTCGACCTGCTCGACACGCCGAACCATCTCCTCACCACAGACCTGTCGGGAGTCGAAGCGCTCACCGACGAGCAGCGATCGGACCTCACCGGTCGGTCGATGGTGGT
>JABAHS010130322.1_pt6 | contig 13516 bp, 13 predicted proteins | sample 7062111 | NCBI WGS metagenome assembly JABAHS01 (sample SAMN14534600, study PRJNA622989) | marine sediment metagenome | biome: marine biome [ENVO:00000428]; feature: marine pelagic biome [ENVO:01000023]; material: deep marine sediment [ENVO:00002113]; isolation source: pool of 4 deep marine... | reverse complement strand
CAATCAGCCATTTGCCGGAGGTTACATCAGCCGTCATTATGGACAGAGCAACGTGCCGTGGGCGCAAGTCGAACTAAATCGAGCGCTCTACCTTTCGCCGCCGTGGTTTGATCGCGACAGTCTCACCATGGACGAAAACAGACTGCAAGAACTAAAACAAACTTTTGAAAAAACCCTGATTTTGTTTTTCGAGAGGGGCACAAATGCTCGTGACCGGAGAGGTTGAGGGCTTGCCGGTAGCATTATGGAACTCAACCCCCAACCCCCTTCTCTTGAGAAGAGAAGGGACCTTTTAACAGTGATGAGTATAAAGGAGAAGCCCCCCTCTCTTGGTCAAGAGAGGGGGATTTAGGGGGTGAGTCTGATCACCAAAGAAAAAATGCTGATCGATCAGTTTCTGCCAGAATATCAGTTCACCGAACGCCACGACATCGAAATCCTCTCATCGGTTGACAGAGTCTACAAGCTGGTGCGCTCCCTTGACGTGAGTCGCTCTCGGCCAATTCAATGGCTCTTCAAATTACGTGGACTGCCGCTCTCCGCGCTGACATTGGAAGGATTGCGAAAGATTGGGTTCGCCGTTTTGGGAGAAATTCCGAACCAGGAATTGCTGCTTGGAATCGTGGGACGTTTCTGGACGCTGAAAGGCGGCCTGCAAGTCATCGATGCGGAAGGATTCAAAAGTTTCAACAAGGAGGGCTACGCAAAAGCGGTGTGTGGCTTCCACTTGAGATCACGGACAGAAACGATCAGCCAGATCGTGACGGAGACCAGGATTCACTGTTTGGATGAACAAAGTTTCCGGCGGTTCCGCGTGTACTGGATTTTCATCGGTCCATTCAGCGCCTGGATTCGCAGGGAAGCATTGCGAATCATCAAGAAAGAAGCCGAACGTAAGAACTCGCTGCAAGCGTCAACCGTCCCCGGCTGAAGCGAAGAAAGCGTCAGATACGGTAATTCACACAATCGCTTTACAATCGAGAAAAATTTGATTAGGAGAAGTGAAGGATGAGACCATCGATGAAAGTTGCCATAATCGTTTTATTGATTGGCGTTTTGCCGATCGCACTGACAGCACAGAACCATGTCAATTACGATAACCTCGACCACTACATCGAAAAAGCTGTAAAGGATTTTGACCTAACAGGCTTGACCATTTCGATTGTGAAGGATGGCTCGGTGACTTTCAGGAAGGCGTACGGTTTGAAAGACGCTAGCAAGAATGAACCCATGACCGTGCGCTCCCTGTTCAACATCGCCTCTTGCACCAAAGCCTTCACCGCCGCCTGCCTGGGAATGCTGGTCGAAGAAGGCAAGATCGCTTGGCAAGACAAAGTCATTGATTACATCCCTGAGTTTCGTCTATCGGAACCTTACGTCACAAAAGAACTCAACATGATCGATATTTTGAGCCATCGGTCCGGTCTGGCCACGTTTGACGGGGATTTACTCTGGTACGAAACCGATTATTCAAATGAAGAAATTATCAGGAGGATGCGCCATTTACCCCTCAGAAGAGATTTTCGCAGTCAGTTTGGCTATCAGAACAACATGTTCCTGATTGCCGGAGAAATTGTGCATGAAGTGTCCGATACAACCTGGTCTGATTTTGTGTATGAGCGTATTTTTAACCCACTTGACATGACCGATTCCAGAACGTGCAGCGAACACTTGACCGAGGATCAGGACATTGCTTATCCACATTTGGATGGCAAAGTCCGAGAGTTGTACATCGAAGATCCGGGTCCCGCAGGCTCGATTTACTCGAATGCGGAAGAGATGTCTCGCTGGATCACCATGCTGCTGAATGGCGGCACCTACCAAGGCCAGCGGCTGCTGAACGAAGATACCGTTGAACAGCTTTTTGCACCGCAGACGCTTTTGAATCTGTCATCATTTATGAAAGACACTGGCAGCCATTTTTATGCGTATGGCTTGGGCTGGTTCCTGTTCGATTATTCCGGCCGAAAAGTCGCGGAACACGGCGGCGGCATGCCCGGCTACATTTCGAAAGTGACCCTCGTTCCCGAAGAAAACCTGGGCTTTGTGATTCTCACCAATGACATGAATCGTCTGCCCAATGCCTTGCGCTACAAGATTCTGGACACGTTTCTGAATGAGGGCGACAAAGATTGGGCACAATATTATCTGGAGCTGAAAAACAGGCGGGAACAGGGGGAGCAAAAGCGGATGGCGGAACGCAAAGCGAAACGTGCGAAGAACACCCAACCTTCGCTGGACTTGAGTCAATACACGGGAACGTATAACGACCAAATGTACGGCGATGCCACGGTTGAACTGAAGGACGGCCAATTATGGTTAACGCTGGTGCCCACAAAAGACATCTTTGTCAGTGCCATGCAGCATTGGCATTACGACACCTTCCGAATCAAATTCAGAGATGAGTTTCTGCCCGAAGGATTTGTTACGTTTCGTTTTGATTCCAACGGTGAAGTGACCGGCCTTAAGATCGATCTTCCCAACCCCGATTTCCATTTCAACAATTTGGATTTCAAGAAAGTGGAGCGTCAGTAGTAGTGGCAGTGGAAAAAAATGTTCCCTTGAGGGGACCGCCGACGAAGTCGGCAGGGGTGTCCGCGCCGAACGCCGGGATGCACCCAATAACCGTCTGCTTCCTCGCACAGAGAAAGGCGAAGCAGAGCTTCACGGCACGGGCGTTCCCAAGCGGGAGCTTGGGAACGAGCAGGACAATGGGGCACGCGGCACGGACAGTGGCAGTAGCAGTGGGACCGGATTAGAAATAAATCCTGGCATTTGTGTGTTATATTGGAAACTTCCAGACTAAAGCCGCAGGGCAGCCAATCATTGAAAATGCTTGAAATTCTCTTTCAATCTTTCTATTTTTTTAGCGAAGTCTCATCAGAAGTTATCATCCAGTGCAAATTCTCATCACGATTTGCATCATACGTCCCATGAAACTCGTGAACATGTAGGTTGAGCGCAAGTTAGCAAAAGGGGGTTATTTATGCAACTTCATCCCTCGCACTTTGTTGCCGTTATCGGTGGCGCCGTAGCCGGTTCCGTAGCAGCAGGCAATCTCGCCAAACGTGGAGTTAAAGTAGCGGTCTTTGAGCAAAACGAACGACCTTATGGTAAGATCGAAGACGGTCTCCCCAAATGGCATGTGAAATTGCAGGCTCAGGAAGAACGCCGAATCGATGAGAGGCTTTCCCATCCAAATGTGCTTTTTGTCCCGAAAACCAGGCTAGGACAGGATTTTGATTTTATCGATTTAGTGGAAAATTGGGGGTTCACCGGCGTTTTGCTGGCAAACGGGGCCTGGAAAGATCGACCGCTGCCCGTCGACGGCGCAGACCGATTTGTCGAAAAAGGATTGGTTTACCAAAACGACCTGGTTAAGTGGTTCAATCACTACCACGAACGCGATTATCAAGGAGACCATTACGACATCCCGGACGGCGCCATCGTTGTCGGTGGAGGGCTCGCCTCACTGGATGTGGTGAAAATCTTGATGTTGGAGACGGTGCTGCCGGCCTTACAGAAAAGGGGAATTGATATTGACATCCTAAGTCTGGAGCATGCTTCCATTTCTAAGGTCCTGGCCGAGCACAATTTGACCCTCGAACAGTTAGGTCTAAAGGGCTGTACACTTTTTTATCGCCGCCGAGTCCGAGACATGCCCCTCTCGCAAATGCCTGCCGACGCCTCCCCGGAGCGAAAAGAAAAAGTTTACGCAGCCCGTGAAAAAATTCTGAAAAATTTCCAGAAGAAATTTCTATTCAACTTTCAGGCGTGTCGGGTTCCTTCTGGCCTCATCGAGAAAAACGGCCAGTTGGGCGGCTTGAAGTTCAAGGAAACCGAAATAAAAAAGGGCAAAGTCCACACGAAGGAAAACACCGAACATGAGGTGAGATCGCCTTTGGTGGTGTCTTCCATCGGCAGCATTCCCGAGCCAATCCCGGGAGTCAACATGAACCACGAACTCTACGAGTTGCGTGACCATGAAACGGGGCAGTTGCGACAATATGAACATGTGTTCGCACTCGGAAATGTCGTGACCGGGAAAGGCAATATAAAAGCTTCACTGGAGCACGGCAGACAGGTTTCCGAACATGTCCTGGAAGAGTTTCTGGCCTGGCGTGAGGAGGATTATCAGCGGTTATTGAGTTTCGCCACTCAGCGAACGGAGAAACGAATTCAGAAAATTACCGAAGTGCTTGAAGAAAAAAACCTCCTTAGCGTTGAAGACGTGCGCTCGCTGATCGAGAAGGTAGAAGCCTGTCAGCGCCGGGTTGGCTATCAGGGCAACTATTCGGATTGGATTGAAGCACACCAGCCGGAAACCATCGCTGATGTTATTGCTGCAAAAGGAGATGGCAAACATCTTATACAAAAAAAGTAAACATAAGCCACCGGTGCCAGATACCGGCGGCTTATGTAACTCCAATGGAGGTCAAACTCGCTCAATTCGTTCCTTCCGCTTCGGGTATATATGATAGGTCCGGCCGTGCCCAACCGTTCACATGCTCAATTTTTCGGGTAATGCCGAGCGCTCTTTCCGCCAGCTTTTTCCCCTCATCGCCGAGCAATTCTTGTGTCTTCTTGTTTTGCGTGTAATAATCTGCCGCATCTTTCGCCCATTCGACGACTGCAATCAAGGGCATTTCGGTACCGATGCCGCCCCAGTAAACGTCGTATCCGTTGGGAATATTTTTGCTTTTAAACAGGCTGGCGTATTCCTTGGCGATTTGGTGGGCTTCTTCGCCCTTGCCATACTGAACATGGTAAAAGGTCCAATGCAGAAATTTCGCCTCTTCTTCCTTCAGCCTTGGGGTTTCCGGGGTGTAAGAAAGCTCACCCGACCTTTGGGCCATGAAGTGTTTTTCATATTCAAGCATCCCACTGAAAGGTTCATGGAGAGTTTTCCACTTGTCTTTGCCGATTTTATCGATAAACTCTCCAAAGGCTTTATCGACTTTTTCCATCTGGGCAACGCTTTCTATGGGGATGAGATAATAATAGTGGAAATCTTCCCGCATGGAAACATGAATAGAAGGTACGGCCAGTTTGTGTGTTGCAACCGCTGACATCATTTCTTTCACGGCGGCTTCGTATTGGTTAGCCATGGCAGGTTTCACCACATCTTCCGCAACTAAAAAAAGTTGGCCTCTTGACGCTTCGTCTTGTGCCTGCACGCCCAACGCGCAAAGTGTTAAGAACACCGCAGCGGTAACTAAAGTTATCCATCTCCGTTTCATGGGAACCTCCTTTAATTGGTTAAAAGTGACGGGATGAACTTAAACCGCATTTACGATTTTTCAAGAATAAAGTCAACAGGAAAATTAAGAATTGGGATGCAGATCTCTAAGTCACGAAATTCACTCCCGGAACTTTGCAAAACGGAGAAACCATAGACTTTTGGACACAGATGTTCACTGGTTCGCGCTGATTATTCCTCTGATTTTTACTTGTTTGGGTGAGTAAAACAATCCAAAATCTGGATCATCAGTGTCAATCTGTGTCCAAATCCAAATAGTGTCCGGTAACAAGGCTTCGAAAAAGNNGTCCCGTCCAAAATCGCTTGACATTCTTTACAATTCTTTTAAATTCAGACAACTTTAAAATAATGAAATAATTTGTCTTAGATATTCATTCATTCCAGGAGGGGACGTATGTTAGAACGGTATATGCAAAAGCTCGGCGAAACATACAGAATCCTGCCATTCTTCGTGGCCTTAGTAATTATGTGGACCGTGGTATCGCCAATGGCAGTGTATTCCCAGCAAGAAGTACCCGATAAGGTATTTTTTATTTTTGAGGACAACTGTGCGTTCGCCGGATGCCATGCCGGACCCAATGCACCTCAGGGACTCGATCTGAGCGAGGGGTTCATCATCTCATCGTTGGTCAATGTCCCAAGCAAAGAAAAGTCGGACATCATGCGGGTTAAGCCCGGAGATCCGGTAAACAGCTATCTCATCATGAAATTAAAGGGCAGCCCGAACATTGAAGGTGAGCAGATGCCACGAGGGGCTGACCCGCTGTCGGCGGAACAAATCGCAACGATCGAATCCTGGATTAAATCCATGGAACCGACTCAGAAACGTGCCGAAGCGCCAGAGCGTGAATATGTGCAAGCGTTCCCCGGTCTGTCATTGGCAACGCTACCCACAACCCAAACTTTGGATAAGGGCCTGTTCTCCTACCGAATCGCGCACCGGTGGCGCGGCAGGACCCGAGAGGGCTTTGATAAACTCTTTGGCCTGGATTTTGGCGCACGCATGTATACGCAAATGACATTTGCCGTTAATAATGACATCGCGGTTAGCGCCGGACGTTCTGCCGTGGACGCGACGTTTGAATTTGCAGGCAAATGGCGCTTTTTGCGTGAAAAAGCCGATGGCTCGATCCCCCTCTCCGCCGCGATATTTGCTGGCTTTGATTGGGCCACCGTGAAAGAGATTCGCGATCCGGATGATCCGGGTGGTGACTTTTTGAGCCGAACAGACAGCGAAAGATTCGCCTGGTTTGCACAAGTGGCCTTAACCAAACAAGTCCATGAAAGGCTCTCGGTGCTTTTGACTCCAGGCGTTCTACTGAACGGCAACGTCAGATTGGCTGATGAAGATGCTCTAATCACGTTCGGGGTTGCGGGAAAACTCCTATTATTCGCAGGGTTTTCAGTCTTTCTCGAAGCGGTGCCAATAATTTCCGGTGAGGAGGGCGCAGCCACAGTGGAACTACCTCCTGGGGGCGAAATCTACGATTCGTTCACTATCGGCCTTGAACGAAGAATCGGCGGGCATGTGTTTCATGTGTACATCACAAATTCATTGGGATTGACAACGCCTCAGTACATGAGCGGCGGTAACCTTGATTTTGTGGATGGCGATTTTCGCTTAGGATTCAACATTTACCGACAATTGAGATTGCCATTTTAAATGACTATAACCAAGGAGGTTGTATTTAATGAAAAGGGCGCAGGTCTTATTTTTGTTGATTCTCATCAGTTTTGTTTTCGTGGCATTCACACAAGAAAAGACAGAAGAAAAGAAGCAAAAAGACGTCTCATACAGCCATTTAAACGTGGCGCAGATCGCCGGTAAGCGACTGTTCGTCTTAAAAAAGTGTTCGGACTGTCACACGCTCGATGAAGAAGCTAAGGACGATTTGACTCCGGTTACGGACAAACGCGACGATGATTGGTTTGCCGGACATGTCAAAAAGGAATCGCCCATTGTCTTGCGCGAGGAGAAATCCAAACGCAAACAGAGACGCATACTGAGAGACGAGATTCAAGCACTCGACGAATTCCTTTACCAAACCAAACCCAAAGAGAGAGAGCAGATTGAATCCATGCCGGAAAATGTGTTCGAGGGAGCGTATCTGGTTTATCAAAACAATTGCCTGAATTGTCATTCCATCGCAGGGCTGGGCAAAGACATCGCTCCGGATCTGACGGAAGTCGCAAATCGGCACGACCGGCAATGGTTTGTCGCAAATCTCAAAGACCCGAAACAGTTCAAGGAGGACACGATCATGCCGTCTTTTGCTCACTTGCCCGAGGAAAATCTGGAGGCCATCGCCGATTATTTGGAAACTTTGAAGTAATACGTGAATGTTTCACGGCACATTTTGTGAAACGATGCAGCCGCTGGTTTCCGAAACTTTAAACCGGCGGCTTCGCTTTGCGTATCCGACAACACTTCACCTCCAAAGTCAGCAATTCATCTGATTTTCATTCCGTCTGATTCCAGGAGGTCGATCATGGATCCTCGATGGACGTCAGGGCTCGATGTTCTGTTCGTAATTATGGCCGGCGTGCAAATTTGTCTCAGGCTTGACTTCATGCCGAACAGATCGGGAGTTGCTTGCATCTATTACCCCCAATGGCAAGAACTAGATGCCCAAATTCAAAAACAAACTCAAAACAGTTGAAATAAAGACACCGGTGAAATTTGTTAGGACTTTCGAAGATCTGGGGGAGCGACGTTTCCAATTGTTTATTAAGGAACTTAAAACAACTCTCCGACCTGGCATTTGCATCAAACTTACATTCATAAAGATTGAGGAAGACAAAGTTTTGCCATTGACCAAAGAGTAGACACCTTTCAAACCAACTCGATTTCGTATCAGATTTGTCAAAATTAAGGGAAAAAAATGAATGAACCATTGCTACCCAGTGAAGAGAACATGCCGCGTCGCGGCTTTTTGAAAATAGCCATTGCCATTTTCAACGCGCTGATTGCCCTGGTCCTGGCCATCCCCGGTCTGGGGTATCTCTTGACCCCTGTTTTTCGCAAGGGTGCCACGCCCTGGATAGAATTGGGTTCCGTAGGTGATTTCAAATCAACTGTGCCGCAAAAAGCAACGTTTACCTACGTTAGCGAAAGCGGTTATACCCGCAAAGCGAGAAAAGGGTTTGTGTGGGTGCGGTCCAATCCCGATGCTGAACAGGGCCTCACCGTGCTTTCGGCCGTTTGTACGCACACCGGATGCAATGTTGCCTGGCACTCGGATGTGGATAAGTTTATCTGTCCCTGCCACGAGGGCACGTACAATATAAACGGAGAGGTCATTGCCGGACCGCCACCGAAACCGTTGGCAAAACTTCCGGTCCGTATTGAAAAGAACCAAATTTCGGTTCAGCTTCAGGCTTAGACGTACGGTTCCAAAAGTCTCAAGTCTTCCGATCTCTAACTTAGTAGGAGGGTAAATCAAACGTCAAAAAGGAATACAGAATGCAAGGACAAAAGAATAATTCTAACGGCTTGATAGGCATTGTTAAAGATCTTCTGAATGAACTCATGCCGAAAGGCGTGAACTGGCCACACACCCTGGGATCCGCCTTGCTCGCACTGATTGCGGTGCAAATTATTACAGGAATCTTGTTGGCATTTTATTATTCACCGAATGCTGAAACCGCTTACGAAAGCGTACAGTACATTGAGGAAAATGTCCTCTTTGGCCGCCTCATTCGAGGGATTCACTATTTTGCTGCTAGCGGGATGGTCGTCGTGATCTTTCTGCACATCATTCGGACGTTTTTTTATGGGGCATACAAACGGCCTCGCCACTGGACGTGGGTTTTTGGCGTGATTCTGCTCCTGCTGGTGCTGGGATTTGCATTCACGGGCTATCTACTGCCCTGGGACATGAAGGCCTTCTTCGCCACCAAAGTTGGGATTAACATTGCCGGGGTGGTTCCCCTCATCGGAAAATACATCATCAAGATCCTGCAGGGGGGATCGGAAATGGGCAGCATCACCCTTTCCCGATTCTATGCGATTCATGTGGTCATTCTACCCATCTTACTGATTCTTGTGGTGGGCGGACACCTGTATTACATTCGAAGTTTGGGGCCAGCCCCACCCTGGGTGAAAGAAGGCGACTCCGTGACTTACACCAATCGATTTTATCCGCAGCAACTGTTTCGAGACAGTTTTGTGGCTTTCTTGCTAGTCATGATATTGGTCGTGATTGCGGCCAATTTTAGCGCTCCGTTGGATGCCAAAGCCGATCCCAACGACACGAGTTTTGTTCCGCGTCCCGACTGGTATTTTTACAGCCTGTTCCAATTGTTGAAAATCTTCGAAGGCAATTTGGAAATCATCGGTGCGGTGATCATCCCCGGTGCCTTTTTGACGCTCATGATTTTGCTGCCATTCCTCGACCGAAATCCGGAACGACGTCTTTCACAGCGTCCTCTGGCTACGACGATTGGTGGGGTCTCCATCCTGCTGATCGTCTTTCTCACGGCGTGGGGAGCTTATGAAGGCAACAAAGCCAGAGAAGCGAAAGAGGCCAAAGCAGCGGAGATGACGAAAGCGGATGTGGAGAAACCGCCTGAAGCCAATCCCATGAATGGCCTCTCGCTCTTCGAAACGCTTAAATGCGCTGAATGCCACAAAGGGCCATCCCAGATGCTAAACATTCCGCCCGGATTGGAATTTGCCGGCAACAAGTACATAGAGAGATGGCTTGTCGAATATTTGCAAGAGCCTTATCGCATTCGCTGGGAAAGCAAAGACGAGCGTCCGGTTATTCGCATGCCCAACTTCAAACTATCTGAGAAGGAGGCTCGCGACATCGCTGCTTATCTGATGACCCTGTCCAAGGATAAGCTGTTTCCTGAGCATGACTTCGATTGGACGGAATCCGACAGTGACATGGTGCTTTCCGGCCAAGACCTTGTGTTTCAGTATGGCTGCTTCGGCTGCCACAAAATTGAGGATGAGGGCCAAAATATCGGCCCGGAACTTTCGCATGTGGGGAGCAAACTAAAGGAAAATTACATGTACCATATCATCAAGGATCCGCGTCGCATCGTTCCAAACACACCGATGAAAGATTTCCAGCTTGATGATTTCGATGTGGAGGATATTGTGGCGTATTTGCGAACTTTGAAGTGAGCAATTTGAACGCTCGATGTGGCTTTGCCTGAACGAATCCAGACAAGGGTTCGAGATGATGGCAACACGATTCACGAGCGGTTCGTAATCGGGGATACGCCGGAACTAAAAGAGGACAATTGATTAAGATAAAATTGCACTGAATAATTTTGGATCAACCTTTGTTCCTAGCATTATGGAACAGAAAACGTTCTGAATCTGTGAAAATAATTTAGAAAGGAATCCGGAGCCGAAATTAACCGAAAAAGGTCTTGAATTAAACAGAATATTTTTTTATATTGTAGGCTCTGTGAGTAAATACTCACTTATTTTAATGCAAGGTTTGTGGGTAATTACTTACTTATTGACTTGGGATCAGAGTGTTTTTGGAACTTCTTTAAGGTGTTCGGATTAAACCAATGTATGTGACCGAAAGGATGGTATAATGAAGACAACTCGCAAAAAACAAAAACCCAACACGCAAACTAACAATATGCAAAAGGATTCTACCAGAGTGTATTTGGATGAGATCAGCGAGATCCCGGTGTTGACTCGTGATGAAGAGAGGGAACTCATTCCACGTGCTCAAAAAGGTGACCGCGAGGCCGTGGATAAGCTAATCCGATCAAATTTGCGTTTTGTCGTTCAGGTGGCCAGAGAATATCAAAATCGGGGTTTGCCTCTGGCAGATCTGATAAGCGAAGGCAACATTGGGTTAATGCGGGCCCTGAAAACGTTTGATCCCGGCAAAGGTTTGAAATTCATTACCTACGCTGTTTGGTGGATTCGACAAGCCATGCAACAGGCCATGTTTAACATCAGCCATACGGTCCGATTGCCACAAAATCGCTTGCGGGAACTCCGACAGACTCGACAAACGGCTGAGACGCTGGAGAAGAAACTCAATCGTCCACCTTCATCCTCGGAGATTGATGAAGCGCTTGGGTCCAAGAGAAATGGGATTAACACCACTTCGGAATTTCTGTTAACTCAACATTCGTTGGAAGCTCCATTGGACCACGACTCTGCCAAACGATTGCTTAACCTCATTCCTAATGAAGGCTCCACGCAGCCGGATGAGCAACTAAAATCAGAATCGCTAAAGCAAGAACTCGAGTCTGCATTTGGTCTCTTGGCGACGCGCGAGAGGACCATTCTGCGCCAACTTTATGGCTTAGATGGAGACCGAGCTTTAAATCTGGGCGAAGTTGGTGAACGCTTGGGGATCTCACGGGAACGGGTCCGTCAGATTCGCAACGAAGCCTTAGCAAAACTAAGACGTTCCAAAAGAGTTAATCGTACTTTAAAAGAATATCTGTAACTTTTGTGACAATACATCATAAAGGAGGTGAATACAGATGACCTACATCATTGCCGAGCCCTGTGTTGACGTCCAAGATCGTGCATGTGTCGATGTTTGTCCGGTAGACTGCATCTATGAGCCCGAAGACACGGAGTTATCGGAAGGGGACGAGGCGTACAAAATGATGCTCTACATTCACCCCGAAGAGTGCATTGACTGCGGTGCTTGTGAACCCGAATGCCCTGTTGAGGCAATCTTTCCGGAAGATGAGGTGCCTGACGAGTGGAGTGAATATACAGCTTATAACTATGAAGCGTTCGCAGTAGCGCCACCATAACGTTTTCGACATAAAGTTTGCTTTTCCTCCCTCGCGAAAGCTGTTCGCCGTTAAATGTGGGCAGCTTTCGTAATTTTCGGGAGCGTTGTGAGGAACCGATGATAGAATGACTGCGTTTTTTCATTGAAAGACTACCGAATGTTTGAGGAGGAGAAAACATGACAACCTTTCATCAGCATTTGCTGAACCAGGCCGGTGACCTCTGGGGAAAAATTCTGACTCATCCCTTCCTGAAGATGACCGCAGACGGCTCCATTCCGGACGACACATTCAAAACCTGGATGCAGCAAGATTATCTGTTTGTGCGCGAGGCCATTCCGTTTATCGCTGTGCTCATAAGCAAAGCGCCAGTAGAATTGCGTTCCAATCTAACGCAAGTGCTTCCTGCCTTAGACAAAGAACTGGATTTGTTCCGCAAGAACGCCGAGGAGCATGGGGTGAATTTGGAGAACGTGCGTCCTGCACCAACTTGTCATGCTTACCTGCAATTTCTGATGGCTACGGCGTACGGCCGCCCCTTCGAAGACGGGTTTACGGTTCTGTATGCGGCAGAAAAAGTCTATTTGGATTCCTGGATGGAGGTCAAAAACAATCTCAACATTGCCAGTCCCTGGGAATCCTTCATTGACAACTGGACCAGTGAGGCGTTTCAGCAATATGTGGGTTGGTTGGGGACGACTTTGGATGACCTGGCAAAACAACGACCCGACCGCGATCTGCAGCGAATGACCGACCTTTTTCTCACGACCGCTCGCTACGAATATCTGTTCTGGGAAATGGCGGCCTCAGGCGAGACGTGGCCGATCTAACGACTGATGGCTGCTCTTCTGAACGTTCCTCATTTCACGATTCTACTCCCTCCCCCTAACTCAATTGGCTTTTTCTCTTGCGTCACAAGTGATTTGTTGTTAATTTCCATTGAATGTCCGTGGAACATTTCAATAAAAATCTCTGCATCAACAGGGGGAGAGGAACTTACATCCTTATCCTCCATCTTCTTGAATCCGGACAGATTAACGTCGGCAGATTGGGGATGATTCCATTCAAGATAGGCTACTATGCCTATGTCGGAAGCGCATTTGGCGCCGGAGGCTTGGCAGCTCGAATCAATCATCATCTGAGCATCTCCAATCGGCCTCGCTGGCATATCGACTATCTGCGTCAGAAGGCTTCCATCGAGCAGATTTGGCTAACCGAAAGTTCCCAAAAACTCGAACATGACTGGGCAAGGCTTCTCTCCCAAATGGATCATGCGAGAATCACCGTCGAAGGATTCGGCGCCTCGGATTGCCGTTGCGCATCTCACCTTTTCTACTTTCGGTACCGTCCCTCGGTATCGAAGTTTGGTGATGGCATCACGAGTTATCGGCGTTCAAGCCCTGAGCAGATTCTGACGGGCAAAGTCGCATCATTTCAAATCAACGCTTTATGAGAGATTAAAAAGACCATGACTACGCAAAATTTCTTCGGAGCAGTTTGGTTGGGATTGGTTGTGCTTTTTGC
>JABAHS010147972.1_pt1 | contig 13517 bp, 10 predicted proteins | sample 7062111 | NCBI WGS metagenome assembly JABAHS01 (sample SAMN14534600, study PRJNA622989) | marine sediment metagenome | biome: marine biome [ENVO:00000428]; feature: marine pelagic biome [ENVO:01000023]; material: deep marine sediment [ENVO:00002113]; isolation source: pool of 4 deep marine... | reverse complement strand
TTGATGAAGTTCAATGGTCAATTGAAGGTTTTAATGGTTTTGCCCAAAATTATTTTGCTCTTTTGTTTTTCTTTGGTTTAAAGCTACCTGATTTTGTCTATAATTATTTTGCTTTTTAAAAACTTTGCCCATTGAGCAACGACTTATTGTTAAGCACCTAAATCCGTGGTTCATTTTTTTCTATGCAGGACTCGCCACTGACTTACTGCATTACTGGCTACTGCATTACTGAAAATCTGCGTCATCAGCGTCAATCTGTGTCCAAAACTACCAAAATTTGGGAAATCAGCTTATTCTGCTTAGTTGACGCATTGTAAAATGAGTGTGCGCGCTCCATCCACAATTGCCGTCCAACCCGTTTCCACAATCGTTGCACTGTGCCGTTCGAAAATCAAGGCTGGACCGACAATCTCTGCACCAGGCGACAGATTCGCTCGTTCATAATGCGGCACGCCGCACCAATCGTCGTCGAAATAGGCTGCGGACGTACGCATTGCCTCCGCTTGAAAACGAGTTTCCGAATGTGCTGCAGCGGTTTCTACCTCCGCCACCGTTGAGCAAACCACTCGAACGGACTCGACTTCGATTTCGCGTCCCTCAGGCAAGTGGGCAAAAATATCTTTGTATTTTGTTTCAAAAGCATCTTGAACGGAGATGGTCTCATGGTATTCAACGGATAAGACCGAATCCTGGCCCACAAAACGGAGATTGACAATTCGGCGGCGAACTTCAATCTCACTCTCGGATACGCCTTCCGCAGCCACCGCTTGTTTGGCTTCATTTGTAAGCTCCTCAAACCACTTATGAAGTGTTGCATCCACATCCTTCAACTTCTGCAAAACCTGACGTTCTGCAAATCGTTCCAAAACGGCGTGGCCAAGGCCGTACGCGCTAAGCAGCGAGGCGTCTTGCGGGACAATGATCGTTTGGATGCCCAAACGCTGTGCAACCCCGCAAGCATGTTGACCGCCGGCGCCTCCAAACGCAACCAGAGCATATTCTTGCGGGTCGTATCCTTTGCGCACGGAAACGCGGCGAATGGCATCGGCCATGCGTTCGTTTGCGATGTCGAGAAATCCTTTGAGTAGAATATGTTGTTCGACAGGCTTCTCAGACTTTTTGCGAAGGGAGCTTGCTATCTCTTCGAGACTGGCTGTGGCATGATTCAGTGAAATCGGGATGTCAAACCGACCCGCATCCAAATAGCCCAGAAGCAAATTCACATCTGTGAGGGTCAAGGGTCCGCCGGTGCCGTAGCAAGCCGGTCCGGGATCTGCCGCGGCACTTTCCGGCCCGACCTTTAAACGGTAACCATCGTACGAGCAAATAGAGCCGCCCCCGGCTGCCACACTTTCGATGGCCAGGGCTGGCGCTACCAAATGCGCATCGCCCACTTTGTGTTCGAAAACGTACTCAAAGTCACCGTCAAAACGAGCCACGTCAGTGCTGGTGCCACCCATATCAAACGCGAGAATTTTATCATATCCGGATCGTTTCCCCGCTAAAGCTGCGCCAACCACCCCACCTGCCGGACCACTAAGTAGACTATCTTTCGCATGGAATTCACTCGCTTCCACCAGGCCACCCGCGCTGGTCATGACATGCAGGCGCCCACCGGACATGGCGTCTTGCACCTTTCCTAAGTAGGTTTTGATCACCGGGGCAAGATAGGCATCCGCAACCGCCGTCTCGGCGCGCTGAACAATTTTGATGAAGGGCGCCAACTCAGATGAGCAGGAAACATGTTCGAATCCCCGGGTTTTCAGGTTTGCAGCCAACTCAGCTTCATGTTGGGGATTGCGGTAGCTGTGGAGGAATGCAATTGCTGCGGCCCGTATGCCCTTCTCAAACAATATCGAGATGTCGTGATCCAAATCATCTAATTTAAGCGGCCTAAAAACCGACCCATCAGCGGTCATCCGTTCGTCTACGTCCTGTACGGCCTCGTAAAGCGGTTCGGGTTTGCGAATGTGCAACGCAAAAATATCCGGTCGTTGCTGGGTGCCGATTCGTAAGAGATCGCCGAATCCTCGTGTGATAAACAGAGCAACCGCCACGCCCTTGCGTTCAAGCAGAGCATTGGTTCCACGGGTCGTGGCAAGCCGCATGAGCATATTCGGCAACGGAGTGTTTGGCAGAGTATTGGTCACCAGACGAGCAGCCAGAATGGGTGCTTCCTCATCGGAGCGCACTTCAAACGGAGTGTTGGCAGCGATGTTCAATCGAAGTGGTCTGTCCAGTTTCAAGGCTTGACTGTCGGCGTCGTAGCTCTCAACCCGAACGTCCGAATGACTCTGCTCAAGAATTTGAAAGCGAAATCCCCGGATGAAATCCGTTGGAGCGGACCACATTTCCTGCACAAGCAGATGGTGGGAGTCAAGCTTCTTGGCAATCGTGCCACGAAGGGAGCTGTTGCTCAAGACCTTAACGCGATGGAGATCGCCGTTCGGGTCTTTGGCCAGACAATCGGTAAACGTGCCACCGGTGTCGATCCAAATTTGCCAAACTTTGAGATTTTCGCTCATCACCCGCAGTCTTCTTTAGTTGAAGGTTGCTCCAAACTCTTAAACAAAAAGTAAACGCTTTGGTGATCAAATTGCAAGCAGGATTTCTTCACAACGCTAAAATCAAGATACTGATCACAAGAATGTATTGACATTAAGGGATTATTTACCTATAATTGACGTTTGAATTTTTGAAACGGTGGTTTTGGTCTGATGAAATCCTTTGAGGATAAAACGGTATTAATCACGGGGGCGTCGTCCGGAATCGGGGAAGACTTCGCTCGTCTGCTGGCTGCCGAAAAAACCAACCTGGTTTTGACGGCCCGCTCAGAAGAGAAGCTGAGCCAACTTGCGCATCAACTCTCGACGCGTTATGATGTTCACGTTCATGTTTTCGGGGCTGATTTGAGTCTGCCTGAAACTCCGGCCAAACTCTTTCACGATATTCAAAAGGCCGGCGTGGACGTGGACGTGGTCATCAATAACGCTGGATTTGGCAAGTGGGGACGGTTTGATTCTTTCGGGAACGGAACGTATCAAGAGATGTGCAATTTGAATGTCAATGCCGTGGTATCCTTAACCCATCTCTTCTTACCGAAAATGCTTGAGAAAAGAAGCGGCGGCTTTCTAAACGTTGCCTCGACAGCCGGGTTTCAGCCTGTTCCGTACTTTGCGGTTTACAGCGCAACCAAATCCTTTGTTTTGAATTTCTCTGAAGCACTGTGGGCAGAATATAAGGATCAGGGCATCACAGTCACATGCCTGTGTCCGGGACCAACGGAATCGAATTTTCATCAACGTTCGGAAATCGACCGCAAAAAGCTGATTGGCCTGGAATCCTCAGAGAAGGTGGCCCAGGTCGGATTGGATGCGTTTCGCAAGGGAAAGCCGTTGGTTATTTCCGGGGCCAAGAATTATTTGTTGGCCAATTCGACGCGCTTTGTGAGCCGAAAAATGGTAACAAAGATTACGGCACAAATGTTTAGTCCATCAGACTGAGTTTACTTGTTGAATTGCTGGGGGCAATCTAACCCAAAATCAAATCGAAACAGGATGTTCCGCAAATGGACGACATGGCAAGAACGATAGCAAAGTAGTCAGACCAGTTATGAATTTCACCAATGTTACATCTGTTGATTTTGCTTAGTCTCTTGCAGCAAGATCTCTATTTGTCAATATATATGTAGGAATGCGTTCACGCAAACTTGCTGTTTTATTTTGATCAGTCGAAGGAAAACCGACAATGCAAGAAGTCAGTGAGATATTTAAACGCTTGAGTCGTGATAAGTCCAAGCGCGAAATTGCCTATTTCACCATGGAGATCGCTCTGGAAAATGACATTCCTTCGTACAGCGGCGGTCTGGGTGTTTTGGCTGGCGATACGCTTCGTTCCGCAGCCGACCTTGGCATTCCGATTGTGGGTGTGACTTTGTTGCAGCAATATGGCTACTTCCATCAGGGGTTGGACCCATCGGGACATCAGATAGAAACCGACGTTCGTTGGCACCCTGAGCTCAAGTTGCAGCAACTCCCCAACTATGTAGAAATCAACATAGAAGACCGAAAAGTTCGGGTGCATATTTGGGAATATGACGTTGTGGGGAAATTCGGATATGTTGTGCCGGTTTATTTTCTCGATGTCAATATCCCGGAAAATTCCCAAAAGGATCGGGAACTGAACAAACATCTGTATGGCGGGGATCAATATACACGCCTATGTCAGGAAATCATTCTCGGAATTGGTGGTATTCGCGTGCTTCGCGACCTCGGTTACCGGGATATTAAACATTATCACCTAAATGAGGGACATGCTAGTTTACTGGCGTTGGAATTGATTCGTGAAAGCGGTTACAGCTCATATGACAAAATCAAACAAGGATGCATTTTTACCACCCACACACCGGTTGCGGCCGGACACGATGTTTTCGATTTTAATCTGGTCAGACAAGTCCTGAAGCCCGTTTACATTGACTATTTGCTCGAAATATTGGAAGGAGAACACCCCGTAAACCTGACAACGATTTCTTTGAAGCTGAGCAATTTTGTAAATGGCGTTTCCATGAAACACGCAGAGGTCTCTCGCGACATGTTTAATTACTACAAAGTTGAGGCTATTACAAACGGGGTGCATTCTGCCACCTGGACTGCTCCGAGTTTTCAAAGATTGTACAATCAATATATTCCCGGCTGGGACAACGACCCGATGCATTTTGCTCGTGCAGTATTTATCCCGGATGAAGACCTCTGGAAAGCCCACATGGTTGCGAAGGGGAAATTGCTCCGATTTGTGGAAGACGAAACGGGCATCCGCATGAAGCTCGATCGACTTACCATTGCATTTGCGCGCCGGGCTGCAGCTTACAAAAGAGCGGATTTGCTGTTTAGCGATCTGGAAAGATTAACTAAGATCGCCAGCGACAAAGTGCAATTTGTTTTTGCCGGAAAGGCCCATCCCAAGGACAAGGAAGGCAAACAAGTCATTTTGAATGTATTTGATGGTTTAAACAAGTTAAAGGGTAAAGTTGACATCGCTTACCTGGAAAACTATGACATGAATCTCGGCGCGATGATTACTGCTGGCGTTGACGTTTGGCTGAACAATCCGCAACGTCCAAGAGAAGCCTCTGGCACAAGCGGCATGAAGGCTGCCCACAACGGCGTTCTAAATTTTAGCGTGCTGGATGGCTGGTGGATCGAAGGCTGCCTTGAAGCCGTAACAGGCTGGGCTATCGGTCCAGAACCAAACAAGGTCAATCTTGCAGACTACGACGAACGGCAAGATATTGAAGACTTGTACCAAAAACTAGAGACTGTGCTCATTCCGTTGTACTACAAAGATCGCAGTGGGTGGATACGGATGATGAAAAATGCCATCGCCATCAATGCTACTTATTTTAATACCCACCGAATGATTATGGAATATGCACTCAAAGCCTACCACGTAGCACCGCTATTTCAATAGTAGATGGATCACATCGCGTTCTACATCAGTGGTCATGGATATGGTCACTCAACACGAGCTGTTGAAATCATTAATGCTTTGTCGAAGAAGTCTCCTCACCTGCATTGTCATATCAAAACGGACGCGCCGAAATGGCTGTTTGAATTGAACGTCCGCGGCAACTATTCCTTTCATCCAATAAGCATTGACATTGGGGCCGTTCAACAAACCAGTTTTCATATCGACAAACGAGAGACATTGAAGCGGTGGGCAGCTCTCTTGCGGAGAAGAAAAAGCATCGTGCAAGCCGAGGCGGCGTTTGTCAAGAGTTATGGCGCCCGTTTGATTCTTGGCGATATCACACCATTTGCATTCGACATTGCCGCCGAAGCCGGAGTGCCTTCCGTCGCCATCGCCAATTTTACCTGGGATTGGATTTTTAGCCATTACATTGATGAAATACCCGAGTATTCAGATGTCGTTCAGGGCATTCAAAGTTCATATCGCAAAGCCACCTGGCTTCTTCGACTGCCGTTTCGCGGTGACCTCTCGATTTTCCCCCAAGTCACAGATATTCCACTCATTGCGAGAAAAGCCAAAAGCAGTGAACAGGAGGTCTGGAAGAAGTTGGAACTCAATCGCGAGCGTCGTCCCAATTTAGTCTTAGTCGCTTTTCGCGCTTCCGATCTGGCTGAGGTTCAACTCACCCGTGCCTTTTCCAACGAGGCATTTCTATTCATCACATTGGGGCTGTCTGATTCGTATCAAAATAATTTGAATATTCCACCGGACATGATTCGTTTTACCGAATTGCTTAACGCCTGCGATCTGGTTATTTCCAAGCCGGGATACGGTCTGGTCTCAGAAGTTTTAGCCAACAAAACGCCTTTGCTTTACACCTCGCGCGCTGATTTTGCCGAATATGAAAAACTTGTCGCAGGGTTAAAAGAGTATGCCGTTTCTGAATTTATTCCAAGAAGCGAATTTCTTAAAGGAAATTGGCAGCCTTATCTCGAACAACTCATGAAAAGTGACAAACGGTGGAAACCCATTCCTGTCAATGGAGCTGAGGTGGCAGCCGAGGAAATTCTCGGTCTTCTTTGAATGAATCGGGGGCTGAAATCGAATAGACTATTTCGCGGGTTCGATGGTGGCGGACATGGAGCCCTGGCAATGCGGAATTCGCCAGTCGGGTCCATAGGCGTGAATCTGGTCTCGTTTTAACTCCGCCCGTTCTTTGGACGTGGTGTCCACGATCACACGTCCCGCGGAGTCAACTTCGCATGCCATTTGAAATGCAGTTTCGCGCGTATGTCCGAAAATCTGCATCAGCATTTCGATCACGTAATCATAGGTATGGTCGTTGTCATCCAGAAGCACCACATGATATTGCGGAATGTGGACGGGTTTGCCTTTCTTTTTCTTACGTTTTTTCTTTTTGACGTCCGGTACTGTGACTGTGTCTGCGTCTGCATTCATAGTATTCATAATCAAAATATAGTTTTGAAAGGGTGAAAAGTCAAATGCTTTTTTGAGACGATTGCTTCATTGCTTGCAATTGCTTCTGATTTTTTACTTGACTTTTAGTCGATTAATTCCTAAAATAAACAAACCTTGTGGTCGTAAAAAATTTTATGGAATTTAGAATTCAGTCCTTCCTGACGATACCACAGAAAAAACCATTTTCATGGTTTTTGTTCCGCATTTACCTACTATTTAGGTATAAGTTTTAACTGTATTTATAGCCTCATATTACTAAGTAGGGAATTTGTAAAATCTAATTCTGGTTTAATTGTTTGAAAGCAAATCATCAGGGATTACGTTCCATCTAACGCAGTCAAAAGTCAATGGCCTATTATGACCGAACATATCGGATAGGGTTTGGAGGTGGCCTCACCCAAGCGGTTAAGTATCTGCTGATCATCAATTGTGCGGTCTTTCTCCTACAATACATCATTACGGGTCCGTCCGGCGAGCAGTTGTTGGTCAAATGGTTTGGCATGAAGCCCACGCTGGTGCTCACCAAATTTCACATTTGGCAGCTTTTCACATACATGTTTCTTCACGGCGGGATTTGGCATATTCTCATAAACATGTTTATCCTGTGGATGTTTGGCTGCGAAGTAGAGCGTACCCTCGGGACGCGAGAATTTACAAAATACTATACAATCTGTGGTGTCGGCGCGGGTATACTCCATCTGCTTGTGAACTTTGACTCCGGTATTCCTGTTATCGGCGCATCCGGAGCAATTTTCGGTGTGATGGTTGCATTTGCCGTACTTTTTCCGGATCGGATCATCACGCTTTTGCTTTTTCTTTTCCTTCCGGTTCAAATCAAAGCGAAATACCTTGTCATGATTTTTGCCGGGATTCAGTTATTCCTCGGTGTATTTGGAAGCGATATTGGTGTTGCGTATTTTGCCCATCTTGGGGGGATGGCAGTTGGTTTTGTGTACCTGAAATTAGATTGGCGTTTGGATTACCTCGGTGAATTGATCCGTCGTCAAAGGGAGTCCAAACGGGTTGTGCGAAATCTCAAAAAGCAGCAGGATATGCAGCGTTTCCGCGAACGGGTGGATGAGATCCTAGATAAGATTAATGAAGTTGGCTACGACAAATTAGATGATGAAGAAAAACGAATTTTGCAAGAAGCGAGCCAACAATATAGCCAAGAGAAGGAAACAGACAATTAGCAACACTGAATTTCATGATGAAATTTAATGCGTTCAGGGGCCTCCTCAATCCACGAATTGACAATTTAGTTTTCATTTTCACGTTACTGGTTTTCCTGCCCAAATCTGCTCACACTCAGGATCACGAGTGGGAAAGAAAAATCAATTCAAAAGCGCGCCTGGTGAGTGACGGGTTCTATTACATCCGTCTTCACGATATTGCCGAAGTGCTCGATGCTCACACCTATTACAGCAACAAAGTTAGAAAAGCGGTTCTGTATTTGGGGGAAGAGAGAATAACCGTCTCGGCGTACAATCCGTTTGTCCTGGTTGGCGACAATGTGCGTCAGATGCCCATAGAAACCAAATATGCCAGAGAAGACATCCTACTACCTATCAAGTTTTTTCTGCCTATTTTGAAAGAGGTTGTACAGGGCACCATTTCTTCAAATGGTCCAAGCACTGGCCTCGATAGGGCTCTCAAAAGTAGAAATGGGCCAGGCATGAATATCACGCGGGTGACGGTGGAAGAAAAGGCAAACGGGACACTGATTCGGGTGAGCACGTTAAGAGAATTTGATAAATCAAACATTAGTACGCGGTACAGTCGGCGTTGGCTTTACTTGGATATCCTGGGCGGAAAAATCAACGAACGGACGTTCCAAACTGACATTACTCCCGGTCTCATCAAGAAAGTTGTGCCCGTCCAACAAGAACGGATGCTTCAACTCTCTTTTCAAGTTTCCAAAGACATTTCGAACAGAGAACTGAATCTTACTCAGTTAAAAGACGAGATTCTCTTATCCGTTCCTGAGGAAAAATTGTCTTCCGACATTATCGAGAAACTTAAGTCGGATCGAGAGAAATGGAAAATCGACAAAATCGTCATTGACCCCGGACACGGCGGCAAAGATCCGGGAGCCATCGGGCCTTCCGGTGTTTTCGAAAAAGATGTCGTTCTCGGTATTGCCAAAAGACTGAAAAGACTGTTAGAAAGAGAAATGAAGATTAAGGTCTACATGACCCGCGAACGAGACGAGTTCATTTCTCTTAAGGAACGGACAAAATTTGCCAACAAAACGCAGGGCAAACTCTTTATCAGTCTCCATGCCAATTGGAATCCCAATCACAATGTAAGAGGCACAACTACCTATTTCCTGGGTTTGGCAAAATCTGATGAGGCCCTGGAGATTGCACAACGCGAAAACGCCGTGGTCAAATATGAGGATGGCGATAAAAATTATGCCGGATACACCGACGAAAACATCATCCTCGCCGCTATGGCCCAAAACGCCTACAACAAAGAAAGTCAAGACTTCGCTGCCATGATTCAACAATCCTTAAGCAGGTCCACAGAATTGCGGAATCGAGGAGTCAAGCAGGCAGGTTTTTACGTTTTGGTTGGCGCTTCTATGCCGAATGTTTTGATCGAAACCGCATTCATTTCAAATAGACGCGAGGAAAGGCTTCTGAAAAGGTCATCGTTTCAACAAAAGATGGCCGAAGGGATTTTTAGGAGCATAAAATCATTTAAAGAAAAATATGAGCAAGAACTTCGACCGAATTAGGTTGCACGTTCTTTTTTGATTCGCAGATATTGCCACAGCACCAATCCTGCCAAAGTGAACACCACCACCAACGTAAAGACAATGATAAGCTCCAAATTGATTGAATAAAATTCCACCGGCGCCGCGTTCCCCAATAATATAAAGGATGCCCAGTAGTAGGGATTGCGATCGGAATTTTTGAGAAACGTGATTTTAGCGTTCCGAATCGCATCAGCTTTGTCCATACCTGCCCTTAAGTTTGAATAAAAGCTCTCCATGAACTTGGTTGCTTGCTGTCTGGGAATGGTCCACAAGTTGCTGATGAGACTCGTCCCTCCGGAATAATTGAGAGCAGCGCTCAGAGTCTCGAGGCTCTCAAATGTCCCGGGAGAGCCCCATCTATGGTTGTTTGCATTCAATACCAATAGCTCCGACTGAAGTTTTAAATTAAATAGCTCATACATTTCTACGAACTCATTCTGTCTAGGTGAGTTGTGAAAAACAAACTTCGTGTAAAGCTCTGAACCCTTTTGCAAAACGGCTGGCAAAGATAAATGAACGATCTTGTACTTGAAACTTTCGTTCATGAATCTGTCCGTGGTAGAACGTTCGTTCACATAACGCGTGACTCTTGTGTCTCCAACGGCTTCCATGATTTGGTCAATTTCATCTTCCAGAGTAATGGAGTTTGGTAATTTCGTATAACCATTGCCATTGGCCCCATTGCCCGGCGAAAGCTTTGCCTCATCAGGTTGAACGGAGTTTGCAAAGGCAATGAAATTCTTCTTCGTTCTTCCTTTTTGGTTTTGATGAAACCTGAGAAATTGCTCACTGCTGGCATAAGAAATATGGTAGTCTTCAATCAGGAATTTGGCATGCTCATAGTCATGAATGCTTTCCAAATCTTGTGTGTTGGTAACCAGTGCTTCAAAAGGCAAGCAACGCAATACGTCGTCAGGCGAAACTATCAATTTGCTTTGTGGTGGAATCCAACCTCGGACAGGGTTGAAAATCGAGTCATAAAACTTTCCTGCCAAATCTACTCGAAAATTCTGCTCTTTTGCAATGCAAGCAGTCGTCTTTGCACCTGCCAGACTCTCGAGGAGTCGGACAAAATACCTGCTGCCAGAATTGACACGTTTGAAATAGATGGAATCTGCTCTTACCACCAAAATATTGGTTGCCTGCTTGCCAACGAGGTAATGAACGTACGAACCGTCTATTTCTTTGAGCCAGGCGCGTAAATCATACAGCGAACCGTCAGAAGGATAAAACAGTTGGTAATATTCGGGATGCGAATTCGCAAGCCTGGTTCGCAAAATCCTCCGGTCTTTCACGAGCTGGTTTATCTCCTCCCGAATTCTGGTGACCATCTTTAGGTTGTCTCTTTTATCCTCACGCCAGAGTTCCCAAAGCGTGGTCCATTTTTGTCTTATTTGGGCGTCTATTTTGTCAATTTTTCTTCGGACTCGGTCGCCTGGCGAAGTCCGAATTCGATATCTTATTTTGGATAACTCCTTGATGGATTGCACCGTCTTGTAAAGCTCACAAACCTCATAAATCTTCGCCAAATCGCCAATCTTTGCATAAGCATCGACAGCCGGAAGAAAAAGCTCGTATTTGGGTTCGAAGAATTCCATGCTGTTTTCATCCAGGCAGAGACTGGCAAACTCTTTGAAGAAATTGAGCGTAGAGTCTGCCCTGGCGGCAGCCAAATCTGGAAAACCGGCCTCCAAATAAGTACGTATCAGCCCGGCATTTCCAGCCAGAATCGAGACATACGACCCCGTTTCCTGTCCCAATTGAATTGCTTTCAGGAAGTAGGTTTCGGCTGTTTCAATGTCGTTTCGAATCAAGGCGAGTTTTCCGCGCATCCATCGGATGTTGGCCGCATATCTCAACCGAAATGTTTGTTTCGCTAGCTGGTTAGCTAAAGTCAAATAGTAGTCCGCGTTACTCAAATTGGCTGCGGGGTTCAAGTAAAGATTTGCTAACTTGAAAAAACATGTTCCCGTGAGTTGATGTTTTTGAATTCGCTGTGAGTATCTTAACACTCTCTTATACGCTTCACCGGCCTCCTCTATGCTCCCCAGGGCCTGTTGGACCTCTCCCATTTTAAGCAAGCCCCAATATTGCAAATTGTAATGCCTTGCATCGGTTGCGATCTGCAAACCCTGAGTAAGATGGCTCAGTGCTTCTGCCCAATTCTGCAAGTACGCGTGAATCTCACCGATTCTGAGCAAGGCGTCTGTCTGCACTCTCGTGTTGTGCAAAAGTTCGGCTTGCTTTGCTGCAGCCGCATAATTGTTCATAGCCTTTTGGTAATCGCCCATTTCATAGTGGGCATCAGCTGATCCAAGATAAAAGGTTGGCAAAGCCGTTGAGTCATTGATCTGGATGGCGATCGCAATGCCTCTGGAACAAGCATCGACCAGTTTTGGATGCTGTTCCGTCTTCCTATACATCCGATAGCGAGACAATTCAATTTCCAACGCTTCAAACAGAGCGCCATACTGTTGAGCTTTCTCAATTGCGTGCGAATAGTAATGTTCGGCCGAGTCCAATTTGCCCATTTGAAAATAGGTTTCGGACAGGCCCGTCAGATTCCTGATATCAAACTCAAGCATGTTTGAGTGAGCGAGGTCGTGAGCTCTGAGATAATGCGAAACGGAGGCTTGAAAATCGTTAAGTTTGTAATGGACTCGTCCCAAAAGAGCATGAGCGTGAGCATCTTCGCGATCTTTCAGATATTGGACCAAGGTTTTTTTGGTTTTTTTGTAATTGTCAATCCGAAATCGCCAAAATGCGTAGCCGAGTTCGTACAAATGCTTTTGCTCTTTTTCTCGCCGCAATTTTCTCAGAAGTCGAGGTAAGGTACGTGTCCTCCTCGTCTCCAGTGCGGATTGAATGAGTGCGTCTACTGCGAGGGCAGAAGTTGACTCTTTTTCGAGGGCAAGTTTAGCATGGTTAAATACGGCTTTCCAATCATTCGCATGTTTCGACAACTGAGCGTAGCCGACATAAAGATTGGGATTGTCCGGGGTTGTTTCAATGGCGTCCTGAAAGTAGGTCCTGCCATCTGTCAATTTTTCACTATATCGATAATAATCGGCCAGACGGACGTACAATTCTGTCACGGTTGAATCTTTCTGAAGATGCTCTTTCAATAGTTGGATGGCATGTTCATAATTGGTTTTCCCGGCTTCCTGCAGGGACAACTCCAACTTTGTGTCTGGTTTTGAATTTGCAGTCTGGGCCACAAGCAGGATGATTAGTGAGAATAGACTGAGTTGCACGGGAGTTAAGTTTGTTCTCCGCTCCATAATTTTTCTTGCAAATAAAGAATTCGTAAATTCCAAAATGCGCGTTTGATAAGAAAATTTAATTTTTGAAATATAACCAAATGCTTCTAAGCTGTCAAATATTTCTTGCATAGATTGCTATTAATTCATATTTTTTCTCAAAATATGGAAATAACTGAAGAAAAAATCCGCCAAATCACCCAGGAAACTCAGCGCATCCTGGGAGCGCATGCTCACCCCGAAATGGTGAAGAAAGTGGTGAAAGAGGTTGTGCGGCGTTTGATGGAGCAGACGAACTCCCACCAGGAATAGGATGATGCCACGTTAGATTATCGCTTGCGAACTTAGCTGATATTTTGTTTTTGCTGAGTCGATCTGTCATTCAAATGACCAAATTCTTACAGAAAAGGAGAGCCGCGACTGACTTTACACTCCCACCCGCAACTTCCCAAGATGAAAAGAGCCCGTTGCTTCAAAATAACATGTAACTTTAGAAAACTTAATGACCAATATCTCAGAGATTGTCTCTGACTTTTGTCAGAATCATTCGT
>JABAHS010013184.1_pt1 | contig 13517 bp, 12 predicted proteins | sample 7062111 | NCBI WGS metagenome assembly JABAHS01 (sample SAMN14534600, study PRJNA622989) | marine sediment metagenome | biome: marine biome [ENVO:00000428]; feature: marine pelagic biome [ENVO:01000023]; material: deep marine sediment [ENVO:00002113]; isolation source: pool of 4 deep marine... | reverse complement strand
GCCATTCGCGGCATCAGCGAGACCATCGCAAATCAGCTGGAAAAGGTGCGCGATCAGGCGCGGGCCAACCCATTCACGCAGTAAGGGCGGCCCTCGGACGTTCTGCGCCTACTGGGTTACGCAACTCCCCAGCCCCACCACGCCGATGCCTTCACCGGCCACCATGATGGTCATCACGCCGTCGGGGTTGTTGACGGAGACGCTCCACGCGACGCCGTCTCGCTCCCCGGGCAGCCCATCCTGTATGCCCGACATGAAAAGCTTGCCGTCGAGCAGCTCAACGCGGTCAATGTCATTGGGCTGGGCATTGGGGTTGGTCCCCGTGATGGTCTTTTTCTTAGCATTGACGATCCACGAGCTCGACGCGCCGAGCTCGGCGGGCGTAACCGCGGTGCAGCCGTTGGCCATGTCGCATTCGAACATTCGAAACGCCGAGCAGAGCAGGTCCCGCTTACCGTCAAACTGATCTGCTGCCGCCGGAGCGCCTGAAAGGGCCAACGGCAGCAGGAAACAGGGGATCATCAATCTTCGCATTTGTTCTTCTCCTCTTCCTCAATACTTGACCGAGTAGCCGCGCGCCTCGATGCACGCGCCGTAGGCGTTCTTGAAGGTAAGCTGCATGTTGGCCATCTGCTGCTGTGCCGCCTGATCGGCCTGCTGGGATTGCTGGGCCCGCCGCTGCCGATCGGCGCGGCCACCGCGCATAGCCCCCAGCGTGGCGCCGATGGCCGCACCCTTGCCCGCATCGTTATCGGCGACCTCGCCGATAATGGCACCGGCAGCCGCCCCTCGGGCGGCTCCGCCCAATCTGGCGCCGGAGGGGCCCTGATCCGGCGCCTGCGCCGTGATCTGCGGAGGATTCATGGGGTCGTAACCACTCTGCGTTTTGGCAAAGCCGAAACATTCGTAATCGTCTTGGTTTTGCTGTTCCGGCGTCTGGCTCTGTGTCGGGTAGATGAAAATACCCATGGAAGAAGCGAGCGTCTGGGCCGCCGCGGGCGCGGACCAGGCCAGCGCGGCGGTGAGCGACGCCGCCAGTAGAGTTCGACCGTTCATGTAGTCCTCCTTAAAACTTCGAGTGGCCATGCGTGTCCGCGGCCGTGGGGACGCCTTTATACGATCGCTGCTGCGCCGGCTGCAAGCGTGATGGGTCCGCGCAGCTGTAATCGGCAGGCAGGGCTACTTCTGCCTGGTCACGTACAGCCCAACCAGGCGGGCGATCATGATCGCCACGTACAACTGGCCGATCAGCGCCTCCAGATAGGTGAGCGTGCCAACGAGGGTGTTGTTGGGCGTGATGTCGCCGTAGCCGAGCGTGGTCAGCGTCACGAAGCTGAAATAGACGAACCCGAGCATCTGATCGCGCAGGGGCTCGGACATGAATTTGCCTACAAAGGCATCGGGATTTTCGAGCGACAGTACCGAGTATAGAAACGCAAAGCTCAGCCCGATCAGGACATAGACGTTGACCGCCGCCCACAAGGTCTCCGCCGTCACCTCGCTGACATCGAACAAAAGCTCACGGGTTACCAGCCAGGCGAGAAACGCGAAGAAGGCGAAGCCCACGAGCGCGGACAACGCCGTCACCCAGTCGGTTCTGCCAAGAACGGAACCGATCCCCAGCAGGAACACGACCACCGCGAACAAGCCGGTGATCGCGAGCGTGAGCTGTGTTCGCGCCACCGCCAGCGGCCCCGTGATGAACACGAAAACCAGGACCAGCTGGGTCATCAGGCGGGAGCTCGGCTCGTCGTGCGTTAGAGGCAGCGCGAAAAGAAACGCCAGCAAGGAAAGTGCCAGGTACCGCTGCTTACCGAGGGCCTGGACGATTCGCCAGGAAGTTGGTGGCCGGGACTGGGTCATCGAATCACATCAGTACCGCTCGAGCCCAGCCGAAGGTTCCATTGAGTGCGTGGATGACTCAAGCGCGTGTCCTTGGCCTCATGCCACCTCGGCTCTCGGAATAACGGCCGCGGTGCTCCGCCGAAACGCGGCGGGCGAGGTGCCCGCAAACCGACGAAAAGCGCGAGTGAACGAGCCAGGATCCCGATATCCGAGCTCGTAGCCTATGTGGGTGACGGCAAGCTTCGGCGAAACCAAGAGCAGCTCGCGGGCAATTTCGAAGCGTACCTGATCCACCAGCGCGGTATAGGACACGCCCACTTCGGAAAGGCGACGCTGGAGCGTCCGGCGGCTCATGCCAGCCGCCCGCGCGATCTTGTCAATGCCGAAATCCCTCACACGTACGTAGCTCCTGACCAGTTCCCGCAGAGACTGAACGAAGTCCAGATCGCCCAGATCTGAGGGAGGGCGGCGATCGCTCCGCGCGGCATCTCTGGACCTGACGGTCGCGGCGAGAAGCGGCGCCGGAATGTGGATGGCGGCGGAGGTAGGCACCCTGCAGATCTCCACCCCCTCGAAGAGGGGCAGCGATGCCAGCGTCGATGGCTCCGCCACCGACACGTCGACCCTGGCCGGCGACCAGTCTTTGCCCAACACCGATCGTGCGTGACCAACGAGGTTGGAAACGCAGAATATCTCAGTTTCGGCCAGTGGCGATCTGTCTTGCTTCTCCCAACGACCTACGCCGTTGCTCACCGAGATGGTAAAGCGGTTCTCCGGGCTGTAGCGCGTGACGTTTGCATCGTGCCTGCGAATGGCCTCAAGCAGGCTCACGGCTTTCCACGCCGCATCTGAGAACGGGTTGGGCTGGCTCGCTGCGTTGAAAAGGCCCGCCGCGGCGCTCACCGCCCCTGGCGCGCCGTGGCCCGCTGCCTCTGCGAGGTACTCATAGAGCAATCGTGCCGAGACCATGTAGTCCGGAATGAGCTCGAAATCCGGTGCGATCCCATATTTTTCGAGCAGCGGCTCCGGCGCCACGCCATGCTCCCGCAAAGCGCGCATGTACGCGATGAGATAGGTATTTCTGAGCAGCCAGATCGGTTGCATTCGATGCGAACTTCGGATCCATTGCCGGTACCGTCCAAGATCCCGAAAGTGGCGCCAAATGGCAAGTAGACCTCATCGGGATCAACTAAGATCCGGCGCTCATTTCCGAAAGGACCTGGACTCGGCGCGATGAAAACAATTTGCTTGGTAGCGCTGGCGGTATTGATCGGCTGGTCGGTTCCGCTGCATGCACAGAACGGACCGGTCAAGGTGCTCATCACCGACGTGATGGTATGGAACGGGACCAGCAAGGAGACGGTAGCCGCGGATGTGCTCATCGAAGGACAGATGATCAGCCGAGTCGAACCGGATATCCGGGTTGAGGGGGCGACGGTCATCGATGGCGGCGGACGCACTTTGCTGCCGGGCTTCATCGACAACCACGTGCACTTTGCGCTGCCTGGACCAACTATTCCCGCACATGAGACTCAGAACACCTGGGAGGACATGGCCGTCAATGCGGTGACCATGGCGGAGATGTACGTCATGCAGGGGATCACCACGGTGCGTGATGCAGGGGGGCAGAACGCCGGTTTTCAGCGGGCGATCAATGCCGGGCTGATCAAGGGTCCGAGAATCTACCCTTCAGCCGCGTTCATCGGGCCAAGAGGCGGACATTCGGATTTCCAGCCTTTCACCGGGCAGCCTGGTGACGAAGGGCAGATGGGCTTTCTGAACATGGGCCGCGAAGCCGATGGTGTGGACGAGATCCTGAAGGCGGCGCGCAACAACTTCCGCATGGGAGCAAGCCAGCTGAAGGTGATGCAGTCCGGCGGCGTGACCTCGGCCTTCGATCCATGGCAAATGGACGCTTACACAGACGAGGAGCTCGAGGCCGTCGTGGCGGTGGCAGAAGCCTATGGCACTTATGCCATGGCGCACTCTTACCGTAAGGATCTGATGATCAAGGCGCTCAACGCCGGTATCAAGTCGCTCGAGCATGGCTTCGGCTACGACTGCGAAGTGGGCAGGTTGATGGAGAGGAAGGGCGCGTACATCACCACCAACCTGACAGCGTTCGACGAGGGCATACTCGACGTGCCAGCGATACGCGACGTGCCGGCGAGCTATCGAAAGGCGGTGTCGGCGACAACTACGTTTCGTCCCTACGTCGAGAACATGCAGAAGTGTCCCGCAAAGCGAGGCTTCCACGTCGATTGCGTCGGCAACGCGGTAGCCTGCAACATTCAGGTCGCCTACGAGAAGCACCTCAACGCCAAGTTTTTCGGGAATCACGCGGCCCTCGTTGCAATGACGTCGATTGGCGGCGAGATTGCCGCCATGACCGGGGAGTTCATGAACCCCTACCCGGAGGGCAAGCTCGGAGTGATAGAGGAAGGCGCCTACGCCGATATCCTTATCGTCGATGGCAATCCGCTGGAGGACATCAGCGTGATCGGCACGGGGGAGGAGTGGTTCGGTGCAGCGCCACGTCCAAAGAGCCCGGAGACGATTCGATTGATCATGAAAGGCGGTGAAATCTACAAGAACACGCTCTGATTAACGCTCGCGACGACCCGCCGACGACCTTGGGAACGCAATGCGGTCCCGAGTTTGTTGGCGCAATGCGCCGATCGAAAGCGAGGTCTTCAGCAACGTCATGCACGCTCTGCAAAGCCGAGTAATCCTGATCGGCCTGTGCCTGGTGTTAATCGCCGGCGGATGCGCCAGCGTTTCCGAACGAAACCCCGTCCCTGGTGCGCTGGCGAGCAGCGCCGAGATACCGGGCATGGCCGGCGTCAGATACTGGGCCGACGATGCGCCGCCGTACGCAAAAGCATGGCTGGAGCTGCCGACCGAGGCGCTGAGATCACGTTACCCGGCCAGCTTCGGCAAGCCGCACAACTATCTCGCCATTTCCGGCGGCGGAGCCAACGGCGCGTTCGGGGCCGGCCTGCTCAACGGCTGGACGGCAGCGGGCACGCGCCCGGAGTTCACGGTCGTCACCGGCATCAGCACCGGTGCCCTGATCGCCCCGTTCGCCTTTCTCGGCCCTGCGTACGATCAGGTCTTGAAGCGGGTCTACACCGAGTTCTCCACCGAGGATCTCCTCGAGTCCCGCGGCCTGCTGCAGGCGCTGACCGGTGAGGCAGCTACCGATTCCGCGCCGCTCCGGGCCCGAATCGCGGAGTTCGTCGACGAAGAAGTGATGGCCGCCATTGCCGCCGAGTATCAGCGGGGCAGGTCGCTGCTCATCACCACCACCAATCTCGACGCCGGAAGATCGGTGACCTGGCTGATTGGCCGCATCGCGGCCTCGGGCACACAGAACGCGCTCGAGCTCATCCGCGACGTCATGCTCGCATCGGCATCCATCCCTGCCGCACTTCCGCCGGTGCTCGTGAAGGTGGAGGCCGCGGGGCAGGCCTACGATGAGCTGCACGTCGACGGCAACACCAGCTCCGTGGTCAACCTTTACCCTCTGGCTCTGGACTGGGAGGCCGTGCTTGAAAGGTTGGAAGTCGATGAGGCGCCGAATCTCTACATCATCCGCAACGGCCGGATAGACATTCCCCACGACAGCGTCAAACGGCAGACCATCGCCATCGCGGGAAGGTCCATTCAGACCCTCATGAACTACCTTGCCCGGGGCGACCTCTACGAGCTGTATCTGCTGACCCAGCGTGACGGCGTGCAATATCATCTGGCCAACGTACCGGCCGAGTTCACCGAATCGCCCACGGAGCCGTTCGACAAGAACTACATGAACGCGCTCTTCGACCTTGGCTACGAGCTCGCCAAAGGCGGCTATCCGTGGCAACGGGTGCCGCCCAACTACCACGAATCGGAGAAGGCCCGCGCCGAGTGATGCGGGCCGAACGATGCATCGATCGAATGACATGTCAATGAAAAACAAGCGAAACCGAAGCCCGCTCTGCCTCGGCATCACCCTTTGCATCCTGCTCGCGTGGACGGGTACGGCCGTAATCGCGGAGGAGTCTGCGGAGGCTGACGACGCTCCCGGCTTCGGCGGCCCAGACGCCGTGGAGAACACGCTGCTCGAGGAAGGCATCCGAAAGTGGAAGGAGCGGCTGCAATCCGAGCACGGCCTCGGGGTCGGCTTGGACTACTCGACCAATTATTTTCGCGCCAGCAAGAGCCTGGGCGAGAAAGAAGCCTGGGGCGGCATGGCCCGCTTCTTCGGGTCATGGGAGCTCGCCAACCGGGGCGGCAAGAACTCCGGGGCACTGGTCTGGAAGGTGGAGCATCGTCACAGGATCAGCGACATCCCGCCCGTGGCGCTAGGGGGAGAACTGGGTTACGCCGGCCTCATCTCACCGCCGTTTTCCGATCAGGAGTTCCGCTTCACCAACCTCTACTGGCGACAGCGGCTGAACCAGGGGAGATCCACCCTGATCGCCGGCTTTCTGGACGCGACGGATTATCTGGACGTCTATGCGCTGGCGAGCCCCTGGACGGGCTTCAGCAACTTTGCTTTCTCTACCGGAACCCAGACGATCCCTGTGCCCAACGACGCTACGCTCGGTGTCGCTTTCGGCACCATGCTCTCAAAGCGGGCGTTCCTCATCGCCGGGCTGGTCGATACCAACGCCGATCCCACCGACCTCGGCGACACCGTTGATTCGTTCTTCAACGACAACGAGTACTTCTCCTCCGTCGAGCTCGGCCTGACGTCCTCTCAGGACCGCATCTATCTCGACAACCTTCACGTCACGCTGTGGCACGTGGACCGGCGCGTCGCGGCCGGGACACCCAGCGGCTGGGGCGCAAATTTCTCGTGGAACACCTGGCTCGGCGATCGCTGGATGCCCTTCCTCCGGGCCGGCTACGCGGACGAGGGCGGCAGCCTGCTGGAGCTGGCCGTGAGCGCGGGCGCAGGGCTTCTCACCGGCGGCGGCAACGTCCTCGGGTTTGCCGGGCACTGGGGCAAGCCGAACGAGGATACCTACGGCACGGATCTTAAGGACCAGTACGTGGGCGAGATCTACTTCCGCTGGAAGATCGGCAAGCATTTCGAAGTCACTCCGAACCTGCAGCTCCTGATCGACCCCGCCCTGAACCCGGAGGAGGACACCATCTGGGTCTTCGGGCTGCGGGCGAAGGGATCGCTGTAGCCGGGCTGCTTAGGGGGAGGTATGCGCAACTCGATCTGGATCGCCACGCTGCTGCTCTCCGGGTGGCCCCTGTGGGGCAGCGCCGAGAGCGGAGGAGAGGGAGCGAACCTGGCGCTGAGAAACGTGATTCTGCCCGACCCAACCGACGATTCGGCGGACGTCGTGATCAACGTGGTGATCAAGGACGGGGAGCTCCTTCTCGTCACCAAGGATGAGCCCCCCGACGAGGGCGGCCAGGTGCTCGACGCCGCCGGCACCTATCTGCTTGGCCGGCTGCATACGGGCAGCGCGCCGAGCTTTCTCCTGCTGAACGCGGATCCCAGAGAGGAATTCAGCGTGCTGCTGGACACCGCCACCCATGCCGTTTTCGCGATCAGCGACGGGGTCGTCATGAAGAACGACCTGCCGGTTCCGGTCACGGTCGCATCGCCCGACGCGCCTCGACGGCGCTCCGGGTGGCTCGCCTACACACCACCGCCCATCTCGCTGCCGACGAGCTACCGGGATACCAGCAAGTGGAACCGCTGGGAAACGCCCTTCGTGTCCGGCCTGTTCGTGGGGGCGGTGGTTCTCGATCGCCAGTTCTGGCAGTCCCAGGATGCGGCCAGCGAAAGCCAGGTCGGCGATCTGGAACCCTTTGACGGCGGCGAGATCCGCGGCCTGCGATTCGGCGCCATCGGGACGCTGAACTTCCCTAAACCATGGGTATACACGATCTTCGGCGCCACCAACGCGTTCGACAAAGGCTTCAACTCCGACGATACCGACGACGTGACCCTGTTCGACCTCAGGCTGGACATTCCGTTGTTCGGCAGCACGTTGAGTGTCGGCAAGCAGAAAGAGCCCATCTCCATGGAGCGAACCATGGGGCTCGTCTACCTGCCCATTCAGGAGCGTTCCGCCGTCATGGACGGCATGCTGCCGTCTCGCAACACGGGGCTGGTGTTGAGCGGCAACGCCTTCGGCCAGCGCGTCAGCTGGGCGGGGGGCGTATTCAACGACTGGCTGGACACCGGAGGCTCGTTCGACGAGGGAGCGAACCAGGTTGTCGGCCGGCTGACCTGGCTGGCGGCCTCTTCCGCCGATGAGAGCAACCTCCTTCACCTGGGTGCAGGCGTGCGCTACAGCGACGCCAGGGAAGGATTTCGCTTCTCCACCGAGCCTGAGTTCAACCAGGCGCCCCTGTACATCGATACGAGCATCGATGGAACTCCCTTGGCAGCGGACGACATGCTGACCTGGAATCTGGAAGCATCCTGGCGGTACGGTCCTCTATGGCTCGCCGGCGAGTACGTCAGAACCGACGTGGCCGCGCCGCAATACGACGATCCCAGTTTCGCCGGGCATCACATCACCGCATCCTGGGCGCTGACCGGTGAGATGCGTACGTATCGGCGCAAGAACGGCACGTTCAGCCCGCTGCCGGTCGCCCGGTCCGTCCATAACAACGGGCCCGGAGCTTGGGAGCTGGCCGCGCGCTGGTCGGTATTCGACGCCAACTCCGGGCCAATTGGCGGGGGCAAGACGGACATCTTCAGCCTGGGACTGAATTGGTGGCTCACACCGCTTTTCAGCTTCGGTGCCAATTACCGCTGGATCACCCTGGACAGGGACGGGCTGACCGGCGAGAGCGACGGGTTCTCGACCCGCATCCTGCTCATGCTGGAGTGACCGGAGCCCGACAGAGACACAACGCGGAGATCAGATAACGTGGCAATCCCGATCCAGCTCATGTCGCGCATCGCGATCCTGGGCCTTCTCGCGGCGCCCGCTGCGCAGGCTGAGAGCTGGCGCCCGGTCAGCGAGCCCGCCGACCTCGCCAGCCTCTTCAGCGATACCACCATGACCACGACGCTGCGCGACGGCGTCACCGCCACCGCGGAGTATCGTGCGGACGGCACCGGAACCGTTCGGGCCTGGGGCGACGCTTTTGAGAGAAGATGGTCGGTCAGCGAGGATGGCGAGGTCTGCATTGAGGCCGGCGATCAGACTTTCTGCTACACGGTGGAGACCGACGCCGATGCCCCTGGCCGGTATCGATCGACGAACCTGGAGACCGGCGAGCGGCTCATCCTGATGATCGCCGACGAGGGGCAGCTAGATCCCGAGCCAGCCCCCGGGACAGACTCGGGAGCGGCGGGAAAGCCGTCGGCCGAGGAGATCGCCGCGAAGCTCGCCAACCCGAACACGCCGCTTGCGAGCCTGACCACCAAGCTGCAGTACCGCACCTTCGACGGGAACCTCCCGGACGCCGGAAGCCAGGACGGCACGACGCTCCTTCTCCAACCTTCCTTTCCGTTCGCCCTGGCCAACGGAGATCTGGTGCTGTTTCGCCCCGCCATACCTATCCTCTTGGACCAGCCGATTCCGGGGGACGACGGGTTCGGCTCCAAATCCGGTCTTGGGGACATAGCCTTTGACCTGGCGTACGCCAGGACGACGGACAGCGGCCTGCTCATCGCCGCGGGCGTCATCTCGTCCCTTCCCACAGCCACGAAGAAGGCGCTGGGCACCGACCGCTGGACCCTGGGTCCCGAGCTGCTCATCGGCAAGACCACCAAGAAGCACGTCCTGGGATTGTTTCCCAACCATCAATGGGACGTTGCCGGGTCCGGCGACGTGGACGTGAGCCTCACCACCATCCAGGCCTTCTACACCTATCTACCCGGCGGCGGATGGAGCGTGGGCACGGCGCCCATCATGAGCTACGACCATATCGCCAATCAGTGGACGCTGCCGATCAACCTCACCGTCGGGAAGACGGTCATCTGGAACGGGCGGCCGTGGAAGCTGAGCGCCGAGATCAACTACTACGTCGATCAGAGCGACGCGTTCGGACCGGAATGGATGATCGGCATCAACGTAGCGCCCGTGGTCGAGAACGTGCTCGCGAAGTGGTTTCGCTAGCCCAAACAGCAACACAACCAGGAGGAACGGAACATGAACAGAGGATCCGCAAATCGACTAGCTCTAGTCGCGACAACGACGCTGCTCAGCGCCGCAGCGCTGGCGGACGTATTCTCGGAGGCGGCCAAACTTGGAGCGAACACCGGGGCCATGGCCTACTGCGGCGACAACTTCGCGGACGACGATGACAAAGGCCGGTACAAGATGATCCGGCTCAAGCTGCTCGGCGAGTTCGGCGACCTTCCGGATGACGAGAAAGCCAAGGCTCTCATTCTCAAGAAAGCCGCCGAGGACGACGGAGAATACCTGGGCAAGAGGCTGGACGCGGATCGCTGCACAAGTCTCCGAAAGACCCTTTACCTCAAGTACTGAAGGCCATGACGACGCAACGGGGGGCTCGGGCCCCTCATTGCCAGGCGAGGCTTCCTAGAACGCCTCGCCGACAGAGAAGTAAACGGCATCCCCCTCGTCGCTTCGCCCGTAGTCCAGCCGGAAGTTGATGCGCTTCGACTTGAGCAGCATGAAGCGCAGGCCGACGCCGTAGCTGGGGATGAGCTCCCCGTCGTCTTCTTTGTTCAGAGACTGATCCACGCCCCCGCCACCAGCGAAGCCCACCAGACCCCAGCGCTTCCAGAACTTCCACCGCAGCTCGATCTGGGCAGAGCCGGAGAGCTTGCCCAGGTAGTCGGTGGCAGGAAATCCACGCAAGCCGATACGGCAGGCATCCCACAACGGCACGGATCCGGCCTTCTTGCAGGCCTCCAGTTCCCAGGCCAGAACCACGTTCTCCCTAAGGAGGTGGTAGGAGCGCAGGGCGGCATGGTAAGCCTGGTAGGTCGAATCGCTGCCGAACGCCGAGTCGTTGAAGAGCCCCCGCAGCTCGAAAAGCCGGCCCGAGTATGAGTTCAGCGGGAGGTCACGGCTGTCGTGTTCCACGCTGAGGCCAATCCCGACAGTGCGAATACTCGAGCCCAGGTCAAAGTTACCCGTTTGCCGGTCTGTTTCGAAGCTCTGGTTGATATCCACGAACCGGCTGGTCAGGCCCAGGTACCAGTCTCCTGCGACCATGCGCGAAAGCTCGGCCTGCAGGACGTTGCCATCGATCAGCCAATCGGTCCGCCCCCCGTCGCCGTTCTCGGCGCCAGGTCGAAGCTTCAGCTGCAGGTCGGCGTGAGCCAGGGCGCCGCTGAAGCGCCATCTGTCCTCGCCCCAGTAGTTCTGCTGGCCGATACCATACGCGTAGCTCTCGCTGCTGGTATACATTCCCGCCACCGCGGTGACGGAAGCAGGCTGGGACGCTGCCTGCTCCTCCGTCTGGGGGTAGAAATAGGCGCCCGCGAGAACCAGACCCTCTCCAAGCACCGGGTCCGAAATCGGAATGGGGGCAATCACGAAGTCGCCCCGCTGCATCGTCAGCTCGGTATCGTCGTCGCGAACATCGGGCGTTAGAGGGTTCCTCTTTCCATCCGTTTGCGACGGGCGTTGCTCGCCGGGCTCGCCCGCCGTCGCCGTTACCGTGGAGACCGCTTCGGCCCCCTCCAAAAGTGCAGGACAAAGAGCGAGCCAGGCGAGCAGCGCGCGCAGGATTGAGCCCGTCATCCGATCGTCACCTCGCGCAGCACCGTCCGCCACCTTGCCGGCCCCGTCGTCGCCTGACACTGACCATAAGCTTTCCCGGAAGAGCCCACGCGATGGCGCGAGCCACATGAGTTCCCTGGCGGGTGCAGCCGTCGATCCACCCGACTAAGATGTGAAGACCCCGCAGCGCTGTTCTCGGCGAGGGATCTGCCGGTGTCAGAGCCGGTTCTCGATAACGCCCAAGGATTTTCTATGAATATACGTAACTTCTCGCTGGCGCTCATTCTAGCCGCGGTGTGCGTGCCATCCCAAGCTACTGACACAGAGGAGCAGCAGGAATTCGATTCCCCCTTGATTCTGAAGGCGAGCGAAGTGCTCAGTGCCGAGACCCTCAGGGGAGAGCACCACCAGGTGCGCGAGGAAATCGTCAACGATGGCTTCATGAACACCTACGTCATCGACTCGCCTTTCGGAACGTTTGAAGCTTACGGGGCGTCCATGCTGCGAACGCGCATCAACGAGATCGGCGCTCTCGCCGAGCTGGACGGCCTGTCGAAAACCAAAGTTTTCATGGAAGCAGCGGCCCAGTCGGCGGTGAGGGCCGTCACCGCCCCCGTAAGCGCCGCCACGACGATCGTGACGAACCCCATCGGCACCGTGACCGGGCTTCCCGGGGGGCTGGCACGCATGTTCAACAGGCAGAAACGCAAAGTCGAGGGCGCGGTGGCCACAACGGCATCGGCAGCAAAGTCGGCGACGAGTGCCGATGACTCGGGAGATGAGGCCAGCATGGCAGAGCAGGCAGGAGAAGGGGCCGTCGAGCTCGGCAAGAGCCTGATGGGAACCACCCGCGCGGAGCGGCGCTGGGCCAAGAAGCTGGGTACCGATCCATATACCTCCAACGAAACCCTCAGGAAGGCGATCGCCGACGTGGCCGTCGTCGACAGCAGCGGCTCTTTCCTGGCCGATCTGGCGGTGCCCATCGGAGGCATCGTCGATCTGGTGGTGGACGTCAACGAGGCCATCTGGGAACGCGACGCCTACGAGCTGCGCCAGATGAACTTGGTCAAGCTGCAGGGCATGGGGGTGGCCGAGGAGGAGGCGAACGCGTTTTTAGAGAACGTCGCCATCAGCCCTACCATTCAGACCCTGATCATCAGCGGCCTCGAGCTGCTCGAAACTACCGAAGGGCGGGACGCCTTTCTGCGGCAGGCGACCCTGGCCGAGGACGAGGCCGAATCCCGATTCTACCTCCAGAGCCTGGCCATGATCGCGTGGTTGAACCAGGAGGGGGAGAACGTCGCTGCCATCACCGTGCACGGACCCGTCTCGATCGCCGTCGACACCGACGGCAACCGTGTCGCCATGCTTCCCGTTGACCACCTGACGTGGAACCCGACCACCGTCGAGGCTGTAGGACTGTGGCCAATGAGGGAGCCCGACGTCTCTTCTGACGACTGGGTCTACGTCTCCGGCGACATCTCCGGCCTTGCGAGAGGCCACCTGGAGCAAGCAGGCTGGTCGGCACGATCCAAGATTGCCCGGGATTTCTTCACGTATCTGGGCAGCCAGGAGTCGGACGAGCCGTAGCCCTCCGGTTTCGATCGGGCAAGCGTCTGCGGAAATGACCCGATGTTTCAGCAGAAGCAGCGGGCAGCCGCCGATTACGGCCACCCACTGCATCGATGAACGTCGCTAGCGCGAGTCGCCGCCTTCCTGAAGCTGCTCGAGAACCCGCTCCAGGGAGAAGCTCGCCGCCTTCTGGCGCGGCGGGTACTCCCTGAACGTGGCCAGGAACTGGCCCACGTAGACCTGCGCCGGCACCATGAGGAAGACCCGATCTATTAGCCAGTCGTAGTAGGTGTTGGACGTCTTCTGCGCGCGCTCGTAAGGATCGCGCCGCAGGTTGAACAGCAGCGGAACCCGCAGCGGCACGAAGGGCTCCGCCCAGGCCTGCAGCGTGCCCTCGACGCGTTGCTCCATGAAGATCAGCTTCCAGTCCAGGTA
>JABAHS010129563.1_pt2 | contig 13522 bp, 14 predicted proteins | sample 7062111 | NCBI WGS metagenome assembly JABAHS01 (sample SAMN14534600, study PRJNA622989) | marine sediment metagenome | biome: marine biome [ENVO:00000428]; feature: marine pelagic biome [ENVO:01000023]; material: deep marine sediment [ENVO:00002113]; isolation source: pool of 4 deep marine... | reverse complement strand
GCGGCACTCGCGTTCGGCCGGTCAACACCGCCAACCCTGAGCATGTCCTTGATTAGCGTAACACCATAGAGCGGGTCCTTGCTGTAAGTATAGGCCGTGGCTAAAGCGCCCGCCATTCTGCCTTCAATATAGACCGGCGAACCGCTGCAGCCCCATACGGGACCGGTGTGGATAAAACGTTCATCCGTGCCCTGGACCAGAATGGAATCCCTTCCCGGTTCGTAATTGCGGACTATACTTATAACTTCCATGTCAAATTTTTCGATCTTCGTGCCGCTGTAGCAGGTCAGGCAATATGCCTTCATGCCGGGCCTGATTTCGTCAATATCGATGTATTTGGCAGGGTCCCAGGCGTTTTCAGTCGCGTTTGATGTGCCGCCAGCGCAAAGCAAACCGGCCAGAACCAGCGAATAAAAAGTAAAAAGCGGCAAGTTTGGCCTTTTTACCTTCGCTTTTATTTTGAACATCTGTGCCCTTTCGAGTAATTATTAACTAAATTGCGTTAGAAATGGACAAAGGATGTATCTGGATTTCTAACAGGATAAAATTTTAATCGGATAACAGGATTGTTGCAAGACAAAAGATATTTTGTTACAATCCCTGTTTAAGCCAATAATTGAATATAATCTTACCAAGCTGTTTTAAGAAAGAGATGCAGAAAAAATGAAGTCTGACCATCGACACGAACTAAAAACTAACGAGTTGGCCGAGTGGATTGCCAATTTCCCACAGTGGGCCCGGGACAATGGTAAAATAGTAATCGGCGTCTCCGTGGTGGCCGCACTGGTCATAGGCTCAGCTCTGTGGTACTGGCGTAAAACAAATGTTGAATTGGTTGAACAACAGCTCGAATTTACCAACCTTATCGCCAAACTACCCCAAAACAAGATGCAGGTCCTTATGGCACAGTCCTCAGGGAGGGATACTTCATATATTCTCATTCAGACCGCCGTTGCTCTGGAGACCGTTGCCAATAGTGCCCAAGACGAGAACATGGCCGCTTTGGCACTAATTAAGCGGGCGGAATCCCTGCGTGCAGGAGTGCACTACCGGCAGGAAACCGTGAATCCGGCGGATCTGCGAACGGCCGTCGAAGGTGCAAAGGTTGCATACACTAAAGCTGTCTCAATGGCTGAAAATAATCCACCATTGATGGCGATGGCAAGATTCGGCCTCGGACTTTGTGAAGAGGAAATTGGTAACTTCGATGGGGCTGAGAAGATATATCGGGAACTCATCGAAAACAGTGATTTCGAGGGCACGACAGCCGTAGCCAGGGCGCAGCGGCGTCTGGAAACAATGGACGATTACAGAAGAAGAATAGTTTTTAAGCCGGCGCCAATACCGAAACCGCCTGTTACTGATATGACAGACTTGCTGCCGCCGATCCCGCTAAGACCCCTCGACGTCAATGAACCGAATGATTTCCCTGTGGTCCCGGAAGTTATGATTGGTCCTGAACCGAATCCCGGAATCGTGGTTCCCGAGGTCGGGATACGCCCCGAACCGAATNNNNGATCAAACTGCGGCCCCAGGCGCCAAATAATGTGATGGGGGTCGTTGATACAAATGTGCCCGGCGAATAATTCACAAAGTGGAATTCCAGATAAGAGCAATGGACCCCTGACGCTTCAGGTGGGAAGCTCAATCAAAGAACGGAGGGTGGATAAATATCTCCACGGCCGGTTCAGTAACTTCAGCAGAGCCATGATCCAAAGGCAAATCGGCGCCGGAGGCGTTAAGGTCAACGGCAAAATAGTCAAGCCCAGCTTTAAGCTCAGTCCCGGTGACACAATCGATTTGACGTTGCCTCAGCTTCCGAGCAAAGAGATTGAACCTGAAGATATCCCGCTGAATATCATCTATGAAGATGAGGACATCATCGTTCTCAACAAGCAGGCCGATATGGTTGTTCACCCCGCCCGCAGCAACACTCACGGCACCCTGGTAAACGCCCTCGCCTTTTATGCCGACAAGCTGTCGAGCGGGCTCGGTGAATTTAGGCCCGGCATCGTACATCGGCTCGATAAAGACACGACCGGCGTTATGGTCGCTACAAAAAACGAGGGCGCCCAGTGGAGGATTGCCAAACAGTTTGAGCGCCGGCAGGTCGACAAAAGTTACCTTGCTATTGTTCATGGCGTTCCCGAACTGACGGCCGACCGTATAAGCGCGCCATTAGGCATGCACCCGAGAGTAAGAGAAAAGTACGCAATCAGGCCCGGAATCGGCAAGGAATCAATCACTTTTTACGAGGTTGTTGAAAGTTTTCGCGGATTTTCCCTGTTGAAGTTGACCCCTAAAACCGGCCGGACCCATCAAATCCGCGTCCATCTCTCATATATAAAGCATCCAATCGTCGCCGACGACATGTACGGCGGCAAACTCGTCTATCCCTGGCAACTCAAGGATGCTGAAACCGCTGTTGAGGAGCCGATCATAAGTCGCTTTGCCTTGCACGCCTCTACTCTCGAATTCAAACACCCGACGACCGAGAAGGTCGTGAAATTCGAAGCCCCCCTACACGAAGATATGCAAAACCTGCTCGATATGCTCAGAAAATACCGGAAATCCTAAGAGGATGGTTCGGAGAATAGGGGGCGTGTCGGTTCAATTAATTCAATTGTATAGCCGCCGGGTATGTACCACTCAATGATACCAACATTTTTCTCGAATTTGTAAGTTGAGCCCCTGGGATATGCCTGCCGGAGAAAATGTGTGTTTCCCTCGATTTCGGTTACTGTCCAGAACTCTGTCGATACCGGTCCATAAAACAGTTTTTCTGAGCTATTCAGTACTGCTTTTTTCAAAAATTCGTATTCATATTTTTCATCAGCAAAAAGCATATCCTTAAATAGAGGAAAGATTATAAGAGGCTGCTCGGCATACTCGCTTAGAATTAATATTCTATTCTCCCGAATAACCAAGCCCTTGTATGGGAACTCGTTGAAATCTTCGATACGGAAATGGAACTCGTTTTCGTCTTCTTCATCTTGGATTAATCTCAAGGTAAATTGTGTATTGACCCATTTCTTTCCAAAATCCCATCTTGAATGAGCAATCTTGTATTTGTACTCAATGTTGTTCCTCAAAGGCCACCAATCAAAGACAGTTTCGTCCTTACCCAAAGGGACCGGATACCTTGCGACCAAAGTTTTGACCCAGTTTTCATACCTTCCTCCAGCAGAAGGATTGTATGAACACGATGAAAACAAAGAAAGGGCAATAAGTGAGGATGACATTAGCAAAGTAATTATCTTAGATCCTGGCATTTTTGCTGTTTACCAGTAACAGATCTTATTCCTGTAGTGGATTTTCGAGGTCCGGTAGTGCTTTTATAACGCACTCAAAAATCTTTCTCGTTGCTCCTATTGCCTGGTCATTTCAAGCTTAGGATCCATAGACCAGCCTGCCATCGCAAAGAACCTCATTCATAATCGTGTTCTTTACGTCAACGTATCTGTCGAATTGTGATTTAGTACAAACAATTAAATCAAATTAGAGGAGAAAGTCGCTTAGGCTTGACCTGCCCTCAATAGCGATTTCTCTTGTTGAGCGGTCTGTGTCGGGTACGACGGCAAGCAGGTCCACATCGCTATCGTCGTCGGCCTTGCCCCCAGCGAGTGAGCCAAAAAGATAAATTCTCTCAGGGTGTATTGACTCGGCCAATCGTTTAGTAATTTCATTGAGCAATTCTGTGGAGATTTCTTTCATATACGTTCGTTCTCCTTAGCATTACTCCTGTGGTAGTTTTGCCAGGTCGGCGTCGGAGCCGGCGACCATCAGAATATCATTCTCATAAACCACGGTGCTTGGCATGGGGACATTGATAATCGAAGCATTCTCAGACTTCTTTTTCTTGCGGTGCTCGTCCCGCTTGATTGCTACAAGGTTGACTTTGTACTTCTGCCTCAACTGCAAATCCATAACGGTCTTGCCGTCGAAGCTTGCCGGGGCCGTTACCCGGGCCAGGCTATAGCCCGGTGCGAAATCTATCTTTTCGCCGATTTGCGGGGCGATGAGTTTATACGCCCATCTCTGGGCCGACTCAATTTCGGGATAAATTACGTCTGTTGCGCCTACCTTGGAGAAGACCTCGCCTGAAACGGGGCTTTCGGCCCTTGCCAGAATCTTCTTTACGCCCATTTGCCGCAGGTTCACCACCGTCAGAATCGCCGATTCGAATCCCTCCTGACCTATGCCTATAATAGCGACATCAATTTTATCGATACCCTGCGCCTTCAGGGCTTCCTCGTCTGTGCTGTCGAGGCGGACGGCAAGACTTACCTGGTCCCGAATCATCTCAATCTCGTCCCGGTTTTTGTCGATTGCGATAACCTCAGCACCGCTCATTGCCAGCGCTATGGCCAATTTTTGTCCGAACCGCCCTAATCCTATTACAGCAAACCGCTTCATAATATTAGCTCCTAAATTTCACGGCCTGGCCCGCGAATCAGCCTACAATTATAGCTTCATCGGGATAATTGTATTGAGCCGGTTTTAAGTTAAATGTTAAAGCCGCCAATAATGTCAAGGGTCCGAGTCTACCGATAAGCATAGTGGCAATAATAATCAATTTACCGGCGGTTGTCAAGTAAGGCGTAATGCCGGTTGTCAGGCCGACAGTCCCGAGGGCCGAGCCCGCCTCGAACATAATGTCCGACATGGTAAAGCCGTTTGCGTTTTCGGTGATACTCAGAGCCAGCGAGGCTCCGAACAAAACCGCGACGAAAAGCAGGGTAACGGTAACCGCTCTGCCGACAACAACAACCCGAATCGAACGCTTAAACATCTCCACTTCCTCGCGTTTTCTGAGGGTCGCGTAAACAGTCATTATTACAACCGCTAGGGTGACGGTCTTTATTCCACCGGCTGTTGAGCCGGGCGAACCCCCGATGAACATAAGCAGAATCAGGACAAATTTGCTCGAAGCCGATAGTGCCGAGATATCGATAGTATTAAAGCCCGCCGTCCTGGCTGTAACCGATTGAAACAGGGCCCCGAGAACACCGGTGTGTGAATCAGTTTCATAACTGCCTGCGTAGCGCTCGAACAATAAGATAGCCAGTGCGCCCAGCACTATCAGGAAGGCACTTGTGCTGAGAACAATTTTAGTCTGCAGCCGCATTCTTGTCGGTGCTTCCATCGAAAACCGGTAGCGAGCAAGGAAACTTTTTTTGAAAAAACGATTTATCCTTTCAACTACAATACTGGCCAGGTCATAGAGCACGCTAAAACCAAGTCCGCCTAAGATTATCAGCGGACAAATCACCGCATATACGCCCCAGCCTTTATTGTAGCTGATGAAACTGTTACTAAATAAACTAAAGCCGGCATTACAAAATGCGCTGATTGAATGAAAGATACTATAGTACCACTGCTTATGTACGTCACCTGTCCAGCCGGGTATGTCGTTCCACATCCCGAAGATGCTGACCGCGCCGATGGCTTCAATTAATAACGTCCCGATAAAGATAAAGGCAATCATATTTCCGATTCGACTAAGCGTTCGGGCACTGAGCAGGTCCTGCATTGCAACAGATTCACGTAAGCTCAAAGCCTGTCCCAGCAGCAGGGCGAATACCGCACCGAACATAACTATCCCCAGACCGCCGAGCTGAATCAGAAACAGGATTATCAACTGACCCATCAGGGAAAAATCCTTACCGGTATCTCTTACAATAAGACCCGTAACGCAGGTGGCGCTGGTTGCCGTAAACAGGGCGTCGACAAAACTTGCCCTTTCACCGGTGGATGCCTTCGGCAGGCACAAAAGCCCTGCGCCGCCGATGATTAAAACCAAAAAGCTGGCTATCAGTGTCCTCGTCGGACTCTTGCCCGACGCCGCAAGGTTCACGCAGGTCCTGCAAAGCTTGGTGACGACCTGCAGGACAAGATAGATGCCAACAGCAAAATGGCGAACCGTCGAGGATTCGTATCCGTAAAACCATCGGCCGGCCCAGACCACGGCAACAACAAGCGCAAGTACAAGTGGAATCTCAAACCAGTTTGCCCGCAGGAATTCGGTCTTCGAGACGGCATTTAAGAGTCGAATTGCTTTCTCGATTATGAAGATACAAAGCAGGGCAACCTGGGCCGCATATAAGAATCGGGCCGGAAGTTGGGGCTCATCGAAGCCGAACAGCGCGGCAAAGGACGCCGTGATCGCTGCGGCGGTCAGGGCGTTGACTCCGATTAAAACCTTTTCCAGCAGATTGTTTTTATACTGTATCTGCATCGTAATAGCGTAAAACGTAAAGTGAAAAATGTAAAACCAAAACTTAAAATTTAAAGCCAACCCAAAAGAAAAAGGTTTTGCGTTTTAATTTATAATTTTTAGTTTATAGCTTTAAATTTTCAATTTTTATGCAACGTCCGCTAATCCGAGCGAATCGCCGAATTTAGTCACTAATGCCTTGCGAATATTTTTATGCTCCGGCATGTTTAACATCGGGTCGGAGCGGACAAGCTCGAATGCGTTTTTCCTCGCCATTACCAGCAGGTCGTAATCGTCCACGATATTTGCGATTTTCAGGTCCGGCAGGCCGTGCTGTCTTGTGCTAAACAGTTCCCCAGGCCCGCGCAGCCGCAAGTCTTGCTCAGCTATTTCAAAACCGTCATTGCTCCTGGTCATTATATCAAGTCTGCCCTTTGCTATCTCGCTGTCGGTTTCGGCAAACAAAAAACAATACGACTTGGCTTCTCCTCTTCCAATACGCCCTCTCAACTGGTGCAACTGTGCCAGGCCGAATCTATCCGCTCCCTCTATGACCATTATTGTTGCGTTGGGTACATCCATTCCCACCTCTATCACGACGGTTGAAACCAGCACATCGATTTTGCCCTTTCTGAATTCATCCATAATCTGCTGCTTTTTCGCGGAGGGCATCCGGCCGTGCAAAAGCTCAACGGGATATTCAGGAAAGACTTTCGTAGACAGGTTCTTCCACTCATCTGTAGCCGCCCTGATATCTTCGCTTTCCTCGATGGCGGTTATCCTTGGATAAACAAAATACACCTGCTTCTTTGCCTTCAGACGTTCGCGGATAAACTGGAATGCTTTTTGCCGGTTGTGCTTCTCGACCCAGCGTGTAATAACAGTGCCTCTGCCCGGCGGCGAATGCCTGATAATGGAAACATCCAGATCGCCGAAAGCGGTCATCGCCAGCGTCCTTGGGATAGGCGTGGCCGTCATAACAAGACAATGCGGCGTAGTCTGTTTTCGCAGTTCTGCCCTCTGCTCGACTCCGAATTTATGCTGCTCATCAATCACGACCAGCCCGAGTTTTCGAAATTCTATATCTTTCTGCAACAGTGCCACCGTTCCGACGACGATGTCCATCTTTCCCTGCTTTATTTGCTCCAGAAGTTCAGTCCTCTTTATCCCGGTCAATCCTCCCGTTATCAAAATCCTTCTGACCTTACTGTTATCGAGGTATCTTTCTATACTTAGAAAATGTTGTGCCGCCAGAATCTCCGTGGGTGCCATAATGGCCACCTGTGTTTTATTTGCAACCGCCATCAAAGCGGCGTAGAGTGCCACCACTGTTTTGCCGGAGCCGACATCACCCTGCAGGAGCCGGTTCATCGGCTCAGGTTTTGCCATGTCAGCGGCAATTTCGGCTATCGCTCCATTCTGGTCTTCGGTGAGCAGAAAGGGAAAACGCTTTCTTATTCGGCTGTCGATTTCGTCATTACTGGTCATCGGCACTGCCGCCGAGTAGTGCTGTCTTTTTACCCGCCGGAGCGCCAGCCCCAACTGCATCAAAAATAATTCATCATACTTTAGCCTGCGTTTGGCTTTGGCTAACTTTTCCTCATCCGGCGGTAAATGTATCCAGGCAAACGCCTCCTTTCTGCCGATTAGGTTGGCTCTGGCCCGAAACTCTTTATCATAAAATTCCGGTACAAGCTCATCGACTGCGTCATGTACGCGTCCGATTATCTTTTTGATTTGCCCGCTGGAGAGTTTGCTGCAGGCTGGATATACACCGCCGCTGAAGTAATCATCCGGTTCTGAAGTTTTTTCATCGAGCACTAAAAATTTCGGATTGGTCATTTGCAACTGGTGCTTGTATAAACCAACCTTGCCCGAGGCCATTATTACCTGACCCGGCTTTAATTTGTCTCGGAGATACCCGCCGTGAAACCATATAATCCTGCACACTCCTGTATCATCGCTGACTATGGCTTCAAATATCGGCTGCCTCCGGTAGCTCTGGTAGTCTGTTGATTCGAGAAGACCGATGATAGTAGCGGTCTTCTCCGGCTGCATTTGATCTATCTTTATAGGCACGGGCGCAAAATTCCAGTCACGCGGATAATACTCCAGCAAGTCCCCTACCGTATGCACTCCCAACTGCGCAAAGGTACCGGCCCGCGCCGGCCCTACACCTTTCAAGTACTGTACCGGCATCGAAAGGGTAATTTTATTATGTGATTGTTCGCTTACCGATTGGGTCATAGCAAAGTGGTCTTAGCCTTTTTGTTCTTATTCATAATTGAATTTGCTTTTATTCTTCGAAGCCGTATTCCCCGAGCAGTTTGACGAAGCGGACGTCACAGACGAATCTTTGAGTCATGTGTTCGCCTTTTTTTTCGGCAACGATGAGCTCCTGGACTCCCGGCGGACCTATCGGCGCGATAATCAAACCGCCCTCGGCAAGCTGCTCTACAACGGGCTCGGGTATCTTGGGCACGGCTGCGGTTATCATAATCCTATCGAAGCAGGGCTGCCATTCTACCATCCGCTCTAACTTCTCGTCCCACTTTTGCCGGGGCCAGCCGCGGCTGCCGTCGTCGACACAAAATTCGACATTATCTGTTCCCAGTCTGCCCAAAACCGCCTGGGCCGATTCAGATAGCTGGCCGAATCTTTCTATCGTGTAGACTTTTTTTACCAACCTGCTCAGAATGGCTGTCTGATATCCGCTGCCCGTGCCAATCTCCAGGACCGTGCAATCCTGATTGAGATATAGCTCCTGGGTCATAAGGGCGACAATATAAGGCTGAGAAATCGTTTGACCCATCCCGATAGGCAGCGGACTGTCTGAATAGGCCTGCGATTCGTATGACTGGGGCACAAATTCTTCTCGCCGAATCTCGCCCATAACTCTCAGCACCTCCGGATCGACAATATCACGACCCTTCAGGTCTCGGTTGAGCATCCGTTCCTGAGCTTTGGCAAATCGGTCTGTATTTCCCTGACCGCACATGGCTATTATAATCGCTTTTTAATCGCTTTTTTGCAAATCAATTTTATTTTAACTTCCGGTGGGTTTGAATTTAAAACAAGAGCTTGATAGCGGCTGCAGCGGCTAAAATCTGCACAACGGTATTGAATGCTTTTTGCGGGATACGTTTGAGAAAAAATATCCCGATCACCGCACCAAGCCCAATAAACGGCAGCATCATTAAATCAAGTTTCACAGAGGCGGCGGTCATCAGTTCCAGCTTTGCGCTGAAGGGCACCTTGAGCCAGTTAATAACAAAGAAAAACCACGCTCCGGTCCCCACGAATTCGATTTTTGGCAGTTTCATAGCCAGCAGGTAAATAATCATTATCGGCCCGGCTGCATTAGCCATCATTGTCGTAACACCGGCCATGAAGCCGAGCCCGACTGCAAACCACCACTGTGTTGGGATAGGTGCCTCTTTTCCTTTGGTCCTTGTACGCCAGTAATTAATGCCCAGCATAGCCAGCACTATCCCGCCAATAATCGGTTTAAGCAGATTATCATCGACAAATTTCAATCCGAAGTAGCCGGCTATAATGCCTGTAAAAGCGGGCGGGAGCAATAGGAGTATATGACGCCGCCTGGCATTATGCCGATGGTAGCCGGCCGCAAACAAATCCGCCAATATCAGGATACCAAGAAGCACTCCCGTGGAACTGCGGGCAGGCAAAACGCCGGCCATCAAAGGAACTACCAGAATCCCCATACCGGGAATCCCGGTCTTCGTAATACCGACCATGGTTGCACATAATGCAACAACAATCCAGCCGACCGGTTCCAAATCCAACATAGGCTATTCTTTCTTTATCGAGGTTTCATCATTGTTAGCCCAATTCTGCAATTTCGACAATCTATCGGTTTTATGTCCTTTTTGCAATTGACGATTTGCGATTGAGGCCGATAATTGAAAATAATCAACCATAAATTATCAATGGCAAAAGGAGACGAAACAATGAGACCTAAAATGATACTTTTTTACCTCTTGGCCGTCCTTTTAGGCGGCTGCGTTCTCTCACTTCATCCCCTTTATGAGGAAAGTGACCTTATTTTCGAAAAAAAGCTGTTAGGCACCTGGGCAAAAAGTGGTTCCAAAGAAACCTGGCAATTCGAACGGGGTAAAGGCGAGAATTACTACAAAATGATCTTAACTGATGAAAAAGGCAAAAAGGGCTATTTTGATGTCGGTCTGGGAAAAATAAACGATATCATGTTTCTTAATGTTTTTCCGCAGGAGCCCGAACTAAAAGAGATTGACTACTACAAATTTCATATTTTACGGGCTCATTCGTTCATCAGGATTGAGCAGATTGAGCCTACACTCGTAATGCGGCTTATGAATCCTGACAAAACCAAAGAGATGCTGAAGAACGACCCAAACCTGATAAAATACGAAATTGTACAGGACCGCATCGTATTGACCGCCTCAACAGAAGAGCTGCAGAAGTTTATGAAGGCCCACGCAAACGATGAAGGATTGTTTAGTAAGCCAGGCGAATTGAAACGGGTACAAACCAAAGATCCAAATGCCCTTGGCCTTTAGTCACCAGGACCAAAAAGTATGAGTCCCAACGAGAACTAACAGAGCAAAACAAAATGCCGATAGACCTGAACTTACCGAAGAAAAACGGTCTTTTTATAGCCGGTACTGGATCCGGCGTAGGCAAAACATTAATAGCAGGCGCTATCGCAAAAATTCTAACCGAAGATGGAAAAAAAGTCGGTGTTTTCAAACCCATTGCAACCGGTTGCAACCGCCACTGGGAGGGCATGGTTAGCTGCGATACGGAATTTCTGGCTAACTGTGCAAACAGCGACCTGTCCCTTTCCACAATTACTCCCATCGGCTACGTCGCCTCGGCAGTACCTATTATAGGTGCTGCTCAGGAAGGAAATCCGATAGATTTCGACAGTATTGCGGCCGCTTACAAAGATGTATGCGAAAATTCCGACGTGGTGATTGTCGAAGGCATCGGCGGTGTGCGCATGCCTTTGACGGTGGAATTTGACCTGCTGGATTTAGCGGTGGAATTCTCTCTGCCTGTGGTGGTAATCAGTCGTCTTGGGCCGGGTACGATAAACCATGTGCTTATGACGATTGACTGTATCCGCGCAGCTAAGTTAAAGATCGCCGGTGTGGTCCTCAATGGCTACAATGCCATTGAAGCAACAGTTGCCGAAGAGACCGCCGGCCAGATAATTGCACAATGCAGCGGTGTAAATGTCCTTTGCGATGTACCATTCGACGAAACCGTAGATATCGAGTCGCAAAGTCTGGGAGAAGTGATTGTTCCCTCTTTGGCCAACTGCGACTGGTCGGAATTAACCCGAGTGTAGATTTGAGTGCGGTTGGTGAAAAACCGGAACTACCGGCGGTTCGTTCGACTAAAATCTAAAAACAGTATACCCAATTCGGCGTTGTTCTGTCCTGATGCGGCGGCACAAAGCACAGATGCCGACAGCCAGCAGGGCGCAAAGAATCAGTGTATGGAACACAAAACTTGCCTTCAGGCTGCCCCATATTCTTAAGTATTCATGTATCATAGCATACAAATAGACTAGGGGGTATGACCACTCCACGAGGAAATGAGGCGACGAGGGCCAGTTTAGAACATAAACGCCAGCGGATTCAGCAATGACGCCGAATGACCACAGGCCGGTAGCCATCAATCCTATCGCAACCGTTCCCTGAGCAAATCCACAGGCTGCGAAAGCGAAGGCAACACCGAAGCTCCAAAAGATTGCTATGCTGACAACGGAAAAACTGATTGCCCCCACGCCGACGATGCCGCAGGCAAATAAACCGAAAGCGGCACCTCCTATCGCGATAGTGCCAACCGCTTTAGGCCCGATAGCGATAAATCCCCTTGCGGTTCCCCGTGTTCGGATATCAACCCATTGGTGTTTCCGCAGGCCGTATCCTACCGTTTTCGGATGGCCGTGGTCTTCGATGGCACCGAAAACGGCATCTTCGTGGGAAAGACCTTCGGCTTGGAGGTCAGATACCTTTTTGAGTAGGTGATCTTCCAGCTCTTTCCTTATTTTTTCGGTGTCTTTTTCATTGCGGTTGGCATAAACCATTATATGGTCAAGATACTTTTGCAGTGCCCGGCTCATAATATATCTCCTTTTAACTCCGCCCGGATGTACGCAGCGTTCTTTTCATTACGATTGGTATATATCATTACGCCATCGAGATATGTTTAGCGTTCGACTCATAACTACTAAATCAGTTTCGGATCAGCCTTTTGGATTCTCAGATACTCATTCCTTTTAATACTACACATGACACCATTCATGATAGGGAATAGAAGGAAGGGCCACAAGGTTATAGCAATGAGCGCAGTGGTACCTTCATGCGTCCCAAAGTGCTGCAAAAATTGTATTCCGTTGTCACCACTGAGGAGACTAACACCGTCAATCGCCCAGGGAACACGCAATCCAAGGGCCAGCCCTCCGCAGGCTATCATTCCAAAGGCTGCTCGTCCCACTGCAGCCAAACCTACAGCGGCACCGAGCGGAGTCAGAGAAATACCTCCTATTGAAAGTAAGCCGGCTATTGTCAAGGCTCCGAAGGCAAAGACTCCGAGGGCAAAATTACCGAAGGCGAACAGGCCGAACGCAAAATTGCCGAATGCGATTATTCCGACCGCCCTCGGCCCTATGGCGACGAATCCGCGGGCTGTGCCCTCCGTGCGGACATCCAGCAGTGAAAAGCCCTTCCTTAGACGATAGCCGACGGTCCGTGCGCTGCCGTGGTCCTCAATGGCTTGAAATACGGCGTCTTCGCGCGTCAGGCCGCTGGCCTGGAGGTCAGTTGTCTTTTGCCGCAAATGGTCTTCAAGCTCAGTTCGGATTTTTTCCGATTCTTCTTCCTTTCGATTGGCGTAGAGAAGAACCTGATCAAGATATTTTTGTAGTGCCCGGCTCATATTGTCGCTCCTTTTACCTGAGGTTTGGGTAGAAGGTCCTCAGCGGAACCCAGGACTTTCCCCATCGCCGCCGAGAGCATCTGCCATTGCTGGCGATTTGTGTCAAGCGCTTTGTGGCCATTCGAGATTAGACGGTAATATTTTCGCTGCCTGCCGTTTTCGGCCAAACGCCACTTTGAAGCTATCAGTTTCTTTTCTTCCATACGATGAAGAACGGGATAGATCGTCCCTTCGCCGAGTTGCAGAATTCCCTCCGCCCGCTCGTTGATTTCTTTGACTATGGCATAGCCGTAGCTTGGCCCGGTCTCGAGAACAGCTAAAATCAGCGTCTCAACATTGCCGTCGAGGCTCTGCTTA
>JABAHS010039812.1_pt1 | contig 13522 bp, 11 predicted proteins | sample 7062111 | NCBI WGS metagenome assembly JABAHS01 (sample SAMN14534600, study PRJNA622989) | marine sediment metagenome | biome: marine biome [ENVO:00000428]; feature: marine pelagic biome [ENVO:01000023]; material: deep marine sediment [ENVO:00002113]; isolation source: pool of 4 deep marine... | reverse complement strand
TAAATTTCCACGAGCCGGCCGATGCGCAGGTCCACGAGCCGACGAACGAGGTGTTCATCGCCGACGGCTACGGCAATCATCGCGTCATCGTGCTCGATGCCGACACCGGTGAGTTCAAGCGCATGTGGGGCGCTTTCGGCAACGAGCCCGTCGATGCCGACAATTGCCCGCACATTTCCTTGAGCGCTGTCCCCGATGGCCCGGGACCGGATCAGTTCAGCGTCGTGCATGCGTTGCGAGTGTCGACCGACGGGCATGTCTATGTGGCCGACCGGGAGAATCGACGCGTGCAAGTATTCTCGATCGACGGCGAATACATCGATCAGATCATCTGGCATGACGCCCCGTTCGCGCGCAACGTTGCGCTTTCACACGATTCCGAGCAACAGTTCCTCTACGTCGGTGGTGGGCCCGGTATCCGCGTGTTCGACCGCGCGTCGCTGGAATACCTGACCACGATAGAGGGCGACGGCGTGATCGGTCCTGGGCACCACATCGAGACGGATTCGGCCGGCAATCTCTATATAGCCGCAACGGGCTCCGGCTACCAGCGCTTGCTGTTTACCGGCCTAGAATCGCTCGAATAGCCGCGCGGAAGCTGCGCTAGAGCTCGCCCCAAATCTCGCGAGCGATCTCGATGATGCGCGCGAGCTTGTCGGCTTGTGCCTGCACGGCGATTTCGTTGCCGTGGACGGTCGATGAGAATCCACATTGAGGAGACAGCGCGAGCTGCTCTAGCGGACAGAACTCGGCAGCTTCGTCGATGCGTCGCTTGAGGTCTTCTTTCGACTCGAGCTCGTCGAGCTTCGTCGTCACGAGGCCCAGCACGACAGTTTTGCCTTTCGGCACGTAGCGTAGCGGACGAAAATCCCCGGAGCGGTCGTCATCGTACTCGAGGAAATAGCCGTCGACCGCCAGCTCTTGAAACAGCGCCTCGGCGACAGGCTCGTAGCCGCCCTCGGCGACCCAGGCACTGCGGAAGTTGCCTCGGCAAAGATGAACGCACACGGTCATGTTCTCGGGTCGGTCGGCGATGCACGCATTGATCCAGCGTGCGTACATGCGAGGCAGCTCGTCAGGGTCATCGCCACGCGCACGTGTCGTCTCGCGCAGCTTCGGGTCGCAGAGATAAGCGAGATTCGTATCGTCGAGCTGCAGATACGTGCAGCCGGCGTCGGATAACGAACGAATCTCATCGGCATAGGCCTTCGTAACGTCGGCGTAGAACTCGTCCATGTCGGGGTACGCGGTCTCATCGACAGTGTTTCGCCCGCCCCGAAAGTGCAACATAGTCGGCGATGGGACCGAGACCTTGGGTGTGGCCGTAGTCACGGACTTGAGGAACTCGAAATCAGCAAGCTGGATCGGGCTGGAGTGACGTACCTTGCTTTTAACCTTAAGGACAGGGGGCGCGAAATCGAGGTCACCGTCCTTACTATGAAATTTGACCTGGATGCCACCTTCCGTAACGACGCCATCGAGCTGTGTGAGGAAATCGGTGTGAAAGAACGTACGGCGAAACTCGCCGTCCGTGATGCCCTTGAGTCCCAGATTCTCCTGAAATTTCACGATGCCGCGAATCGCGTCATCCTCGACGGCACGCAGCGCCTCGGCAGAAATTTCGCCGTCCTGGTGCTGCTGACGGGCCTCGAGAAGCTCTTTGGGGCGCAGGAAGCTGCCGACGTGGTCGGCTTTGAACGGAGGTCTGTCTGACATCGTGCTGATCCTTCGTTGATATTCGACTTGCCGGCAGCAACTACTCTGCCTGTGGGTAAAGACTCAACAGAAACACCGATACGCCGGCGATAGCCGCAGCGGGCACCATCGCGAGAATGACCTGCGTCGCCGTGAGCCCTTGGCTCAGCAGTATGCCTGCGAGCATGGGGCCGATCACCGAACCGACACGGCCGACGGCTACGCTCGCGCCAGAGCCCGTGCCGCGCACTGCCTGCGGGTAATAGGCTGCTGCAACGCCGTAGAGCGAATAGTTCGCGCCCATCAGAAAGAACCCGGCGGCACCGCTGAAGAACACGATCGACGCAAGCGTCGTCGAGCCGCCGAGCAGGGCGAGTGAGGCGACGAGCGCAACGTAAGAGGCAGCAAGCGGCCAGCGTGGCCCGAGCCGATCGACTAGCACGCCGAACAGCAGTGCACCCGGAATACTGCCGAAGTTGAACCATAGCGATGCTCGCGGCGTAACTGCAGGCTCGAGTCCTTGCGCTGCCACGAGCGTCGGTAACCAATTCAGGATCAGATAGAGGATCAATAGCGTAGGAAAGAATGTGAGCCACAGCAGCAGCGTCGGCGCAGCGCGTCCGGCGGAGAACAACGCCTCACCGATCGGTGCGCGCGCGCCGGTTTCGGCTGCCCCGCGCTGCAACGTTTCGGCCATCCAGAGATACAAAGCCGGCACGATGATCAGCGGTAAGGCGCCGCCGATGTAGAACAGCACGCGCCAGTCCGTTTCGGGCGAGAAGACCTGCGTCAGCAACGCCGACATTCCCCCGCCGAACGGCAGTCCACAGAACATCGCGGCGGCGGTGATCGTGCGCCGCTCCGGCCGGCTGATTTCTGAGGCGACGGCCATCATATTTGGTAGCGCAGCACCGAAACCCAGGCCGACGAGGAAGCGCACGATGAACAGCGATGCAAAATTGCCGGCGAACGCCGTGGCGAGCGTGAAAGCGCCAAACATCGTTACGGCGCCCATGAACACGGGCTTGCGGCCGACCCTGTCAGCGAGACGGCCACCGAACGCGGCACCTATGACGATACCGATATTGACGATCGAGAATATCCAGCCCATCTGATTCGGCTCGAGTCCGAGCTCGGGCACCAAGCGAGGCGCGGCTACGCCGATGGCCTGAATGTCGAAGCCCTCGAGAACCGCGACCGAGAAACACAGCGCGACTGTCAGGATGGCTGAGCTGGGCCGGGTGTTTTCGGCCGTGTACGTCTCAATGCTCAACGTTTGCTCCGCATCGTTTTTCTTTGTCGCTGCAGCTCGGCTGGTGCGCGGAGCATGACCGTAACACAGAAGATGCCTTCGGGCGCCCTTCACGGTGTCTTGACAAGACTCTCGGTATTCATGATCGTCAAGGCAGCGTCAGGGCGCCGCGCGTCCCGCGCGTTGGCAGGAGACTCGAATGAGCGACAAAAAATTTAGTGGCGTCGGGTTGGACCGACGTGATTTCTTGAAAGGAGCGGCGACGGGTGCAGCTGCACTCACGTTACCGGGCGCAAACGCGCAACACGGAGGTTCCACCGGCCCCACCATGCCGCCGCCGACACCGGAGCAAATGACTCGCGATGCGGGCAACGTCAGCCCGGGCGCGATGCCGGGTGGCAAGGCCGTCAAACCCGGGTCAGATTTCATGGTCGATGCGCTCAGAGATCTCAGCATCGAATACATTGCCGCGAATCCAGGCTCGAGCTTCGAGGGGTTACAGGAGTCGCTCGTCAATTACGGCGACCCACCCAACGTGAACCCTGAGTTCATCACGGCGTTGCACGAAGAGAGCTCCGTGGACATGGCCAACGGCTATGCAAAGGCCCAAGGCCGGCCGATGGCCGTTTTGCTGCACGGTACGCTCGGTATCCAGCACGCTTCGATGGCGATCTACCAGGCGTTCTACGCCGGTACCCCGCTCGTCATGCTCGTCGGACGCGATGACGGTTTCATCCAGGCCCATACAGCGAACGACATGGCCGCGATGGTGCGCAGCTATACGAAGTGGGACGCCCAGCCGGATTCATTAATCGGTTGCGTCGATGCGATCCAGGCCGCCTACCGGCAGGCAGTCACGCCGCCGACCGGCCCGACGCTCGTGGTGCTCGACATGGAGTTCCAGAAGGAAGAGGCAGCCGGCCTGGCATTGCCTGAGTACAGGGAGCCGATCATCCCGACGATCGATGCAGCAACGGCGCGCGAGATCGCCGGCGCATTGCTCGGCGCCGAAAACCCGCGAATCTCGGTAGGACGACTGCGCACGCCGCACGGTGTACAGCTGGCCGTCGAGCTTGCCGAGCTGGTTGCCGCCTCGACGAGTACCTACGCGACAAACGGTCCGATGAGCTTTCCGCAACGTCATCCGCTTTGCGGACCGGGAGCGAGCACGGACTATGACTTCACGCTCGGACTCGAAGCGGGTCCTGCGGACCTCGGGCTCATCAGTCGCGGCGTCGATACGCTCTATCCGTCGCGTGATTGGACTGATGTCGGCTTCGGAGCCATGCGCGACAACACGCCCGCCGTTATGGCGCCGTTGCCGAACGATGCGGGCTTGAGGCCGCGATTCGCGGCGGGGTCGACGGACGTCGAGCGGCGCCTCGATCTCGACGCCGAGGCGAGCCTGCCGCTGATCATCGATGCCGTGCGCAGCGCGCGCACGCGCGCACAGCGACGCACGATCGACGAGCGCGCCGAGCGACATGCAGCAGCAAACCGCCAAGCGCGAGTAGAAGCCGTCACGCGCGCCGTTGCGGAAAAGCGCATCGGCTGGAACGCGAGCCCCGTCAGCACGGCGCGCATCTACGCCGAGCTTTGGCCGCTGATCGAGAACGAAGACTGGTGTCTCGGTTCTCCGAGCGCATTCTCCGGTGCGCATCATGCCGACATCTGGGGACACGACAGGCCTTACAGCTATCTCGGCGGACAGGGTGCGGCCGGCATCGGTTACGGCATCGGCGCGAGCACGGGCGCGGCGCTCGCGGCAAAAACACGAGACCGCATCGTCATCAACGTGCAGTGCGACGGCGATCTGAACTACGCACCAGGTTCGCTCTGGACGGCCGTGCATCATCGCTTGCCGCTGCTGACGATCATGCACAACAATCGCGCGTGGCATCAGGAGCTCATGTTCCTCGAGTTCATGGCGGCGAGCCGCGGCCGCGGCACCGAGCGCGCACACATCGGTACGACGCTACGTGACCCGTTCATCGATTACGCGAAGATGGCCGAGACGTACGGCATGGCCAGTGAAGGCCCAATCAGTGATCCGTCTGAGCTCAAGCCTGCGCTGGAGCGCGGTCTTGCGAGCGTCAAGCGTGGTGAGCCGTATTTGATCGACCTGCTCACGCAGCCGCGATAGAGAGAAACGAGATGACTAGAAACATCGATAAGACTGGTTTAGCCCTGTTCGCCGGCATCGCGGTTACCACAGTAGTCTTCGCTCAAGGGCGCGGCGATGCCACGCGTGGTGAGCAGCTCTTCTACGACCATGCGTGTTACGGCTGTCACGGTTACAACGGCGAAACCGGCGCTCGCGATCTCGTCGGTACAGGCAGCCCGCTCGTCGAGAATTTCGACGCGTTCGTCCTATTTATGCGTGCGCGCGGAGAGTTCGCGCCGCTATTCCCGACGACGCGTATGCCGAGTTACTCCGAGAACACGCTAAGCGACGCGGAACTACGCGACGTGTTCGCTTATATTCAGACCTTCGAGCTCGATGCGCCGGACGTCGATGACATCCCAGCGCTTCAGGCCATACTCGAATCTGCCGGCAGCCCCGGCGATTAGGCGTTTCGCAGATCTCGGCGCGATGAGCCTGCGGCGTACAGAGATCGATAGTTCTTCGATGTTCTCTTCCTGGAGTGCTCACGGGATCGGCAAGATGTTGCTCGTTTTTCTGTTATCCGGCTCTGTTGCGGCATGGGCGCAGGCGCAGTCGGTGACGATAGGGCCGCGACCGTATTTTCTCGTCGAGGACATGGATCCTGGCGATCTCAAGGACACGCTGAGGCAATGCAATCAACTAGAGATGCGGAGAACCGAGTTCTCCATCGGACATCGGGGTGCGCCGCTGCAGTTCCCCGAGCACACACGTGAGTCCTACGAAGCTGCCGCGCGTATGGGCGCCGGAACCGTCGAATGTGACGTCACGTTCACGAGCGATCAGGCGCTCGTTTGTCGTCACTCGCAATGCGATCTTCACACGACGACGGACATACTGGCGATTCCCGAGCTCGCAGCGAAGTGCTCCGTTCCGTTTACGCCGGCAGATCCGCAGCGAGGTGTTGAGGCGCAAGCTAGATGTTGCACGAGCGACATCACGCTTGCGGAATTTCGTTCGCTTCGAGGGAGAATGGATACCCACGATCCGTGGGCTGAATCGATCGAGGCTTATCTCGGCGAGCCGCCGAGCTGGCGGACGGACCTGTACGCGGCCCGCGGAACGCTGCTCACGCATGCCGAAAGTATTGAGCTGTTCGCCGCGCTCGGCGTGAGAATGACGCCGGAGCTCAAAGTGCCTGAAGTCCCGATGCCATTCGAAGGGCTTACGCAGCAAGCCTACGCACAGAAGCTCATCGACGAATACAGGGCCGCCGGCGTGGCGCCCGATCGGGTCTTTCCACAGTCCTTCGATCTCGCAGACGTTCGGTATTGGATAGAGAACGAGCCGGCGTTCGGCCGTCAGGCGATTTTCCTCGACGATCGCGAGCTCGGCGACACGTTCGATCCAGATGTGCCGGCTAGTTGGATGCCTACGATGGATGAGCTCGTGGAGTCGGGCGTGCAAATACTCGCACCGCCGATCTGGATGCTGCTGAGCCAAGATGATCGCGGGCGGATCGTGTCGTCGAACTATGCACGCAGCGCGACGGCAGCGGGACTCGATCTGATTGCCTGGACCTTGGAGCGCTCGGGCACACTCGTCGACGGTGGTGGCTGGTACTATCAGACCGTCTCGGAGTCGATCGACAATAGTGGGGACATGCTGACCGTCCTGGACGTGCTCGCCCGAGACGTCGGGGTCAGAGCTGTGTTCTCCGACTGGGCGGCGACTACGACCTACTACGCGAACTGTATGCGTCTGGGATTGGGCTCGTCCGACGACTAACGGACGTTCGAGGGCTGAGGAGAGCTTGTGGATCTTGGTATAGACGGCAAGCGCGCGATCGTTTGCGGCGCGAGCAAAGGACTCGGCAGGGCCTGCGCGGAATCGCTCGCGCGCGAGGGCGCTGACGTTACGATTTGTGCGCGATCTGAGTCGGCACTCAAAGAGGCTGCGGAGGCAATCGGTGCGCTCGGCGGGGGGGGCGTCGCAGCCGTCGCGTGCGATATAGCGACAGACGCCGGTCGAGCAGCCGTCCTGTCCGCGTGCCCCGATCCGGACATTCTTATCAATAATGCTGGCGGGCCGCCTCCGGGCGATTTCCGTGACTGGGAGCGTGACGATTGGATCAAAGCGCTCGACGCGAACATGCTCGCAGCGATATTTATGATCAAAGTAACGATCGACGGCATGATAGAACGTGGCTTTGGGCGTATCGTCAACATCACGTCAGGCGCCGTCAAAGCCCCGATTGGCATCCTCGGGCTCTCCAACGGCGCGCGCGCCGGGCTCACGGGATTCGTTGCAGGTATCGCGCGCGATAAGAAGACTGCAGGCCGCAACGTCACGATCAACAATGTATTACCCGGCGCGTTTGCCACGGAGCGTCTCATGGGTATGTTCGACGAGGAGGCTCGAGCCAAACGCATGACGACGATACCGGCGCAGCGTTTCGGTGATCCGCCCGAGTTTGGCGAGCTCTGTGCGTATCTGTGTAGCGCGCAGGCTAGCTATATTACGGGACAGAATGTCCTCATCGACGGGGGAGCGTTTCCGGGCACGTTGTGAGCCGTCGGCTCGATCTTCGCAGCCCAAATGGAAAAGAAGGAATTCGAAAGATGCGAGTAAGAACGACGAGAATCTCGGTGTTGGCTTTCGTAGTCTCGCTGGTCGCGTGGCTGCCGAGCGCGCCGGCGGCCGAAACCGATCCACTCGTGCCGCAAGCGGCGCAACCGTACGGCGCCGGACTCTTAAGGCAGTTACGTAACGCTACGACGGTAGTCCCGGGCGAACTGCCGGTTGAGCTTCGTTACGTCACGGTCGCCGAGAGTCACCGACCGCGTCGCGTCGTTCTGGATGGCGCTTCAGACGATTCTTACGTACAGGCGCGCACGGCGTTTCAGCTCGTCTATGACGACTCCACGCTCATGATCGATTCAGGCATGGACGAGCAGGTCCATCGCACGTTCGGCATGGGCGCAGTCGAGCCTTACTGGCCAGAGCGCAATGCGGCAGTGCAGGAGGCGTTGTTGGATGCAAGCCTGATCGTCATCACGCACGAGCACGGCGATCACGTCGCCGGCGTTGTCCGCTCGCTCGACCGCAGAGCTATCGCCGGACATACGGTGCTGACGAAAGCGCAGGCCGAGACGCTCGTGCTCGCGCCGCAATCGCCGCTGATCAGGCTCACGCCCGAGCAAGTGGCGGACTATCTCGTGATCGACTACGCGGGCTTTCATCCCGTGGCACCCGGTGTCGTGCTCGTCAAGGCGCCGGGCCACACGCCCGGTCATCAGATGGTGTTCGTGCGACTCGCATCCGGAACCGAGTATCTTCTGAGCGCCGACGTGACATGGGCGCTCGACGGAATCGTGGATCTCACTCAACGCCCGCAGCCGACGAGCGACAGAATTCGCGAGGACCGCAATGCGCTCAGGTATCAGATTCAATGGCTGAACGTCATAGAGACCACGACCAATGTCGTCGTCGTGCCTAGCCACGACTCCGTTTATCTCGAGGACCTAGAGCAGCGTGGTCTCATCACGGAGGGTCTGGCCTCCGATTAGCTTGCGCAGTTGCGACGCTGCCGTGCGATAGAGGCGCGCCTTTTGCCTCATGCGCCCATATTGAAACCCACTTGCGCGAGCGCGCTCACGAGCGTCTTTTGTTCATCCGCGTCCAGCGACAACAGCGGCGGTCTCACCGTGCGCCAGCTCGGGGTGTCATAAAAGTCCGCTGCGACTGCCTTGAGCGCCGGGATGGTCGGGAACGTCTCGTAAGTTCGGCGCGTCGTCGTTATCTGCGCTTGAAGCTCTTCGGCGTCTTCGTTCTGCCAGCTGGAAAACACCTGACGTATCTGTGCGGCGTTAATGTTGGCTGTGGCTGTTATGGAACCTGCACCGCCGTTGCGCATCGTCTCGAGCAAAAAGACTTCGGAGCCGCAGAAGGTGGCTAGCGACGGATACTCATTTAGCAGGGCTGAGGTGTTATCCCAGTCACCCGAGCTGTCCTTGAGCCCGACGACGGTATCGGGGTACGCGGAAAGCAGGCGCCCGACGAGCTCGAGTGACAGGCCGACGTGGGCAACAGGCGGGATGTGGTAGAGATAGACTGAGAGTGCAGCATTGCCGACGCGCTCTATGACCTCCGCGTAGCTTGCGAACAGGCCGTCGTCATTGATGGCTTTGTAATAAAACGGCGGCAGCATGAGCACGCCGCGGCAACCATGCTCGACGGCGTGCCGCGTCAGTGTCACGGTATCGCTGAGCGCGCACATTCCGGTTCCAGGCATGAGCTTTTCTGCCGGGATTCCGTTGTCGAGCAAGTGCTCGACCAGACTCAGACGCTCCTCGAGGCTGAGGGAGTTCGCCTCACTCGTCGTCCCGAAGACAGCGAGCCCGTCGACGCCTTGCTCGAGCAGCCAACGGCAGTGAGTCAACAACGCATCGGCGTCGGGCTCGAGGTTCGAGTCGAACGGGGTCAAAGCTGGGACGAGGACTCCGCTGAAAGTGTTCGCTGTCATAGCTATTTCCTGAAAGCCTAGAAGTCGTATAGGTCGGCTGGGTTATCGACGAGTATGCGCTGCACGATCTCGGCGTTGCCGACCCACTCGAATAATAGATCGAGGAGCTGGCCGTCGTTCGGCATCGGCGTCTTGACCATGACGTGCGGCCAGTCCGAACCCCATATCAAGCGCTCGGGCGCCGCACGGACTAATGCGTCCGCAAACGGCCGTACTGCCGAGTACGGTAACGCTTCGCGCGTCAGGCGATAGGGGCCCGTGAGCTTGACCCAGCTTCGGCCGGTCTCGAGCAGGCGCAACAGCGCCTGAAATCCCGGATCGATTGTCTCGGCTCCAGGCCGTAGATAGCCGAGATGCCCGAATACGAGATCGACTGGTAAATCGGCGAGCGCCGTGTCGAGACTCGGATGATCGTCTGCGTGCAGCAGCATCTCGAGATGCCAACCGAGCGGCGCTACGCGTTCGGCGAGTGCACGTATCTGATTTACGGGTAGTGTGTTGCTCTTGTCCGCGGTGTCGACGAGATTGAGTCTGACACCTCGCACGCCAGCCTCGTGCAAGGCCTGCAACGCCGGCTCCTCGACGTCGTCGGCAACGACGGCAACGCCGCGACAGGGTAATGGGCTGGCACGCATCGCATCGAGCATGGCCGAGTTGTCCGTGCCGTAGATACTCGGTTGCACGTACACGACACGATCGATACCGAGCTTGTCCGTGAGCTCGAGGTAGCTCGGCAGCAACGCATCGGGCGGTGTATAGATACGATCGTTCGAGTACGCGAAACGCGATTCGGGTCCGCAGATATGCATATGTGCGTCACACGCGAACTGCGGAACGGCGTGCGAAGGCGCTTGCGGATACGGGTCGGGCGCCGCGCACAACGGCGCGCTATCAGATGCTGGCATGGTATGTCTCGTATGGGCGACCTAGATTTTAACGCGGCCGATTCCTTGGATTCTCTTCAACACTAGGTTCGCTTGTCGATCTGGCAGCGACACTTCTATGTCAGAGTCTCGTTTGCCGTCAAGTCGAGATTTCCGACGGTGCTATACTCGCGCCCCCTTCACGAATTTGCGGAGACACGCTGTGTCGGTTACGCATTCCCTTGCCGAATTCATTGCGGGCGCGAACGATGACGCGCTGCCGGATTGGGCAATTCACGAGGCTAAACGCACGCTTCTGAATATGCTCGCTATCTCTTTGTCGGCTTCGCGCTCGAATGACGCGAAGATCCTGATCGACTGGGCGCGGCTCGAGGGCTGTCGTGAGCGTGCGTCGGTTGTCGGCTCGGATCTTCGGACCTCGCAGAGCACGGCTGCGCTCGTCAATGGCTATCTGTGTCACCTGCAGGACTACGACGACACGCACTTTCCGACCGTGCTCCACCCGACGGCACCGGTATGGCCGGCCGTGCTCGCGGCGGCAGAAGAATCCAGCGCGAACGGCCTTACAGCGCTGGCAGCGTTCGTCCTCGGGGCCGAGACGGCCTGTCGTGTCGCCATTTCCGTGCATCCATGGCACTACGACGCCGGTTGGCACATCACGGGTACGGCCGGCGCGTTCGGCGCGGCTGCCGGGGCTGGGCGCGTGCTCGGGCTCGAGCCGCAAGCGCTCGTCGCCGCGCTCGGAGCGGCTGGAACTCGCGCCTCAGGTGTGCGCGAGGTGTTCGGCTCGCACGGTAAGCCGCTGCACGCAGGTCAGGCCGCCGCGAGCGGTATGCAGGCGGCGAGCTGGGCGCGAGCCGGGTTCACGGCTTCCGACGACATCATCGGCGGGCGGCGCGGTTTTTGGGCTGTGCTGTCGCCTGCGGGGCATTCCGAGGAGGCATTGCTCTACGATCTCGGTGAGCGCTGGGAGCTTCGCATGAACGGTCTGAAGCCGTACGCGAATGGGGTCGTTTCACATCCGTTGCAGGATGCCGTCATCGAGCTGCGCAATGCGCACGAGCTCACGGCTGATCAGGTCGCCTCGATCGAGGCCCGCGTGCATCCGCTCGTACCGGAGCTCATGGGCAAAAAGGATCCGCGGGTGGGTCTGGAGGGCAAGTTCTCGTTCCGGCATTGTGCCGCCGCTGCGCTCGTCGACGGCGCCGGACACGATGCGCAGTTCACCGACGAGAAGGTCAAGGACCCCGTCATTGCCGCGGTCCGTGCCAAAGTGTCGGCGACGGTCGACGAGTCTGTTCGCGAGGATGAGGTCTACGTGACGATTACTCTCAACGACGGACAGCGCCATGAGATCCACGTCGAGCACGCGACGGGCTCCCCCGAGAATCCGATGTCGGACATCGTGCTGCGAGCCAAGTACGATGCGCTCGCGCGGGAGACCTTGCCGGCCGAGCGTGCCGACGATCTCTGGCATGCGGTGTGGACACTCGATGAGGCGCCCGACGTGACCGAGGTCACCGCGCTGATGCAGATTCCGCGTAAGTAGCCACCAGCAGTTCAGCTCCGACTAAGAATCTCCGGTGAACGTTCGGAGTGCATCGCTCCGCATCAGCCCTGTCAGACCTCTCCCTCGCGGATCGAAGAGACGCTCGATCGAGGTCCAACANNCGGCGCGATCTCGCCTACAGTGACGCTCAGCGTTTCTTCGCAGCCGCGAGCGAGTCAGTTAAGTGGCGGACGATGGATACGGCATCCTCGGCACCTCTGCCGGCGGCATTGGCAGCAGTGTAAGTCGCGAGTGCCGCCGAGATCGTCGGCATCGGAACGCCGAACGCCTCGCCGGTGTCGACGATAGATGTCGCGTCCTTCTCCATCGTTGCGATATCGAACGCGACGTAGTCCGAGCCTTCCAGTATGAGCGGTACCTTGAGCGGCAACACGCGCGTCGCAGCCCCGCTGTCGGCCATGGCGTCGAGCATCGTCGCGAGCTCGAGTCCACCGGCGGCACCGAGCGCGACAGCCTCGGCCAACGATTGCCAGTAAACCGCGAGCGGCAGATTGAGCACGAGCTTGAGCATTGCGCCTTGTCCGACAGGCCCTGCGTGAACGATACGGCGAGTCAGCACATCGAGCGCAGGTCGCGCTCGCTCTAGATCCTGCTCGCTGCCGCCGACGAGCGCCATGAGCTTGCCGTCCTTCGCTGGCGCGACGGTGCCGGAAACGGGTGCGTCGATGAATCGGGCCCCGTTCTCGAGGCAGTGTCCGGCGAGCATGCGCGCGGTCGGCGGCCTCAACGTGCTCATCTCGATGAACAATTTGTCGTTGACGTCGACCGACAACAGTCCCGAGTCACCAAGGAAAATCTGCTCGGCGGCGGCATCATCGCCGAGCATCGAGATGACGATATCGGCGAACTCGGCGACCTGGGCCGGTGTCTTAGCGACGGTCGCGCCGGCGTTGCCGAGTGCCTCGGCCTTCCCCGCACTACGATTCCAGACCGTGAGTGGGAAGCCTGCTTCGATGAAACGCGGCGCCATGACGGCGCCCATCTTGCCGAGTCCGAGAAAGCCGATTTTCTGCATAGCTTGAGATCTCATTAATGAAGCGGTGCCGGGTGGCAGCACGTGCGTATGGTACGCACGGGTCTGAGGGATCGCCAGAACCACGACTTCGCTCGACGGGCCCGGCCATGATCTAATACCCAGCTCGAACGTTTTTTGGATAGGCAGGAAATCCCATGGCCAACGCGATCTTGAGAAAACAGGCGGAGCTCGAGCCCGTCAAGCGAGGAGACGGCGTCGAGACGACGCTTCTCGTAGGCACTGACGTCTGCCAGAGTGCGACATTCACGTCAGGTCTTACGCAGTTTCCAGCCGGGAAGAAAGTCCCGATGCACCATCACAATTGCGACGAGCAGGTCACGCTGCTCGAAGGCATGGCCGAGGTCGAGATCGACGGTGAGCGCACGCCGCTCGAGCGTTACGACACGACTTACATTCCGGCGGGCAAGCCGCATCGCTTCATCAACGTCGGCGACTCGCCACTGCTGATCCTCTGGG
>JABAHS010061694.1_pt4 | contig 13530 bp, 14 predicted proteins | sample 7062111 | NCBI WGS metagenome assembly JABAHS01 (sample SAMN14534600, study PRJNA622989) | marine sediment metagenome | biome: marine biome [ENVO:00000428]; feature: marine pelagic biome [ENVO:01000023]; material: deep marine sediment [ENVO:00002113]; isolation source: pool of 4 deep marine... | reverse complement strand
CCGGCAGACGCGGACCTTGCCGATCTTGCGTGAGTCGCTCTCGACAACGGTCAACAGCAATTGGCCGTCCCGAAGTTCGCTGCCGGTCTCGGGGACGCCGCCGTGCAGGTGGAAAAGGTAGCCGCCCACGGTATCGAACTTGTCGCGGGGAATTTCGAGGTCGAAGTACTCTTCCAGCTCCTCGATATTCAGCCGGCCGTCCACCAGAACCGCTCCGTCTTCCTGCGGAATGAGCATCTCCTCTTCGAGATCGTACTCATCCTGTATGTCGCCGATAATCTCCTCGATGAGATCCTCGATGGTGATCAGTCCCGACGTGCCACCGTATTCATCAATGGCGATCGCCATGTGAACCCGCTTGGAACGGAACTCGTGAAGCAGCTCCTCGATGTTTTTCGTTTCCGGGACGAAATATGGAGTGCGCATCAGGCGCCCGATGTCGATCTCGCTCTCCGGCCGCCCCCAGAAACGCAGCAGGTCCTTGGCATAGACGATCCCGACGATGTGGTCCGCTGAGCCTTCATAAACAGGGAGGCGGGAATGGCCGCTTTCGATGATCGCTTCCAGGATCTCCGAGAGCGGCGCATCGGCGGCGCAGCAGATCATGTCCGTGCGCGGCACCATGCTCTCGCGCACGATCGTCTCGGCGAACTCGAAGATGGAGTGCAGCATCTCCCCCTCTTCTTCCCGGATGATCCCGTCCTGCTCCGACTCCTCGATGATCTCCTGGAGTTCTTTTTCGGTCAGAGCCTTGCGGCGCAGCGGCAGGAGGCGGCTGATCACCTGCCAAAAAGAATCCCTCGGACTGCTTTCGTCTTCCAACGATGAACCTCCCCTTTTTTCTTTGGAACCTTATGCGAACAGCCAGAAGACCACGAGGGTGATCCCGGCTCCCATGAGAGCCCCGGCCAGGACCTCACCCAGAGTGTGAATCTCCATCAAGAGGCGGCTGTGGCTGACCATGACCGCCAGGGCGAAGGTCAGCACGATGATGATCATATCGACCTGCGACAGCGCCACCGACGTGGCGACGGAAAAAGCAACCGCCGCATGTCCGCTCGGCATTCCCCCGTGCAGAGGCATGCCCTTGCCGAAATGGGCTTTGAGCAGCACAACGATGATGGTCACGACCAGGGCCGCCGTCAGGACCAGGCCGCCGGCCGGTTGCGAGAAGAGCCGCACCCCTTTTTCCAGCGGGGTGAAGACATGGTGGGACAGGGCGAGATAACCGAGAACCGCAGCGCCGATACTGGCGACAAGGACGGCGCCGGCGGCCACGTCCTTGGCCCGGCGGGCCAACAGGTGATAGTCGGGACTGACGAGGTCGACGAGGACCTCTATGGCGGTATTGAAAAGTTCGGCAAAAAGGACGAAGGTGATGGCCAGAACGAGGAGGATCAGCTCGAGGGCGCTCAATTCGAAAAAAAGCGCGATCAACAGGATGGCTGCCGCCGCCCAGAAATGATAGCGCATGTGCCGCTGGGTACGGACGGACCAGATAATCCCCTCGATCGCGCAGTTAACGCTCTCGGTCCAGTTTTTGGGCTTTATTTTATCCGGGTCTTTCATCGCTCTGCGGTTGCAACACCATCCTCGCACCTTGGTCGTTATGTGGGGGTGGCTGCCTTGGGTGTGGGTGAGGGTGCAGGGGCCTGGGTCAGGAACTCCCGGCGAACGACGGCGAACACCTCTCTCTCCCGCTCTTCCATGAGACGGGCCTCGGCTTCGCTGCCGCGCTCATGATCGTAGCCGAGGAGATGCAGGATGCCGTGCAGGAGAAGAAAAAACAGCTCTTCCTCGAAGGCGATCCCGGCTTCTGCGGCGTGGCGGGCGCACGTATCGGCACTGATGACGACATCGCCGAGCACTTCCGGATGCAGGCCGGCGCCCTCGCCTTCCTGCATGGCGAANNNNGATCGTCGACGACCATGACTGAAAGTTCGGCGTCAGGACATCCCGAGACGCTTAAGATCTTCCGAGCCACCTTGCGCAGTTTCAGTTTCTCTATTTTTTGACTCTTTTGCCGGTTCTCGATCTGAATCTTCAAGCTTCTTCCTTTTTCCGCCCTCTTTGTCCCGCTCCTTGAAGGCAGGTTCGGGATAATCGACACGGTGATGAAAAATTCCCGCCAGGATGCGATTGAAACTCTTGGCGATGAAATGCAGGTCCTTGAGGGTCAGCTCGCATTCGTCGAGCTGACCGTCGATGAAGATGTTGTTGATGATTTTCTGCACCATCCCCTGGATGCGCGCCGGCGTCGGGTCGGTCAGGGTCCGGCTGGCGGCCTCGACGGCATCGGCAAGCATGATCAGGGCGGCCTCGCGAGTCTGGGGTTTGGGCCCCGGATAGCGATAGTCCCGCTCGTCGATTTGCTGCACCCCGGGGTTGGACTGGCTTTTCGCCTTGTCGTAAAAGAACTTGATCAGCGAGGAGCCGTGATGCTGGCGGATAATGTCGATCAATTCCCGCCCCAGCTTCGCCTCGCGCGCCATCTCGATGCCGTCCTTGACATGGGCGGTCAGCACCAGCGCACTCATCGACGGAGCCAGTTTGTCGTGCCGGTTTTCGTGGCTGCCGACATTTTCAATAAAGTAGAGCGGTTTGCGGATCTTGCCGATGTCGTGATAGTAGGCAGCCACGCGGGCCATCAGGGGGTTGGCGTTGATCGCCTCGGCGGCAGCCTCGACCAGGTTGCCGACGATGATCGAGTGGTGATAGGTCCCCGGAGCCCTGACCATCAATTCCCGTAGAGCCGGCGAGTTCATGTTGGCCAGTTCGAGGAGCTTGATGTCGGTGGTGTACTTGAAGATCGATTCGATGATCGGAATGGTGCCGGTGACCACCACCGCACAGAAAAAACCGTTAAAAATGCCGAAACCGGCCTTGTAGAGCAGCTGCATCTCGAAGGGGCGCCCGAGCAAAAGATGCAGCCCCATGATCAGGGCCAGATTCGTCATCGAGACCCAGAAGCCGGCGCGTATCAGGGTCGTCCGCTCCTTGCACTGTCCGACCCAGTGAGCGCCGGCCAGACTGCCGATCAGCGCGTAAATGGCAATGAACAGGCTGTTGCCGAACAGAAATCCGACCAGCAGGGCCGAAATCACGCAGAAGACCAGGGCAATTTCCGAGTTCAGCACGATGCGAACGAGCATCGCCCCCACGGCGAAGGGGAAAGCGTAGAAATAGGTCGTCGAATCGATGGCGGGCANNGGCCGATACTTGCGCACGTTGCGCATGGCGAAGCGGTGACCGACGAAAATGAGCAGGGCGGTGCACAGAAGAAGCCCGATCGCCGTGCTGAGGGTGCTGGCATCACTGCCGATCTGGCGCATCGCCTTGAGCTTCTTGATCTGGTAAAAGACCGGGGCAACCGCTTCGCCGGCGGCGATGGTACGGGCCTCGGTCTCGTTCTTGTTGAAGGTCAGGTTCGGCCGCAGAAGCCCCTGGAGGGACTTCTCCAGTTCCACAACTTCGGACCTGTCCAACTCCTCGAGACCGAGGAGTTCTTCGCGCAGCAGATCCTGGGCCTGGCCGAGACCCATCACATCAGACAGATCGGAGGTTGACGTTTCGGTCTGGCTCACCAGGTTGCGAATGACAACGCCCTTGTCGAGATCGCCCTGGAAGAGTTTGCGGTTGGCGACGATCCTGCGGCTCAGGGCCTGGCCAACAATCCGGGAAATATCGTCGTGCACCGTCTCCCGTGAGCTCAGGCTCTCGAGAACGCTCACCTGACGATCGCTCAGATCGGTGCCGAGAAGACCTTCTACGGCTTGCACCGCTTCCGCCGACGGCCCCTCCTGGCCTTCGTCGGCCCGAAAAGCGGCAAACGCCTCATCCAGCCGTGCAGCGATCTCCCGCCCGGCGCGGGGGTCGTAGTCGTAAACTGGACGGACGGCTGCTTCAGCCTCTTTGCGTCGATTCTCGGTCAGTTCGAGATCGGTGACATTGAGGTCGCGGGGGGCCTTGACATCCCGTGAGACGATATCGCCGGGCGCATAATAGTCGGGAATCGTACCGCCCTTGGGAACAATGATGAAGGCGAGAATGGCAGCAAGAACGAAGATAAGGAGCGTGCGCTGCTGAACATCGCTGAGGGCGACGCGATCGAGGAAAGGCGCCTTGCGGCTCTTTTTCGCCTTTTTGGCGGCTGTTTCGGTTTTTTTCTCGTTTTTGGTCATCTGCTTCTTGCCGTCGGAGGGGGAAAAGGCTCTCCTGGTGCCGCTGTTCCCCGCTCCGGGCTTGATTTTTTATTCAGTTTGCTTTGTTGCCTTGCCATAGGCCTGAACAATCGATTGTACTATAGGGTGTCGCACAACATCCACATCGGAAAACCGGTTGAAGCGGATTCCCTCGACCCCGTCGAGAACCCGCATCGCCTCGATGAGCCCCGAGACCCGGCCGGTCGGCAGGTCGACCTGGGTAATGTCGCCGGTGACCACCGCATAACTGCCAAAACCCAGACGCGTCAGAAACATCTTCATCTGCTCGGTCGTCGTATTCTGCGCCTCGTCGAGGATGACGAAAGCGTCATTGAGGGTCCGCCCGCGCATGAAGGCCAGCGGCGCCACTTCGACAACCCCCTTTTCGATCATCGTCTGCCCCTTCTCGAAGCCGACCATGTCGAAGAGTGCATCGTGCAGGGGGCGCAGGTAGGGGTTCACCTTCTCGGCGATATCGCCCGGCAGAAATCCCAGCTTCTCGCCGGCCTCGACCGCCGGGCGCACCAGCACGATCCGGCTGACCGTTTTCTGGTGCAGCCGGGAGACCGCCATCGCCATGGCCAGGTAGGTCTTGCCGGTCCCGGCCGGGCCGATGCCGAAAACGACGTCGTGGTTGCGCATCGCGTCGATGTAGGTCTTCTGCGCCAGGCTCTTTGGAGAGATCACCTTCTTGCGCGCTGAAATAAAGACCGTGTCGAGAAATATATCCTTCAGGCTCGCCGAAGAGTCGGCGCTGAGGATGCGAAACGCATAGTCGATGTCCGTGGAATAGAGGGGATAACCTTCCTGAAGCAGAAGGTACAATTCCTCCAGGAGGCGGCGGGCAAGCTCGACCTGCAGGCGGTCGCCTTCGATATGGGCCTCATTGCCCCGCGAGCCGATGCGAACTTCGAGCAACCGGGCAATGCGGCTGAGGTTCTTGTTGTTCTGGCCGAAGAGCTGGCTGGCCAATTGCGGATCGTCAAAAGAGACCCGCTCCTGATGATGTTTGTCTTTCAACCAAAATCCCTTGAATTGGCAGATTCCGTAAACTGTGACCCTACCACTGCCATTTTTTAAAATCAATACATTTTGCGCCCCGGTAGACAGCCTGAAGACTGCGGCAACAGGGCTTGTGGGACCGACAAATTGGGTTACAATTACCAATCATTGTGCTATAGTCCGTGCGGTTCAGCAACGGTCCGTCCGTTTCGCTTTCATATTACCACAAGGGGGATAACATGAGTGAAATCGTGGATGTCTATGCCAGGGAAATTCTCGACTCCCGCGGCAATCCGACGGTTGAGGTCGAGGTCTATCTTGACAGCGGCGCCATGGGACGTGCGGATGTTCCCAGCGGCGCCTCGACGGGCGAACGCGAAGCCCTCGAACTGCGCGACGGCGACAAGTCCCGCTATCTCGGCAAGGGCGTGCAGAAGGCGGTCGACAATGTCAACGAAACGATCGCCGAGGCCCTGATCGGCTGGGAAGCCTCCGATCAGGCCGGCATCGATCGCAGGCTGATCGAGCTCGACGGCACGGAAACCAAGAGCAACATGGGAGCCAACGCCATGCTCGGCGTCTCCCTGGCCTGCGCCAAAGCCGCTGCCGAGGAAGCGGGCCTGCCTCTCTACCAGTACCTGGGCGGCCCCAACGCCAAGGAGCTGCCCCTGCCGATGATGAACATCCTCAACGGCGGCGAGCACGCCGACAACAATGTCGATATCCAGGAATTCATGATCATGCCGGCCGGTGCGGCCTCCTTCAAGGAAGCGCTGCGCATGGGGGCGGAGATCTTCCACGCCCTGAAAAAGGTCCTCAAGGCCAAGGGCTACAACACCGCCGTCGGCGACGAAGGCGGGTTCGCCCCCGACCTGAAGAGCAACGAGGAAGCGCTGGAAGTCATCATGGAGGCGATCAAGGAAGCCGGCTTCAAGCCCGGCGAGGAGATTCTCCTGGCCCTTGACGTCGCTTCGAGCGAGCTCTACAAGGGCGGCACCTATGTTCTCGAGAACGAGGAACAGCCGGAGAAGAGCGCTGCCGACCTGGTGGATTTCTACGAGGACCTGGTCGATCGCTATCCCATCGTTTCCATCGAGGACGGCATGGCCGAAAACGACTGGGACGGCTGGAAGCTGATCACCGAGCGCCTCGGCAAGCGCATTCAACTTGTCGGGGACGATCTTTTCGTCACCAACACCAAGATCCTCAAGGAAGGGATCGAAAAGGGGACCGCCAACTCGATCCTCATCAAGGTCAACCAGATCGGAACCCTGACCGAAACTCTCGAGGCGATCGAAATGGCCAAGAGAGCCGGATTCACCGCCGTCGTTTCCCACCGCAGCGGCGAAACCGAAGATACGACGATCGCCGACCTGGCGGTGGCGACCAACGCCGGCCAGATCAAGACCGGGTCGCTGTGCCGCACCGACCGTGTCTGCAAGTACAACCAGCTGCTGCGCATCGAGGACGAACTCGACGATGTCGCCGTTTTTCAGGGCAGGGACGTGTTCTACAATCTGCGCGACTGATCGTGAGACGCATACTGAAGCAAAAAGCCTGCGGCGCTTGACCCCGCAGGCTTTTTGCTTTTAGAAGGGACGCTGGTCAGGCCGGATAGAGCTGATAGGTGCTGCCCTTTTTCTCGCGGCGAACCCGGCCCTCGCGGTCCAACTTCAGCAGCATGGACTGAAGCTGCTTGCGATCGTGATCGGCGAACGCCTCGTAGAGAGCAGTCTGCAGCATGCCGGGCTGCCGGCTGATCTGGTCAAGAAGCAGCGCCTCCAGCGACTGCCCTGAAGATTCCCGCGACGCTTCCGGCCTGTCGGCCGGCTCGGCAGCGGCTGGAGTCCCACCGCCCCCACCCGTTTCCTCCTTCGGGGTGTCGCGCGCGTCGACCTCCTCGCGAATCTCGTCCTCGATCTTCTGCAGTTTGCGGTAGCCCAGGTACCCGGCCACGACAAGCCCGGCCGTTGCAACGAAAAATGTCAGCCCCATTTACCCCTCCTTGTCCTCGCCATCTCCCTCTCCTTTATCCTCTTGCCTCGCATCTTCGCCGTCGTCCCTCTTCTTCGAATCGTCCTCGAAGAACTCCAACAGGTGCTCGCCCTCGAGAACCTCTTCCTCCAAAAGGGACTCGACAAGTCGATCGAGCACGCCTCGCTTTTTTTCAAGAATCTGCTCGGCGCTCTCTTCGGCCTCGCGGACGAGCTTTTCGATCTCCCGGTCGATGATCCAGGCCATGCGCTCGCTGAACGACTTGTCGGAAGCGAGCTTGCGGCCGAGGAAGGGATGCTCCTCACCGCGGTCGAATCGCACCGGACCGACCTTGTCGCTCATCCCCCACTGGCAGACCATTTTCTCCGCCAGTTCGGTGGCCTGCTTCAGGTCGCTCTGTGCGCCGGTGGAGTAATCCCCGAAGACGAGCTTTTCCGCCACCCGGCCGCCCATCGACACCGCCAGGCGGCTCATAAGATAGGTGCGCCGATAGTGGTACCGGTCGTCCTCGGGCAATTGCTGGGTGGCTCCCAAAGCCCGTCCGCGCGGTATGATGGTCACCTTGTGGATCGGATCGGCTTCGGCGGAGAAGCGGGCCACCAGGGCATGGCCGGCCTCGTGGAAGGCGGTAATGCGCCGCTCTTCGTCCGAGAGGTAAAGCTTGCGCTCGGCGCCCATGATGATCTTGTCCTTGGCCCGTTCGAGGTCCTCCCTGGTCACCTTCTCGCGCTTGTCCCGGGCCGTCATCAGGGCCGCTTCGTTGACCAGGCTCTCCAGGTCGGCACCGCACATGCCGGGAGTGCCCTTGGCGATTTTCTCCAGGTCGACATCGTCGGCCAACGGGATATTGCGTACGTGAACCTTGAGAATATCCCGCCGCGCCCTCCAGTCGGGCCGGTCGATGACCACCTGCCGGTCAAAGCGTCCCGGGCGAAGCAGCGCCGGGTCGAGGACGTCGGGCCGGTTAGTGGCAGCCATGACGATAACCTCGGTGTGGGCCTCGAATCCGTCCAGTTCTGAGAGCAGCTGGTTGAGCGTCTGTTCCCTCTCGTCGTTGCCGCCCCCCAGGCCGGCGCCGCGCGAGCGCCCCACTGCATCGAGCTCGTCGATGAAAATGATACTCGGCGCCTGTTTCTTGGCGTTGGTAAACAGATCGCGGACGCGGCTCGCACCGACGCCGACGAACATTTCAATGAACTGGGACGCCGATATCGAAAAGAACGGTGCCCCGGCCTCGCCCGCCACGGCACGAGCCATGAGCGTCTTGCCCGTTCCCGGCGGACCGACCAGCAGCAGGCCGCGGGGCACCTTGCCGCCCACCCGGGAAAAGGGTTCCGGGTCGCGCAGGAATTCGACAATCTCCATAAGGTCCTGCTTCGCCTCGTCGAGGCCAGCCACGTCCTCGAAGGTCACGCTCGATTTTTCCCGCTTGTAGAGTTGAGCTCCGGACTTGGAGAAGTTGCCCATCATGCCACCCCCGCCCATCCGGTTGCGCATGCGACGGATGACCACCCACCAGATGCCGATGATCAGAACCCAGGGCAGAAGATAGAGCAAAGCCGTCGCCCAGACCGACGGCTCCTCTTCGGGAAGGGTTTCTAACTCGACCTCTCTGGCTTCAAGTTCGGCCATGAGGTCGTCATCCTGGAAACTCGGCAGATGCGTGCGGAACTGTTCGTACGTCTTCTCGCCCTCCCCCTCCCTGGCGGCGATGGACACCGGCTTGCCGAAGGTGCCGCGAATCTCCGATCCCTGAACGGTAATCTTCCTTACGTTGTCTTGTTGAAGTTCGCTTTTGAAGCGGCTGTAGGTGATATCGGCACGCGGCGTAGGCTGGGGCGTCATGCTCAAATAGAGATAATTGAACGCCATGACCAGCAAAAATACGAGCAGGAGCTGTTTCCAGAGGTTTTTGGACATAGATTTTTGAGTGACTCACCGTCGGATCGGGTTCAAAGAACAAGTCATGCATGGCGAGACGAGACCGCCAGGAAAAGATGGCCGGAGGTCCGCCGCGACGAGACTTTCTAGGTTTCCTCCTTGAACCAGCGATCGAACCAGGTCCGGTGGTCTTTTTCGGAGAGGATCTGCAGATCGTTGGGCCCGAGCCAGACCCCGCCGCAATCGGGGCATTTATCGAGCGGCACCTCGCGAAACGTCATCTGGGTGAGAACCTGGCCGCACTTTGGGCACCGGTTACTGCAAAGCTCGCGAATGAGCTTTTCACGCGTGTCGGTGCGCATCTTTTCAATCTTGGCCTTTTCCTCGCGGTAGAAGTACTCGTTCTCCATCGCCTTTTTTCGCTCTTCCCACGCATCGCTCATGGCAAACTCCTTTAAAATCATTACCTTTTTAGAAATTATAGATAAGCTTTGCAGAATGGCAAGTCGCGAAGAAGACAGGAGCGCTTCAGGGGATCATGTGCAGAGTGTAGCGGCCTGCTCCGTAAGCCGCGCCTTTCCCGACCTGAAGAAGAGAGCCGAGTCGAAGTACCCAGGCGATTTGCCGAAGGTATCTCCCTTCGAGGCGCAAAGAGCCGACAACCCCACCGAGATCCTGTGAGCTGTGCTCCCCCTCGAGGCGCCTCCAGTCCGCCCAATGAAGGGTGTTCCTTGTCGCTTCGACATGGCTGGCCGCCGCGATGAGGTCGCCCGGCTCCCGGATCAACTCAAGGTCGCAATGCGCTTGAGCCATGGAGGTGACACGGCGCAGCAGGAAAGGGAAAATTGCCCTGAAGCTCGGCTTGAATATCGGTTTGCCCCGCGAAAGGAGCCGCGCCGGGGTGACAAACCGCATCTCCAGCGTCGGCTCGGGGGCGAGTTCGACGCTGTCGATGAACCATCCCGCATCGAGCAGCGGTGGAGCGGGTTCACCGCGGACTGCGGTGGCATCATGGAGAAGGTGCCTCTGGCCGCTGGCGTCTTCAGCTTCGATGCAGGCAATCTCAAAGGCCGCACGGCCATGACTCATGCCGCTGCGACCGAGCATTTCCAGCAGGCGGGCAAAGTCCGCCAACTGCCGCACGGCCCGGCCCCAGAAATACACCGTCAGTTCGAAGCTGTCGCCGACCTCGAATACGCGCTCGGTCAGGGGAATTCCTCGGATGACGAAACCGGGGCCGGGCTTCTGAATCCGCTTGCGCACCACCGGATCGGTCGGCAGTGGCGGCTCGAATAAAGCACGGCAGCCACCGTCTTGCGAGCCCTCGGCCAAACGAGCCACGTCAAGCAACTCCCGACGCAGCTGCAGAAAGGCTCCCGCTGGCAAACGCGCCTCTTGCTGAAATTCGAGTTCGAAGTGAACGCAGGAGAATTCAAGATGCCGCAGAGATTGCGGCGCACCGTCCATCATGTCGCAGTCGTCCTCGTGCATCAACGTTCAGGTTTCACTCACCAGTTTACACCCTATCACGCGATCCATTAAAAAAGGGGCGGGTCTGACGACCCGCCCCATATAAAGGCCCTTCCACCAAAGGAAGGGATTGTACCTGATCACTGACTAGAACAGGGACTTGATGTATTCCCTGTTGAGCTTGGCGATGAACTTGACATCGATGCCCTTGGGGCAAGAGGCCTGGCACTCGTAGTGGTTCGTGCAGTTGCCGAAGCCCTGGGCCTTCTGCTCCTCGGCCATCGCCTTGACGCGACGGTCCGCCTCGGGCTTGCCCTGCGGCAGAACCGCGAGCTGGGAGACCTTGGCGGAGGTGAAGAGCATGGCGGCGCTGTTGGGGCAACCGGCAACGCAGGCGCCGCAGCCGATNNGTGTGGCAGGAGACGTAGCCTCCGGCTTCGACGATGCGGTCGAGGCCGGTGCGATCGGTCACCAGGTCCTTGATGACCGGGAAGGCCGCGGCGCGCCAGGGCTCGATGTAAATGGAGTCACCGTCGTTGAAGGAACGCATGTGAAGCTGGCAGACGGTGGTCCGGTCCTGGCCGCCGTGAGTCCGGCCGTTGATCACCTGGGAGCACATGCCGCAGATGCCTTCGCGGCAGTCGTGATCGAAAGCGATCGGATCCTTGCCGTCCTTGATCAACTCTTCGTTGACTTCGTCGAGCATCTCCAGAAAGGAGCTGTCGGGGCTGACATCCTTCGCCTCGTACTGTTCCAACCTGCCCTTGTCCTGCGGGCTGCTTTGACGCCAGACAAAAAGTGTAAGGTTCATTATTTGTAACTCCTTACTGCCAGTTGAACGTTTTCGAATTTCAGGGGCTCCTTGTGCAGCTCGGGCTCGTTGCCCGCGCCCTTGAACTCCCAGGCGGCGACATAGGCGAAGTCCTCGTCGTTGCGCATCGCCTCGCCGTCCTCGGTCTGGTGCTCGGTGCGGAAGTGACCGCCGCAGGACTCTTCGCGGTGCAGGGCGTCCTTGGTCAGGACTTCGGCGAATTCGAGGAAATCGGCCAGGCGGCCGGCGTTCTCCAGCTGCTGGTTGAGCTCGTTGCCGCTGCCGGTGACCTTGACGTTGTTCCAGAACTCGTCGCGGATTTCCGGGATGACCTTGAGGGCCTCGGTGAGGCTCTCCTTGGAGCGGGCCATGCCGACGTTCTCCCACATGACCTTGCCCAGTTCGCGGTGCATCTCGGAAGGCGTCTTCTTGCCGTCGATCGACAGCAGCTTGTCGATGTTGGCCTTGACCTCTTCGACCGATTTCTGGAACTCGGGGTTGTCGTCCTTGACTTCACCCGGGGTGACGGTGGCCAGGTAGCCGCCGATGGTGTAGGGGATGACGAAGTAGCCGTCGGCCAGGCCCTGCATCAGAGCCGAGGCGCCGAGACGGTTGGCGCCGTGGACCGAGAAGTTCGCCTCGCCCAGAACGAAGAGCCCGGGGATGTTGCTCATGCAGTTGTAGTCGACCCACAGGCCGCCCATGGAGTAGTGCGGCGCGGGGTAGATGCGCATCGGCTGCTGGTAGGCGTTCTCGTCGGTGATCTTCTCGTACATCTCGAAGAGGTTGCCGTAGCGCTCGCGGATGGTGTCCTCGCCGACGCGGTCGATGGCGCTCTGGTAGTCGAGGTAGACGCCGCGCTTGCCGGGACCGACGCCGCGGCCGTCGTCGCACTGCTCCTTGGCGGCGCGCGATGCGATGTCGCGCGGCGCGAGGTTGCCGAAGGAGGGATACTTGCGCTCCAGGTANNATCTCGGAAGGCGCCTTGTCGCAGTCTTCTTTCTTCTTCGGCACCCAGCAGCGGCCGTCGTTGCGCAGCGACTCGGACATCAGGGTCAGCTTCGACTGATGCTCGCCGCTCTGCGGAATGCAGGTCGGGTGGATCTGGGTGTAGCAGGGGTTGGCCATGAAGGCGCCCTTCTTGGCGGCCTTCCAGGCGGCGGTGACGCTGCAGCCCATGGCGTTGGTCGAGAGGTAGAAGACGTTGACGTAGCCGCCGGTGGCCAGGATCACCGCGTCTCCCCAGTGGGATTCGATCTCGCCGGTGACCATGTTGCGCACGGTGATGCCCTTGGCGACGCCGTCGACAACGACGAGGTCGAGCATCTCGCGGCGGGCGTGCAGCTTGACGCCGCCGGTCTTCACCTGGCGGGACAGAGCCGAATAGGCGCCGAGCAGCAGCTGCTGGCCGGTCTGGCCGCGGGCGTAGAAGGTCCGGGAGACCTGGGCGCCGCCGAAGGAGCGGTTGTCCAGGTAGCCGGCGTAGTCGCGGGCGAAGGGCACGCCCTGGGCGACGCACTGGTCGATGATGTTGTTCGACACCTGGGCCAGGCGCCAGACGTCGGCCTCGCGGGCGCGGAAGTCGCCGCCCTTGATGGTGTCGTAGAACAGGCGGTAGATGCTGTCGCCGTCGTTGGGATAGTTCTTGGCGGCGTTGATGCCGCCCTGGGCGGCGATCGAGTGGGCGCGGCGGGCGCTGTCCTGGTAGCAGAAGGCATGGACGTTGTAGCCCAGCTCGCCCAGNNCGCTTATTGGCAGGATTGACCAGCTTCGTGTCGAAGCGGTGCTTATCCCATGATTTTTCAATCGGTCCGGTAGGACATTTGCCATCAAGTATCACGGTTGAACCCCCTAAAGTTTAACTACGCCAGCAATGATGAGCAGCGGAATCGAGATGTAACCAACCAGCAGAACCACGCCTAACAACTTGCTGAGCTTGGTCACAACCGGCAAGGAATTGTCGTTGCTCAGCCCCAGGGTGTGCAGGAAGCTCTGTCCACCATGAGCCACGTGCAGGTAGAGCAGGATCATGCCGATAACGTAGAGCAGGACGTTCATCATCTTGTGAAAGCCCTCGACAACCATACCGTACACGTCAATGTGCTCGCCGGCGAGATGGGTATCACTGACGCCGACATGGAAGGTGAAATGTCCCAGGTGGTAAATCAC
>JABAHS010015795.1_pt2 | contig 13544 bp, 11 predicted proteins | sample 7062111 | NCBI WGS metagenome assembly JABAHS01 (sample SAMN14534600, study PRJNA622989) | marine sediment metagenome | biome: marine biome [ENVO:00000428]; feature: marine pelagic biome [ENVO:01000023]; material: deep marine sediment [ENVO:00002113]; isolation source: pool of 4 deep marine... | reverse complement strand
GCGCGTTGATCGCTTCGATGGCCTGCTGCTTGGCGGCCTCGGGCATGTCGTAGACGATCACCAGGCGCACCGTGAGGTCCATGAACATCATGCGATAAAACGGCAGCCGGGGCTCCGGGTCCTGCATGGAGGCATAGGTCGCGATGGTGCCGCCAGTGCGCAGCAGGTCCAGCACGCGGGGCAGGTTGGCGCCAAAGTCGACCTCGATGACGCGATCCACGCGATCGCCTCCGGTGCTTTCCAGCATCGCGGCCGGCCAGTCCGGGGCGCGATGGTCGACCACTGCCTGCGCGCCGGCTTCGCGGCAGGCGGCGGCATCCTCGGCGGTGCTGGCGGTGGCGAGGACTTCTGCGCCCGCCGCCTGCGCCAGTTGAATCGCATAGTGTCCGACACGTCCCGCGCCGCCGGTCACCAGCACGCGCTGGCCGGTGACCGGGCCGTCGGCAAACACGCAACGATGCGCGGTCATGGCCGGGATGCCCAGGCAGGCGCCCACCGCGAAGCTCGTCGCGGCGGGCAGTTCCGGCGCGCGGCGCGCGTCAATCGCCACACACTCCGCGGCGGTGCCGAAGCGCCGCCCGTGCTGGGCCTGGTAGACCCAGACCCGCTGGCCGACCCGGTGCTCCGGAACGCCCGCGCCGACGGCCGCGATGACCCCTGCACCGTCGCTGTGCGGGATCACCGGGCCTTCGTCCAGCAGGCCCGGCATCGAACCGGCACGTTTTTTGACGTCGGAGGGGTTCACGCCGCTGGCCTCGAGCGCCACCAGCACCTCCCCTGCGCCCGGGACGGGCGTGGGTTGCGCTCCGGTTTGCAGCACCTCGCGGGCCGCGCCAAATGTCTCGAACCATGCAGCCTTCATCGTCTCTCCCGGGGGTGCGTGGGGGCACCGTGCGCCGCGTTCAGATGGCGAACGTTTCCGTGTTGCCGTCCAGGCCGATGGCCTGTCCGGAGATTCGGGCTCCGGACTCCGAGGCCAGGAACATCACCATGTTAGCAACATCCTGCGGGCTTACGAACGTGCGCAGCGAATTCTGGCGCAGGTAACTGGCGCGAATCTCGTCCCGCGTCCGGCCCTGGGAGCGGGCGTCGCTGTCGATCACGGCATCGATGCGCCGGCCCNNGGCCCCAATTCCATCGCCAGGGTCTTGGTCAGGCCCAGCAGGCCCCACTTGCTGGCCGCGTACGGGCTGCGCAGCGGGCAGCCGAAAAAGGCCGCGCTGGAGGCGATCATGATGATCGAACCACCGCCCTGGCGCTTCATCAGAGGGATCGCCTGGCGCGCGCACAGGAAATGGCCGCGCAGATTCACCGCAAGGGTGCGGTCCCAGTCCTCGGGGGTGATGTCCTCGGCCTGCGCCACCGGCCCGACGATGCCGGCATTGTTGACCAGCACGTCCAGGCGCCCGTCGCGGGAGCCCAGTTGCGCGAACAGCTGCTCGACCATTGCGGCGTCGGCCACGTCCGCCAGGCCGGCGACCGCCCCGGGGTTGGCGGTCGAGAATTCGTCCACCGTCTCCGGGTCGATGTCGCAGACGTGCACGCGATACCCCTTGGCCAGGAAGGATTCGGCGATGGTGCGCCCGATACCGCTGGCACCGGCGGTGACGAGGACCACCAGGGGCTCCGTGCTCGGGCGGGAGGCGTGCGCTGTCATCGGCTGAGCGTAGCGTGCCGGCGCCGGCATTGAAATGCGTCGGGCACCGCTCTTTCCCGGTGCCGGAAAGGGCATTAAACTGCGGCTACCGACCCCGCGACCGGCGGCTGCATCGCCGGGTCCGCAACCCGATCCCGGACGAGGTGGAACCATGGCCAGCCAATCCGCGCCGCAGTCGATCCAGCCGGGCATTTCCATCGGCCCGCGGGTCCGGAAATCGCCGTTTTTCGACGCCACGCTGCGCAGCGGCGCGCAGATGTTCACGGTCTACAACCAGACCTACCTGCCCACGCTGTACACCGACCCGGTGGACGAATACTGGAAACTGGTCACGGGCGTCACGCTCTGGGACGTGGCCTGCCAGCGGCAGGTCGAGATCACCGGCCCGGACGCACTGCGCCTCGTCCAGCGCCTGACGCCACGGGACGTTTCCCGCTGCCGCCCCGGCCACTGCTGGTACGTGTTGCTGACCGGCGAGGACGGCGGCATCGTCAATGACGCGGTACTGTTACGGTTTGAGGATGACCGGTTCTGGCTCTCGCCGGGTGACGGCGACGTCCTGTTGTGGACCCAGGGCGTGGCCGTTGACAGCGGCTTCGACGTGCGCGTGTCCGAACCGGATGTGTCACCCCTGCAGCTGCAGGGACCCTACTCACCGCACGTGGCGCAGGCGCTGTTCGGTGATGCGGCGCTCGAGCTGCCCTACTACGGCCTGCTGCAAACCTCGCTGGACGGCATTCCACTGGTATTGTCCCGCACCGGCTGGAGCGGCGAGCTCGGCTACGAGCTCTTCCTGCGCGACAGCGCGCACGGAGATCGACTCTGGGATGCGGTGATGGCGGCGGGCGCGCCGTGGCGCATCGCGCCGATCGCGCCGTCCACCATCCGCAGCATCGAGGGCGGGCTGCTGTCTTACGTAGCGGACATCGCGCGCACCGACAACCCGTTCACGCTGGGCCTGGAACGGTTGCTGGACCTCGACAAGCCGGGCGGCTTCATCGGCCAGGAGGCGCTGCGCCGGATCGCTGCCGAGGGGGCCCGGCGGCGACTGGTCGGCGTGGAACTGCTGGGCGAGCCCCTGCGGACATCGAACGAGCATTTCTGGCCGGTCAGTCATCGTGGGGTACGGGTTGGCCACGTCACGCGCTGCACCTATTCCCCTCGCCTGCAAAAGAACATCGGGTTCGCGAACGTGCCCATCGCGCAGGCCGCCGAAGGCACCCGCCTCGGCGTCGACGCGCCGTTCGGCCCGTTGCAGGCCACGGTGTGTGCCTGGCCCTGGGTGCCCGCGGAGAAGCGCCTGCCCGAGCGCCTCCAGCCCGACGGCGCGCAAGCGCCCTAGTTCAGCACCCGGTCACCGCGCCCGCGCAGGCACGCCCATCAGGCGTCGAAGCGCGGGATCTCGAACGCCGCCAGCGCCTTCCCGCCCTGCATGATGATCTCGTGCAGCGCGGTGACCTCCGGCAGCACCTGCTCCATGTAAACCTGTGCCACCTTCAGCTTGTTGCGGTGGAATTCGCTATCCCCTGCCGCGGCCACCACGGCCAGCTCCGCCCACAGGCAGCCGATCACCGCCAGCGCGAAGAGGCGCTGGTAGTCGGTGGCGGCGCCGAGCGCCGCGGCCTCGTCGGCAAGCAGGTCGTCCCGGACTTTCGCCGTCGCCTCGCGCAGGCGATCGAACGCGGCCTCTGCCGGGGCCGTAAACGGCGCCAGCGCCGGGGCCCCGGCGTGCGCCTCGAAGAAGGCGTCCCACTTGGCGAACAAGCGCTCGATAAGGCGCCCGTCGTGCAGGTTCAGCTTGCGCTTCACCAGGTCCACGGCCTGGACCTCGTTCGTGCCCTCGTAAATCGGGGCGATGCGGGCATCCCGCACCAACTGCTCCATGCCGTGCTCGCGAATGTAGCCGTGGCCGCCGAAAACCTGCTGCGCCTCCAGCGCGCTGGCCACCCCCAGGTCAGAAAGAAACGACTTGACCACCGGCGTCAGCAGCGCCACGAAGTCTTCGCCCTCCTCACGTGCCTCGGGATCCGAGGCGCTGACCATGACGTCGGCATAGTAGCCGGCCAGCACCGCCAGCGCCCGGCTGCCTTCCACCTGGGCGCGTATTTTCAGCAATTTGCGCTTGATGTCGGGCTGGTAGAGGATCGGGTCGGCGGCCTTCGAGGCATCGGGCCGCGGCGCGGGCGCCTTGCTTTGCAGCCGCTCCCGGGCGTAGGCGAGCGCATTCTGATAGGCGATTTCGGCGATGCCCAGGCCCTGGATTCCCACCGCGATGCGCTCCAGGTTCATCATCCTGAACATGGCCGCCAGGCCACGATGCTCCGCCCCGACCAGGTAGCCGCAGGCGCCGTCGAAGTTCAGCACACAGGTCGCCGAGGCCTTGATGCCCATCTTGTGTTCGAGGGACGCGGTATGCACCGCGTTGCGCTCCGCCAGCGAGCCGTCCTCGTTGACCAGCGTGCGCGGCACCAGGAACAGGCTGATGCCGCGTACCCCGGCCGGCGCGCCGTCCAGTCTCGCCAGCACCAGGTGCAGGATGTTCTCCGTCAGGTCGTGGTCGCCGGAGGTGATGAAGATCTTGGTGCCGGTGATCGCATAGCTGCCGTCGCCGCGCGGCGTGGCGCGCGTATTCAGCAGCCCCAGGTCCGTACCGCAGTGCGGCTCGGTCAGGCACATGGTGCCGGACCATTCGCCCTGCACCATGCGCGGCAGGTAGCGCTGCTGGAGATCCGGCGCGGCCTCGGCGGCCATCAGGTGGTAGGCGCCGTGCGTCAGCTCCACGTAGAGCTTGAACGCCATGTTGCAGGAACCGAGCATTTCGTCCACCAGGAACTGCAGCAGGCGAGGCAAACCCTGCCCGCCATGCTCGGGGTCCGCGTCCAGCCCGGCCCAGCCGTTGGCGACGAATTTCCGATAAGCCTCCACGAACCCGGGCGGCGTGCGCACTTCACCATCCGCGAGTACCGCACCGTGCTCGTCGCCCACGCGGTTGAGGGGCAGCAACTCCAGGCTGCAGAACTTGGCCGCCTCCTCGAGCACGAACCGGAACACGTCGGCATCCACGTCATCGTGGCCTGGCAGGGCGGTGATGCGGTCCATGCCGAGCCATTCCTCGACGAGAAACATCATGTCCTTGACCGGGGCGTTGTAGATCACTGCATGGCTCCGTCGTCAGTTTCTGAGTGGGGTTCCGAAATCCAGCATGTGGGCGATGCGCGCGCGCGTCTCGGGGGTCCGCGCCAGCGCCAGGAAGGCGGCGCGCTCCAGGTCCAGCAGGTCTTCCTCCGTCAGCAGGGTGCCGGCCGCCACGCCCCCGCCGGTGACGATGCTGGCGATCTGGCGGCCCACGTTCACGTCGTGCGCCCCCAGCCGTCCCTGCTGATGGGTATCCTGCAGCCACGCATCCATGGCCTCCCGCACCGCCGGGCCCGCCGCCGGCAGCGGCTCGCGACCCGCGGGCCGGTAATCGCCGGCCAGCTCCTGCACGGCCCGCACGGCCTGGTCGAGCATGCGATCACGGTTCATCACGAACGCGTCGCAGCCCTCGCGGAACATCTGCAGGGATTGAGCCATCACCGGCGAGTGCGCCGTCTTGCCGTAACCGACCTGCTTGAACGCCTGCCAGGCCGCCCTGGCCGGATCGCCCTCGTGCTCGAACCAGCGGTACAGGGTCTCCTTCACGCCCCCGCCGCCGGGCACCAGGCCGACCAGGGATTCCACCAGCCCGGTGACCGAGTTGGCGTGGAAGATCACCCGGTCGCAATGCAACACGACCTCGAAGCCACCCCCCAGGGAGAGCCCGGCGGGCGCCGCCACCACCGGTACCGGGGCATCGCGCATGCCGAGCACGGTCTGTTGGAAGTGCGCCAGAAACGCATCGAGGCCGTCCCAGTCCTGCTGATCGATATAGGCGAGTACGCCGGCCAGGTTCACGCCGCAGGAAAAATGCGCGGCGTCGTTGTGGATCACCAGGCCCGCGCAGTGAGCGCTGGCGTGCTCCACCGCATCGGCCAGCAAACCCATGGAGTCGCCATCCAGGGTGTTGGCCTTGCTGTGAAACTCGACCAGGCCCACGTCCTGGCCGATATCGTAATAGCTGGCGGCAGGGTTCTGCTGCCGGGGCGTCCGCGTCCGCCGCTCCTCGCTGAAGCGCCGGATGCCGGCCGGGCGCTCCAGGTCGCGGTAGGCGCCGTCCGCGCCCAGGTATTGCAGGCGCGCCGCGCCGACGCGGTAGAACGACCGCCCGCGCGCCTGCTGCAGGAAGGCCGGGGCGCTGCGCCCCTCAGCCTCGAGGCGCTCGAGCAGGGCATCCACCCCCAGCGCATCCATCAGTTCGAACGGGCCCTGCACCCAGTTGTAACCCAGCTTCATGGCATCATCGATGGCCACCAGCGACGCGTTCACCGCCGGCACCAGCGAGGCCGCATAGCACAGCGTGCGGGACAGCACATCCCAGGCGTACTCCGCGTAAACATCGTCGCCCGCGATCAGCAACGCCGGGTCGCCCGCGCGTTCCGCGCGGGCCGCCGATTCCGGCACGCTGCGCTCGAAGGCGCGATACGCAAAGGTTTCCAAATCCAGCGTCTGGCGGCTGGTGGCGTCGCGCGGGTCCGCAAAGCGATAGAAGCCGCCCTGCCCGCCCTTGTTGCCGATGCGGCCCTCGGCAATCATGCGTTTCATCACCGGAATCTCGCCGGCCACCGCGTGGAACGCGTCATCGGGCGGCAGGATCGATACCAGGCTGCGGGCCACGTCGCTCATCAGGTCGATGCCGATCAGGTCGTAGAGCCCGAACACGCCGGTTTTGGGCACGCCCATGGGCCGGCCGAAGATGGCGTCCGCCGCTTCGGGCTTCAGCCCCAGGCGAAAGGCCGCGTGCAGGGCGGTCTGGATGGCGAACACGCCCACCCGGTTGCCCAGGAAACCCGGCGTGTCGTTGCAGACCACGATGCCCTTGCCCATGCGCGCCTCGTTGAACTGCGCCAGGCACTCGATCACCTCCGGGCGCGTATCCTCACCGCGCACCAGCTCCAGCAGGCGCATGAACCGCACCGGGTTGAAGTAGTGCGTGATCGCGAATTCGCGTCGGAACGTTTCCGGCATGCCGTCCACCAGCAGCGCGATCGGAATGGTCGAGGTGTTGGAGGACACCATCGAGCCCGGCTTGCGGACCGCGTCCAGGCGCCGGTACAGGGCCTGCTTGACGTCCAGCCGCTCGACCACGGCCTCCGTGATCCAGTCGGCATCCGCGAGCCGCTCCAGGTCGTCCTCGACATTGCCGATGGTGATGCGGTGCCGGTACTCGGGGTGCAGCAGGCCAGGCTGGCGCTCGTCGAGCAACCGCTCCAGGCCCCGCGCGGCGATTGCGTTGCGCTCGGGCCCGTCGGACGGCAGGTCCAGCAACAACACCTCGACGCCCGCATTGGCCAGCTGTCCGGCGATGCCGAGCCCCATGGTGCCGGCACCGATGACGGCGGTTTTCTCGATGCGGTACACGGCGCTCGCCGGCCGTCTCAGGCCTGCCCGGCGGGATTGTGGGTGAAGATGAAATCGCGCAGTAGCTGGCGGCACGCGTTCGGCGCCTCCAGTGGCACCATGTGGCCGCTGCGCGGGATCACGTCCACCCGGGGCGCCGACAGCGCGGCGACCAGTTCCGCGGTGGCCCGCGCCGGCGCCATGCGGTCCCGGCCCCCGATGATCACCTGCGCCGGCGCCTGCACGCCGGCTGCGGCCGCCTCGCCGTTACGATAGGCATCGCAGGCCCGGAGGTCGGTGGCCAGTGCTTCGGGCACGTTGACGCCCATGACCTTGCGGCCACCTGCCATCATCGAGCTGCCCGGCACCGGGCCCTGGTGGAAGTGCCCCGCCGGGCCGAATCCCCAGGCGATCATCATGCCGACGGCGGCCTCCGGGTCGTTCTCGGCCGCTTCGATCAACCCCGGGTTGACCGGCGTAGCGAGGCCGCTGGCGATGAAGGAAACGCTGCGCAGGCGCTGCGGGTACCGGGCCGCGTATTCCAGCGCCACCAGGCACCCCTGGGAATGCGCCACCAGCGAGAGCTTGCCGGTGTCCAGGGTCTGCGCCACGCGCTCCAGCCAGTCCGCCATGTCCTCGATGCGGGCCAGTTGCGGGCCGGCAGACAGCGAATGGCCGGGCAGGTCGGGGGCCAGCACGGCGTAACCGCGGAACGCGAAGAAACGCGTGTACAGCCCCCAGAAGGTGTGATCCAGCGCGCTGCCGTGCAGGAACACCACGGCCGGCCATTCCGGCTCGAACGGCTTGCCGCCGGTCGCCGCGAACACCCGCATGCCGTCGACCTCGAAGTACATCGGCTTCAGCCGGCCGCCTTGCGCGCGGCCCGGAAGCCGGTTTCGAAATCCGCCTTGAGGTCCTCGACATCCTCCAGGCCCACGGACAGGCGCACCATGTCCTCGGTGATGCCGGCCGCCGCCAGCGCCTCGGCGTCGATGCGGGAATGGGTGGTGGTCGCCGGGTGGATGATCAGCGTCTTGGCATCGCCCACGTTGGCCAGGTGCGAGGCCAGCTGCACGTTCTCGATGAAGGCGCGACCTGCCTTGCGGCCGCCCTTGACGCCGAAACTGACGATCGAACCGGCGCCACGGGGCAGGTACTTCTGCGCCATGGCGTGGCTGGGGTGGTCGGGCAGCGAAGGGTGGTTGACCCAGGCCACCTGCTCGTGGCCGCACAGGTACTCGAGCATCGCCCGGGTGTTGGCCATGTGACGTTCCATCCGCAGCGGCAGGGTCTCGATGCCCTGCAGCAACAGGAAGGCGTTCATCGGGCTCAGGCAGGCCCCGATGTCACGCATCGCCTCGGCGCGGATGCGCGTGGCGAAGGCGCTGGGCCCGAATTCCTCCCAGAAATTGATGCCCTGGAACGGCGCGTACGGTTCGGTGAGGGTGGGGAATTTGCCGGCCGCCCCCCAGTCGAAGTTGCCGCCGTCCACGATCACCCCGCCGATGGCGGCCCCGTGCCCACCCATCCACTTGGTCAGCGAGTGGATGATGATGTTGGCCCCGTGGTCGAAGCAGCGGCACAGGTAGGGGGTGTTGAAGGTGCCGTCGATCATCAGCGGCACGCCGTGCTCGGCACCGATGGCGGCGATGGCCTCGAGGTCCATGATGTCCAGGCCCGGGTTGCCGATCAGCTCGCCGTAGATCAGCCGCGTGTTGTCCTGCATGGCGGCAGCGAAGCCCGCGCTGTCGGTCGGGTCCACGAAGGTGGTGGTGATGCCGAAGCGCGGCAGCGTGTTCTTCATCAGGCTGACATTGCCGCCGTACATCTGCGACGACGCCACGATGTGATCGCCCTGCCCCAGCAGTGCCGTGATGCCGCAGAAGGTGGCGGCCATGCCGGAGGCGGTGCATACCGCGGCCGACCCGCCCTCGAGGGCGGCGACCCGTTGCTCCAGCACCCCGACGGTGGGGTTGGTGATGCGCGAGTAGGCATGCCCCCCGCGCTCCAGGTTGAATATCGAGGAGGCGGTATCGGTATCCGGAAACACGTAGGACGTGGTCTGGTAGATCGGCGCCGCGCGGGCGCCGAATTCCTCGTCCACGGTCTGGCCGGCATGCAGCGCCAGCGTATCGAACAGGAAAAAATCAGGCATTCAGCTCACCTGCGACATGGGGCCCGGACCGTGCTCAGATGCCGGCCAGCGCCCGGTCCAGCGCGCCGATCAGGTCCTCGGCGTCCTCCAGGCCGACCGACAGCCGCACCAGGCCGTCGATGATGCCGACCCGCTGGCGCTCCTCCGGCTCCACGTCGGCATGGGTCATGGTCACCGGGTGGGTGATCAGCGACTCCACCGAGCCCAGGTTTTCCGCCAGGCTCCAGAGTTCGACGCTGTCCATCAGCTGCTTGCCGGCCGCCAGCCCACCCCGGACCTCGAACCACAACATGGCGCCAAAGCCACTCGCCTGCCGGCAGGCCAGTTCGTGCTGCGCGAACGACTCCAGCCCCGGGTAGCACACCTGTGCGACTTTCGGGTGCGCCTCCAGGAACTGCGCGATGGCCAGCGCGTTGGCGGACTGGCGCTCCATGCGCACCGAGAGCGTCTTGCAGCCCTGCAGGGTCAGCCACGCCACCAGCGGCGACATGATGGTGCCGGTGCTGTTCTGGATGAACCGGACCGCCTCGTCCAGTTCCGCCGAGCGACTGACTGCGGCGCCCCCCACGGTTGCATTGTGGCCATCGATGTACTTGGTGGTGCTGTGCACCGACACGTCGGCGCCCAGTTCCAGGGGGCGCTGGTAGTACGGGGTCAGGAAGGTGTTGTCCACCGCGTGGATGGCCCCGGCCTGCCGCGCGATCTCCGAGATGGCGGCGATGTCCGTGAGCTTCATGGTGGGGTTGGCCGGCGTCTCGGTGAAAATCAGGCGCGTGTCGTCCTGCACCGCCGCGGCCACCGCCTCCGGGCGCGCGGTGTCGGCAAAGGTGAAGCGGACCCCGAAGCGGTTCAGCACCTTGGTGCAGAGCCGGTAGGTGCCCCCGTACGCCACGTCCGAGACGACCGCATGGTCGCCGGCATTCAGGAACGCCAGCATCACCGCCTGCACGGCCGCCATGCCGGTGCCGAAACAGGCGCAACCGGCCCCGCCCTCGAGATCGGCCAGTTTCATCTCCAGGGCCCGCACCGTGGGGTTGCCCGAGCGCGAGTAGGAATAGCCCTTGGCCAGGTACTCGTCCACCGACGGCTGCACGTAGGTGGTCGACTGGTAAATGGGCGTCAGGATGGAGCCGGTCACCGGGTCGGGGCTGACGCCGGCGTGTATCTGCCTGGTGCTAAAACCCATCTGTGTGGTCCTCGAATACGCTTGCGTGCCGCGCCCGGCGATCACCGTTCGCGAGGCCGACCATGATACACGCCCGCGGGGTTCGCGGCGAAGCCCGGAGACCGCGCGCGGGCCGGGCCTGCGAGGGTCAGTGCGGGTCCCGGCCCAGCAGGCCGAGGGGATCCTGCGGATCGATGCCGGGCATGAACGGGATGCCGCGGTCCACGTCGGTCAGCCGGTATACCAGTCCGAGCCAGTTGTTGAATATGGCCTTGCCGGTATCACGCCAGGTGTTGTCCACGTACGGCAGGATTTCCGCCTCCGGAAATGCGTCCCGGCCGCGGGCAGTGCGCTGCGCCCGGTCGATGAATTCCGTGGCGATGGCGGTGGCCTGGGGGCAGAAGTAATGCTCCGGTGTGGGCGGTGGCGCATCGAGTTCGCCATCCAGGTAACGGAAAACCTCGCGCTTGTATTCCTTGAGCAGGCTGTTGGCGTCGTATTCCGGGTGCCCCTGGAAATACACGATGCGAAACAGGTCGGGGCTGACCGCCAGGTGCACGCCGGCCTCCTCGCTGTCGGCCAGCACTTTCAGCCCGGCCGCCTCGAACTGTTCGCGGGTGATCGTGTTCCAGCGCGAATGCGGCGCGTCGAAACGCGTGTTGATGTCCCGCACCAGCGGATGCTCGGGCGCCGTGAGGCGGTGGCTGTAGACCCCCCAGCGCTTGCGCTCCATGAGCTGGCGCTCGATGCCGTGGTGGTGCTTGAGCAAGGCGTGGGTGGCGAGGCAGGAACACAGGATGGAGGTGGTGTGGTGCTCGGCCCATTGCACCACCTCCATCAGCGGCGCCCAGAACGGCTCCTGGTCCAGCGCCGGGTTGGCAACGTTGGCGCCGGTGATGATGAGCGCGTCGAGCCCCGCGGCCTGCAGGTCGCGGAAATCGAAATAGTAGCGGTCGATGTGCTCGCGCGCGTCCCGCTCCCGGTCCAGGGCGGACAGCGAGAAAGGATAGACGTAGAACTGGGCGATCTTGTTGCAATTGCCCACCAGGTTGATGAACTGGCGCTCGGTGGCGGCCAGGGCCGCGTCCGGCATCATGTTCAGCAGGCCGATGTGCAGCTCGCGGATGTCCTGGTGCACGGCCTCGTCGAGCGGCAGGATTTCCAGCCCGAACTGGCGCAGGCGGGCGAAAGTGGGCAAATCGTTGTGGGCAACCAGGGGCATGCGCGTTCACGCCGGGCCGCTGCCGGCGGCCACGCTTAACAATCCACCCCGGATACTAGGATAATGGGCCGGAACCCGCAATTCACGACCGTTTGCAGGAGCCCCGCCATGCCCGACGCACCGATGATCGAACCCGCCCCCATGTGCTTCGCCTGCGGCCCGGACAACCCGATCGGCCTGCGCATCGACTTCGAGCTGGACGGCGACACCTGCACCGGGCGCTTCACGCCCTCCGCCCACCACGTCGGCTTCAGCGACACGGTGCACGGCGGCATCATCTTCGCGGCGCTGGACGACGTGATGGCCAACCTGCTCTACCTGCAGGGCATCAAGGCGCATACCGCGCGTTGCGAGATACGCTACCGCCGCGCCCTGCGCGTCGGGGAGGAAATCCTGCTGAGCGGCCGGGTCGAGAGCCAGCGGCGGCGGCTGGTGGTGCTGCAGGGCGAGGCCCGGCTGGCCTCCAGCGGCGCGCTGGTGGCCGACTGCGAGGCGCGCTTCATGCTCGAGTGACGGCCGGCGCCTGCGCGTCGATCAGCTGCCGCAGTCGCCGGATGTGCGGCGGCCCGATCTCGCAGCACCCGCCGATGATGGTGGCGCCGTCCCGCATCCAGCGGGCAGCGAATTGCGCATATTCCTCGGGCCTCAGGTCCTGCCGCGACGGCGGCAGGCTCTCGTTGCCCCGGTAATCCCAGCGCTCCGGGATCGGGGTGAAGCCATTGGCGTACGCGCCCACCGGCCGCTCGCTGAGCCCGGCCAGGCGGGGTACGGCCCGGGTGATGGACTCGGGCGTCGAGCAATTGACCAGCAGCGCCTCCACGCCCAAGCCGGCCAGCGCCGCCAGGGCCTCGTCCAGCGTCTCGTCGCTGCGCAGCCGCGTCGGTCCCTGGTCCGCCAGCGTCCAGGACACCCACACCGGCTTGCCGGTGGCGCGCGCCGCCGCGGCGGCGGCGCGGGCCTCGACGGCGCAGGACATGGTCTCGCACAGGAACAGGTCCACGTACTCGGCGAGGAAATCGGCCTGTTCCCGGTACAAAGCCTCCATTTCCCGTTCGCTGGCGACCCGGTCCGGGCGGTAGCTCCCCTTCTGCGGCGGCAGGGAGCCGGCAATCCGCACCGGGCGGCCGCATTGCTCGCGCGCCTCCACCGCCAGCCGCCCGGCCAGACGGTTCATGGCTTCGAGCCGGTCGGCCAGGCCGGCCGGCTCGAACTTGTTGCGGATCGTCGAGTAGGAGTTGGTGGTGATGACGTCCACCCCGGCCTCGATGTAATCGACGTGGATGTCGCGCACGACCCCGGGCGCGGCGAGCAGCGCCTCCGCCGCCCACAACAGCCCGTGCCCCCCGGCGCCGCGGTTGATCAGCTCCTGGCCCATGCTGCCGTCCAGCAGCGTGACGGCCACCGGGCCCGTCCGCGCCGTCAGGGATGCGGTGTCGTACTGTTTCAGGCCACGCCCTCGACGCTGCCATCCGGGTTCAGGCGCACCTTCAGCGCCTGCGGCCTGGCCGGCAAGCCCGGCATGCGCAGGATGTTGCCGGTCAGCACCACCAGGAATCCGGCCCCGGCGCTGACCTGGATGTTGCGCACCGTGACCTGGAAGTCACGCGGCCGGCCATGCAGCAGCGGTTCGTCCGACAGCGAGCTGGGCGCCTTGGCGATGCAGATGGGCAAGCGATCGAGGCCGATGTCCTCGATCAGGTGCAGGTCCCGCTCGGCATCCTTGGTAAAGGCGATGTCGTCCGCTCCATACATGGCCTGGCAGATGATGCGGACCTTCTCGTGTACCGGCATGTCGAGTTCGTAGAGCGGCTGGTAGGCTTCGTTTTTCGCCACCGACGCCATCACCTGGCGCGCCAGTTCCGCCGCGCCC
>JABAHS010131836.1_pt1 | contig 13559 bp, 16 predicted proteins | sample 7062111 | NCBI WGS metagenome assembly JABAHS01 (sample SAMN14534600, study PRJNA622989) | marine sediment metagenome | biome: marine biome [ENVO:00000428]; feature: marine pelagic biome [ENVO:01000023]; material: deep marine sediment [ENVO:00002113]; isolation source: pool of 4 deep marine... | reverse complement strand
ACTGGGGTTTGGGATCTCGAGATATCGACCGCCCTCGGCGCGGGCGACGATGCGAACGCCTTGCACCTGACCGACGTAAATCAGGGCAACGGGAACGAGACGAGCGACCTCGACACGCTGTCGCAGTACAACGGCGAGGGGAACGATTTTGTCGGACTCTGGGCGAAAACCGTCGCGAGACCGTTCAGGGCGCTCGGCGGTCATAACGAGCCCGGTTCGACGGGCTTAACGAACGTCAAGGCGATCGGCGACGCGAGAAAGCCCGACAGGACGAACGGGATCGTCGCGGTCCCCGGCTCGCCCGTCCCGCCCGCCGAGATCGGAGCCGTGGCGATCGGCGTCATGGCAAGGATCAATAACAACAATCCCGCCGAGCACGCCGTCGGGCGCGTCCTGCCAGGAATTATCCCAGGGCCGAAAGCAGACAGATGGACGCGCGACTATGACGATCGGAACGACGCGCTCCTGAGCGGTATCTCTCCAACTAAAGTCGTCGACGGCGCGGTCGTCCTGCAGAACGTCGCGACGTTCTACCATCCGACAAACGTCCCCGTCGAGTCGAACGGTTATCGCTCCCAGGTCTCGATCTCGAAATTGCAGAACATCCTATGGAATATTCTACTCAATTTCCATCGCGAGAAATGGAAAGGGAATGCGCTCGTCGAGAATGTCGCCGACGTCGGCGACACGGTCGCCAGGGAAAAAGCCAAGGGAAGGATCGAGGTCGTCGCCGACCTCGTCGAGCTCGCCCGGTTGTTCGCCGGTAAGGCCTGGCTCTACAATTCGAGTTTCACGATCTCGCGCCTGCAGAGTGACAAAACACTGGTCGAGATTCGCCCGGGCCTGACCGGGTTTAACGCAAACATCCCGGTCATTCTCAGCGGCGAGGCCGGCATTTTCGACAACGTGGTCAAGTTCGATACTTCGATCGCGGTGTTACTGCAGGGATAGGAGGTTCGCCATGTCGGACACTGCAGGATCAGTACAATCGGTCACGATCGAGGGGATCTTTTTTCGGGTCGCCGCCGACGCGAATCTTTCACGCGTCCCGACGAGTTTCGAAAAGTCAAAAATCCCCACCTCTGGCGCCGCGATGACCAAGGCGGTCAAGCGCATTCAGTCGATCGAGGGTCTCGTTTTCGTCCTGAACGGCGCCGAGGGCGCACAATTGGAAGCATTCGCCGCGGCGAACGATGATAAGCAATGCGTCGTTACTTACGCGAGCGGCGACAGCTATCAGGCCCTATGCGAGATCAACCTCGAGTCGCACGAATCCGAGGAGAACAGATACACGGCGTCGTTTCATCCGACGAACGAATGGACGGCGTTTCTCGCCTAGTCGCCCTCAGGCGCTAGACAAAAAGGAGTTTTATAAACATGTCAGGAAAAGAACCCAAACAAGGCGACACCCCCCTCGGGCTTGGCTCCCCCGAGGCGGCGCCGCCGAAAATCTCCGAGGACAACGCGACGAAACAGGTCGACGCGTTTCTCCAATACTATCGAGTCGACGTCACCGGTCAGGACGAAAACACGTCTGCGATCCGGGTCGCCCGCGAGAAACTCGTCAGGGCGACAATGGAGGGCCGGCTCGAATTCGAAATGCGCGACGGCGACATGTGGGTCATTCAGACCCTTTTGAAACCGCTCGCCCAGGGCAAAAACACGATCGAATACAGGGAGCTCGACGGCAAGGCAAAGCTGCAGATGAAACACAATGCCGACACTGACACTCATGGGAAAATTCAGTCGCTCATGGGCGGTCTGTGTAAGCTCGGCGGCGCGGTCATGTCGAACATGAAATCGGTCGACCTGTCGACTATGGAATCTTTGGGCCTCGTTTTTTTATTGGCGTAATCCCCCAGATGGGGCAATGGATTTTAAACGTGACATACTTGGGACATCAACCGAGCGAGATCAAGGCGTGCACTTATAGCGAGCTCGCGTTTTTCTCCCAGTGTCACGAGACGATCCAGCGCGCATACAAAAACGCCATGAAAACCCCGAAAGGACGGTAATCGGTGCCCGATTTCGTCATAAAGACGACTTTCAAGGGCGCCGATCGTCTATCCCCAGTTTTGAAACGTATGGGGATCCGTGTCGATACTGTCGGCGACAAGGCCTCGAGGTCGTTCCGAAAGGCCTCGAGGGCGGCGACAGGGTTCGGCACGGTCATGAAAGGGATCCTCGCCGCGGGGGTCGTTCAAAGGGGTCTCGCGGCGGCGGGTATGGCGGTCAGGGAGCTGGGGGAGGAGTTTATCGCCTTTGATAAGAACATCACAAAAGCGGTGACCAGATTACCTGGGGGGCTCGACAGGACGTCAAGCGCCTTTCGAGAAATGGGCGAAATCGCGCGGCGTGAGGCCGCCCGAACGGAATTCTCAGCGGCCCAGACTGCAGGGGCGATCGAACAGCTCGCGCTCGCCGGGTTCGATCTCGAACAAAGTATGGCGGCGCTACCTGGGACGATCAATTTAGCTACGAACGCCGGCGTCGCGGTCGAGGAGGCGACGACGATCGCCGCCAAGAGTTTGGGCGCTTTCGGTCTCAAAGTCGATGACACGGCCCAATTGACAACCAACTTGACACGGGTCAATGACGTGTTTTCGAGGACGGTCTCGAACGCGACGCTCGACATCACCGGGCTTTTCGAAACGTTGAAATTTGGCGGCCCTGCAGCTCACGCCGCGGGGCAGTCGATCGAAACGTTCTCGGCGGTCACCGGCGTTCTGGCCGACAGCGCGATCGACGCGTCTATCGCCGGGACGTCGCTCAGGAGGGCGTTCTTAAATCTCGCGGCGCCAGTGCCCAAAGCCCGAAAGGAGCTCAAGCGCCTGGGCGTCAGTATCAAAGACGAGGGGACCGGCGAATTTCGCGATTTTCTCGACATAATGAAAGATGTCGAGACCGCGACAAAGGACATGACGAACGTTCAAAAACTGTCGTCATTGAGCACAATTTTCGGCGCGAGAGCGGTCAATGCGATGAATGCGATCCTCGTTCGAGGGGTCGACAACGTCAAGGATTTTAGGACGAACCTCGAACAGGCGGGCGGGGCGTCTAAAAAAATGGCCGACACGATCCGACAGTCGCTCGGAAATCGCCTGTTGATCTTGCGCTCAGCCCTGATCGAGCTTGGGTTCAAATTCCTCGAGGCGTTCGCCGGCAAGGCGGGCGAGGGCGTCGAGGGCGCGATCAAGGCGGTTCAGAAATTCGACGTTCGCCCGGTCGTCGAGGGAGTAAAAGACGTGATCAAATTCGGTAAGGAACTGATCGACGTCGTCAAACCGTTTTTGAGCTGGCTCCCGACTCTGATCGAGCTCTGGATCTCGTATAGAATTGCGTTGAAAGCAGTCGCCGCGGTTCAGGCGGTCGTTTTCTTTGTCAAGCTCGCCGCGTCGATCAAGGCCGCGGGGGGCGCAATGGCGGTATTCAATGCGATCATGGCGGCGAACCCGATCGGCCTCGTCATTCTCGCGGTGTCCGCGTTAGTGTTCGCGATCATAAAACTTATTCAACACTGGGACGACGTTTCACTCGCCGCTCAGGACGCGCTCGGCGACATCGAGGTCGGCCTAATAATGCTCAAAATGGGAGCTCTGAAAACGTTTCAGGCAATAGTGAACGGCGCGATCAAAATCTTCACGACTTTACCGGTCGGGATCCTGAAACTGTTCGGGGTCGACGTCGAGAAACATATCCCCCGAATTGAATTCGACTTTTCCGACGAGCTCGCCCAGATAAAAGAGATCCGGCGATTACAAAAGGGTATTCGCGAGGAGGCGACGGGGACGGGAGTTCAGAGGGGCATGGGCGGCGTTAGAGGCGGGGGCCTCGGCGGGCGTCGAGGAGCTCCTCGCGCCCCTGGGGTTTCTCAAATGGTCGACCCCGCCGCGGCGTTCGAGAAACAGCTCGCCGCCGAGCTGGCGATTCCCCGAGAGCAGACAGTTTACGGGCCGGCCCAGGCCGCCGCCCAGCTCGCCGCCGAGCAGGAGAAAGCGGCAAAGTCGGCGGTCGACCTGCTACTCGGTCAAAGCGGCCTCGAACCGCCGAATCAGGCCGAGGCCCAGGCGAGGATCGAATTCAATGGGCGAATTACTTTCGAGAACGCGCCCGAGAACATGAGTTTCGAGACCGAGACGAGCGGCGCGCCCCCGGTCGACGTCGCGGGCCTGGGGGGTCAATAGATGACTTGGCTCGAACGCGTGCGACCTGCTGTCACTCTGACCGCTCCCGAGGGCGGCGACCCGTTCGTCGGAAAATGGCGGGGCTCGCCCAGGTCGCTCGAAAAAAAGCTCGGCATGTTCGATTATCCGGGCCTCGTCGGGACCGTCGTTCAGGATCTCGGCTGTCGCTCGTGGCTCTGGCCCATGACGATCTATTTCGACGGGCCCGACAATGACAAGGAGGCGAACCGGTTTTCGCTCGCCCTGACTCAATCGGGGCAATGGTCGGTCATTCACCCGATTTATGGATTTCGGGGTTTACAACTGATCTCGGCGACTGAGCGAAATATGCCCGTCGAGGAGGGGGGCTATACAGCGTTCGAGCTCGAATGGATTGAGCCGATCGACCCGGCGACCCTGAAAACCGCCGCCGAGCTTTCGGATCAGATCGGGTTTCAGAGCGACCTCGTCAATGGGAGCGCCGCCGACGACTTTCTGAACAACATTCGAAACGCGAGCGCGACCGACTCATGGTCGATCGGCGCCGCGGTCGACAAAATCACCGGGCCAATCGATCAGATACTCGGGCCGATCGCCGCCGCGAGCGACGCCGTATTCGAGGCTCAAAACCAAATTCAAAGAGGCCTGCAGGACGTTTTGAACGCCGCGGTTTTGCAACCGCTCGCGCTCGTCGGGCAAATACAGCAACTAGTACAAAATCCGCTCAGGGCGATTCAGGATATTAAAACGCGCCTGAACGCATACGGGAACCTCGCCGCCGAACTGTTCGGCATGACGCCGACGGGGACGTCAAATTTTATGCGCAATCAAGGCGCCGTTCAGGAGCTCACTTTTACGTCGATCATGGTATCGAACGCCAAGATCGCAAATACTCGCCCGTCGACTGTCGTCGTCCCGAACGTCGGCGGCCTGAAATCCCGAAAGTCAGTAAACGAAACCGCCGCTCAGGTGCTCGACGCTCATGTCGCCCTGAACGACGTTCTCGAGGAAACACAGAGCCAGTTCGACGGTGAGCCAATAACGAATCAATGGGTTACTCAACGGAGAACCCATTATCAGACCGCCCAGCTCGCCGGCCTTTCGGCGGCCTATCTCCTGAGCTCGTCGTTCGATCTAAAGGCCGAGCGGCGACTCGTTCTCGACCGGCCTCGCGTCCCCGTCGATCTGGCAATGGAGCTCTATTCAGGCCCAGGCGAAAACGACGAGAATATCAATCTTTTCCTCGACTCGAACGACCTACACGGGAACGATATTTTGTGGCTACCAGCTTTGCGCGAGGTCGTTTTCTATGCCTAAAGCGACCCCAGGGCAGAAATACACGATCGTCAAAGGGGACACTCTTTGGGGGATCGCCGCTCAGGCTTATGGAATCCCCCAGAAATGGCGCGTAATCTGGGACGCCAATAAATCGACCCTCAAGTCGGGCGACCCGAATTTAATTTACCCTGGGGAGGTGCTCATAATTCCGACGATCGAGGAGGTCGAGCCCATCGAGGGGAACGACATTCTCCCGGGCGACAGTCTGCAGGACTTCACGATCATTCTCGACGGCGAGCGCCTCGTCGTTCAGTCGGCAAGGGCGCTCAGGACAATGCACACGGCCGCCGACGGATGGTCGGCGGTTCAGATGTGGCCGAGGGGCGTCCCCGAACTCGAGGGCCTTGTGAGGCCATACAGATACGAAAAGGCCGAGGTGTATGTCGGCGGTCAATTGGTGATCACCGGTCAACACTACACGCCGACGAACGAGGCGAGCGACAAGGCATATACACAACGGCTCAAGGGTGCGAGCTACACAAAAGACATGATCGACAGCTCGGTTCAACCCCCTTATGAGTTTCGAAATATAACGATCGACAAGCTCATGAAACAGCTACTCGAACCGCTCGGGATAAAGTTCGAGATCGACCCCGAAATCGACGTCGGCGGCCCGTTCAACCGGGTCACCGCGCAACCGACCGACAAGATATTCGACTTTCTGGCGAAGCTCGCGAAACAACGGTCGCTTTTAATCTCGTCGACCCCACGCGGCGAGGCCCTCCTGACCGCCGCTAAGATGACCGGGAGCGTTGGGACTATCGGAGACGAGCTCCCCCCAGGGCGCGAGCTTACGGCGACGTTCGACGGCGCTAAACGGTTCTATGCATACACGGTTCTTAGCAAACGGCGGGGCAACAAACCGAAACGAGCGACCGCGATCGACGACCTTGTGCCCCGGTCGCGCCTGACGACGATCAACGCCGACGAGACCGAGGCGGGCGACATCCAAAAAACTGCAGATTGGGAGCGATCGAAACGGCTCGCCGACGCCCTGACAATACCTTTTCCCGTGACTGACTGGTATGCACCAAACGGGGAGCTCTGGCGCGAGAATACGATCGTTACAGTGAAAAGCCCGATCATTTATGCGCCGTTCGGGTTCGACTTTCTGATCAGGTCGGTTGAATACATATACGAAAAATCGGGCCGCTCAGGTACTCTTAATATAGTTCCTCCGGAAGTTTACACGGGCGAACCACTTGTAGAGCCCTGGGCCGAGGAGTAAGATCGAAACATGACCGAGATCGGACGCATAACAGGCGGCGACATCGAGACGAACCGGGACTCTGATACCGAGGGCCGGGTCCTGCAAGTCGAATTGAGCGCCGTCGACGACGTTCAGGCGTGCGAGCTATTCACCCAGGCGGGCGACGACTCGAACCCCCCTGACGGGTCTATGTGTCTAGTGGTCACGGTCTCAGAGGCCTTGAAAATAGTCGTCGCGGTCGTCGACGGCCTCGAACCCGAGGTAGAAAAGGGCGAGCGCGAATTTTACAGCATAAAGAATAACCAGAAAAAAGCCCGGGTGAAACTGACGCTCGACGGGACCGTCGTTCACAATAAGGGCGAGCGACACGTCGCGCGAAAGGACGACGAGACGACGAGCACAATCGAGACCGACGAGACTTTCTGGACATGGATCAACGCGGTCGCGACGGCGGTCGGGATAACTCCGGCGCCCCCGAAACTCGTCTCGAAAATCAGCGAGGGGACCGACGAGGTGCTAGTCCCATGAGCTTGAATATCTATAACGGCGACCCGAAAATATTTCTCGGGGTCAATGGCGCCTATTTGTTTTTCCCAGGCGACGGCGGTCAACCGGTCATGGACGCCGGCCTCGAGAACACGGTTTTTTTCCTGTTGCTTATTCGGCCCGGGTGGTCGGGAAACTATCTGTTCACCAACTCGGATCACAAGGTCGGTCAAGGGGGCCGTTATCTGGCCGCCCTCGATAAACCGATCACGTCGACGTCGCTCGACGACGCCGCTCAGGGCGCCGAGCAGGATCTCGAACCGCTTCTCGCCTGGGGGCTCGCCGCCGAGATCGAGATCTCAGTGACGAACCCGGTCGGGCAACAGATACACACTGAAATCAAAATCACGCCACCAGATAAAGATCCGGTCGTCCTGCTCGGAATAAAAAACGGCGTCAACTGGATTTGGCAAGTCACCGATCCCGCTTATAGGAGGTTCCCGCAATGACGACAATACCGACGACGAAACAGGTCGCCGAGACGATCGTCGCGAATTTTGAGGCGGCGATCAATCAAAAGGTTCCCCTGACTCCCCAGGCGTTTTTGAGGGTCGTCGCGGCGGTCAACTCTATGAACCATACAGGTCTCTATAAATACGGGGCCGACCGTGTCAAAGAGAACCTCGCGATCTCGGCGAGCGAGGAGGGCTTGACCGTCCTCGGTTCGGAATATTCGACCCCCCGAAAGGGCGAGACGCCGGCGCGATTGCGCGTCAGTATTCAGGCCGACCCCGGGACTGTGATCTCGGCGACGAATAAATATGTAGGCTCGGCAAACGGGGAGCTCTACACGCCAGACGCCGACGGGATCGAGTCTGGGGGCTATATCGAGCAGGACATAACCGCCGACGACCCCGGGACGAACGCGAACCTCGGCGTCGGCGCCCAGCTCACGCTACAAAATCAGGTCCCCGGCGCTGGTCGCTCGGCAGCGGTGATCGAGGTTCTCGCCCTGGGGACCGAGGAGGAGGATCTCGAGACCTGGCGGGCTCGAATTCTATTCGAAATCAGAACTCAAGGCGGTGGGGGCAATGCAACCGATTATAAACGCTGGGCCGAGCTCGTCCCGGGGGTCAAAAGGGCCTATCCATACAGCGGGCGCCCCCTTGTGATCGGCATAACGAGACCGATCGAGCGGTCTGTTTTCGTCGAGGTCGAAACGTCGTTACAATCCGACGGCATTGCAGATCAGGTAATACTCGACGCCGTCAGGGAGTCGATCACGCGCAACGCCGAGACCGGCAAAACGAATCAGCCCCTCGGCCTGACCGACGAGACTTTATGGGTCGAGTCGATTTACAGGTCAGGTTTTTACGTCGAAATTCGGGGCCTGCTCGTCGACCCGTCGAGGGAGTTTGCAGCGAAACAGGACATTGCGACCAATATCGAAACGTATTTCAGATCTCTCTATCCGTTCATACCTGCAGTGGACGCGGCGACGGATCAGTTCGACACAATTACGAGCTTGACGGTCTCGACGATCGTTCAAGACGTCCTGAATACTTACGGGGGATCGGCGGCGGCGATCGGCGTCGGGACCGAGCCAGGTTTGTTTTTCAGCTCCTACACACTGAATCAGGCCCAGACAGCAAAAACAGGCGCGATCAGTTATGCTTAACTATGCCGACATACTAAAGGAACTATTCCCTGATTCGCCGTTGTTCGATCCGGCGCCTGGGGAGGGCCTCGATCAGTTTCTCGAGGGCTGGGCCGAGGGGGAGGTGACAGTTTACGAGGTCTTAAAGGCACTGGCATACATTCGAGATCCGTACAGAACGACAGTTCTCGACGAGCTCGAACGAGAATTCGGCCTCGTAAAAGATGCTATTTGTTGTGATGAGGTTCGTCGGGCTTATCTCGCGGCGATCAAATATAGCAAAACGGGCAACGGCGACGCCGACTTTATGCAAGATCGATTGCGACAAGCGGGGTTTGACGTCTATGTTTACGAAAACAATCCGAGGAGCAACCCCGAGAAATTTCTAACCGAGGGTTTTCAAATGTTCGCCGGCGACACCTTATCGCAGGCGGGCGAACCGACCGCCCTCGCCGGCTCGTTCGTCGGCGAGCTTCTCGTCAATGGCGACATTTACACTACTTATGTTAGTTATCTGACCGGCGCCGGCGACACGGCCTCGCAGGCGGGTGAATTCGTCATGCAAGCGGGCAACTATGACGGGGTCGAGAGAGTACCGGTCGAATATGAGATCCCTATCGAGGATCAATACTGGCCGTGTATTTTTTATGTGAGCGGCGAGGCCGAATTCGCGCCGACCGATCCGATCGCCCCGATGCTTGCCGGCGACACCTTATCGCAGGCGGGCGAACCGGGCGCCGAGGCCGGGTTTTTCAACGGCCAGATCGTACATATACATTTTGCCGATATTCCAAACCAACGCCGAGATCAGTTTCGGACTTTGATTTTAAGACTCAAACCGTTACATAGTTGGGCCGCTTTACTGGTCAACTATGTATGAGGAGAAAAGAAAATGGCGATTGATTACAACTCAGGAATAGGGCCGATCCCCAATAACACGGGCGCTTTCCCGAACGTCGTTTCGAACAATGTCACGGCACCGGGCGCCGGCGACGGGACGCCGTTTGTCAAACCGATGATTGACGACGCCTGGGGACGCTTTCAAGACCTCCTCAACCGGGCGGGGTTGACACCGAACGGCGCCGACGAGGCCGCGGGGAGCTCCCAGCATTTCGAGGCCCTGAGACGCTGTTTCGGGGCGCCTGGGGAGGTGGTACTCTGGCACGGTCAGGCTGACCCGGCGTCGCTCGGGATCCGTTTGTTGATCCTGCAGGGTCAAGGCGTGCTGAGAACGAGTTATCCCGATCTCGACGCCGCGGTCTATATCGGCGATGGGAACAACCCCGATCTAGGCTATCCGGCGTATTTTCACGCCGACGACGCGGCGGGGACGATCAGAAACACGACAGGCGCATACCTGATCCTGGCCGACTGTCGAGGTCAATTTTTACGGGGCTGGGACCCGACGGGCGTCGTCGACCCCCAGGGCCCGAGTCGAAAATTCCCCGATAAACAATTCTATGCGATATTGACGCATACTCATCGCATTTATACAACAACAACGGGTTTATATGCAAAGTACAAGTTCATCGATAAATACGGGGCCGCCGACCCTGGCCTCGAGGTCGCGTCGGGTGAAACCGGCGACCGATTGATCGCCGCTACAATGTCGAGCCCGAGCGCGACGTATATCAGCGCATTCGAAACGCGCCCGAACAATTACGCCGCTAAAATCTGCGTGAGGTATTAACATGCCATACGTCGAAACTGTAAAGATCGCCGGCGTCGAGGTCGTTCGGGGGTTCGCGCCCCCGTCGATCGATCCGGTCGCGACAGGTGAGATCGTCGGGCCGCTCCTCGCCGCCGACAAGGTCTATCTCGATCACGTCGAATTGAAAGCCCAACTCGAGGCGTGTTTTCAAGCTCAAAAAACGATCTGGGAGACCTGGAAAACACAACAAAAAAATACACCCGAGTGGCGCGCGTCAGAAAGCGCCTGGAAACAAAAGCTCGCCGAGCAGAAAATCATACAAGATCAATGTCGCGTTCAAGGCGGTCTTGTCGAGGAGCGGCGCCGGGTGCTCGTCGAGGAGAACGCCGTCAGGTTCACTATTAACGGCGTGCATGAAATCTCCGAGGCGGTCGAGGCCGACCTGAAAACAAAGCTCGCCGAGGTCCCCGAGGGCTCGGTCCTGCTTTTTGACGGCTCGATCGTCGTCAATAAAATCGGCGAGAAATACTGGACGAAAACCGGCGACACCTGGGCCGAGACCGAGATCACCGAGCTCGGCGGGGACGTCCCCGAGGGATCGTTCGCCCTGGGAGACCTGACCGACGAGCAGCTCGTCGAGGTGAACTGGCAAATAGAGCGAAATCGGATCCTCGGCCTGACGGTCGAGGCCCGGGCCGAGGAGAAAGATCAGAAACTCGAGGAGGCGCTCGCCCAGTCGGCGATCGAGCGATCGAAATATGAGATCCAGGGACACCCCGACCCCCTGGGCGCCGCTCAGGATTGGTATAACGCCCGGGCCGCCGAGATCGAGATTCTATACGCCGAACCGGTTTGACCGAAAGGACAGATTGATTAAAAACCTGAACCAATGAGGATCACTATGAAAAACCCTCAGAGCGACCCCCCGCCGAAAGGTGGTATCACCGTCTATATCCCCCCGAAATTGGCAAGTGTGTTACTCGCACTTGTTATCGGGAGCGGCGCGGGTGTGTTCGGTGGGTTCAAGCTGGTCAATGGTTCGGGTGACGAGTCGGATAGTCACAATAGTGACGTTGAATATCGGGATCAAGATTACAATGTACGTTTTGAATCAATCGAACAGACCCAAACTGAACACACTGAAAAGATCGGCGCCCTTGAAACGAAAACCGAGCAAATTCAGACCGTTCAGGTCGAGGACATCGCCCGAACCGAGGCGCGCCGGGTCACTGCAGATATACGAAATCGCTCAGAACGGGAGCGACAATACGACCGGATCAGATCTCTGAACGAACGGCGCCTGAAGAGTAACAAGCCCCCCTGCGAAAATCTCAATTGTTGGGAGTAGTTAGGCGATTATCGGAACCAAATCCGATTTAACTATTCAGAATTGTTTTTGTTTGGTTTCGCGCGGGGAGTACCGATAAGGTTATGCTATCCAGTCATTCTGGATTCCCATTCCTCATGCTTTTTGCGATACACATCCTGTTCGGCATCCGTGAGGTTCTTGGGCATCCTCCAGATCTCAGTCTGTGTCACCTGTTTCATTGTCACCCAATGGTTTTCGGCGTGCCAATAGAAAAGCCACGGATTATCTCCCCACATGGCGCACATATACGGTCGGCCATCGCCACCTATAAAAACAAAGCCTTTCTCATTTAGCGGTTTAAACTTTTCGTCTTTCATTATTTTTCTCTCTTTCGTGATTCCTGCGAACAGTGTAAAATTTTCCACCCTCACACATGTCGATCCCCGTTTCAGCCTTGTACTCAAGCTCTTTCATAATCCACCATTTCGCCAACGACCCACCGACTATCAACCCAAGTAAAAATCCACCTAGGTATTCCATTATTTACCTCCTGATTTCACAACCAAATCCTTGTTGGAAATCTCGTTGTCACGCACATACCGTTGGACGGTCTTGAAACTCGTCCACCCACCGGCCGTACGCAAGCTGAATGGATTCACCCCTTCCTTACTGGCCCAAAACGTCGTCCAGTAGTGGCGGCAATCGTGGGGGGTTAAATCTTGTAGGCCCACCCCTTGGCCGAGGTTCTTGACGTTCATTCGAATACCGCGTTGGGAAAGGCGAATGTCTGTCAGTTCCCTGCCTACACTAAAGCGCCGGATAAGTGGACCCGAATCGATATTGTTGCCTGACAGATAGTCCTTGGCCGCATTCAGGCTATCGTCCGATAAGGCGTGTCTCTGTGTCTTGTTGACTTTTTTCCGATAGAAAATCAGCAAACCGGCGTCCAGGTTGAGGCTGTCAACGTCTAGGCCGTGTAGCTCGGAAATGCGCAAGCCCTGATCAAGTAAGAGGGTAATCATGAGTCGGTCACGTTGTCCCTTCGGCGTGGACGGTTGTTGTCTCAGCCGTTGGGCCTGTTCGGGGGATATTGAAGTCGGCTCGGGCTTCTTGTTTCCGATTCGGGTCACTTCCCGCCGCTCGTCAACATGGACCGCCTCGGCACCATAGAAGCTTTTGACCTGCATCAACTGGGCGAAGTCCTCGACCGGAATGATGCCCGCCTTGTGTGCCAGTCTGATGAGACTCCGAAGGGCGCTGATCTTGACCTCGATGGTGCTGATCGACATGCCCTCTTTCAACATCCACGCCTTGAACGCCTCCAAGATTCCCCAACTCACCCCCTCCCAGGCGTTGAGATCTTCCCAGAAATTGCCGTGATCATCGATCCCAATTTCATACAGAAAGTGGCACCATGTGTTGACGGCGTTTTTGTAGGTTTCAACGGTGCTTTGTGCCCTCCTGGCCTTAAACTCGGACAGTAGGTAATTAGAGGCCATGCCACCGGCTATTTTCCCGGCCTCTTTTAGGGACTTAGCGCCACCAAGGGCGAGTTTGTTTTTCATCTCATCTTCCATTTGCCGCTACCATTATCGGAACCTAATTTTTAAAATTATCGGAACCCTTGTCAAATCGGTTCGGTCTAAGGTTTTTCGGCCAAGTCCAGCTTTTTAATGATCGGGTATTCCAGAACTCAACCGGATCGGCATCGCGCGAGCTCGGCCCGATTGCGTTACAGATTTTGC